>Ga0209023_10004256_pt1 | contig 16430 bp, 12 predicted proteins | sample LakOneMetagenome_FD_187468 | JGI IMG/M metagenome (GOLD analysis project Ga0209023, IMG submission 187468) | Freshwater and sediment microbial communities from Lake Erie, Canada (SPAdes) (version 2) | ecosystem: Environmental > Aquatic > Freshwater > Lentic | place: Lake Erie, Canada... | reverse complement strand
TACCTGCCGTAAACCAGCTCTGAAAGCCAACTCTTCGCCCAAAGGTGCAATCAAGACGGCGATCACCCATTGGGAGATTTTTGTTGCGTCGCTCTTTACGGACTCCTCAAGACCAGCCCAATGATATAGCGCTGCGTCGATTGGTAAAGTCACGATAACGATAAAGCAGAAATTCAGCGCCAGCATCAACGCGATGCGCCGCCATCCTTGTCTGAGTGTCAGTACCTTTGCATGTCCGCGCACGGGCTTACGCAAAAAGGCGATCAGTTCACGCAGTTCGCGACGCCAGTCAAAATCGGCAGAACTTATTGCCTGCTCATTGGTATGCTCTATTGTTTGCTTCACCGCCTGACCAGGTAGGCCAACGCTGCCATTACTGGCGACAATCATTTCTTGAGCCTGATGATCGCCAGAACCGGCGGGGCTCGTATTTTCAGTTAACACTTGCGACATAGCGCCCTTTAAAAAATGCTGCGCACATCATTGCGCTGAAGCATTCTCTTTTTTTGTTTTATTTTAGTCAACAAAATTCAAGGCATTTGTCCGGCATTTTTCTGCATCAGCAACGAACGATATCGCACCGAAATACCAACTACTCTGATTTAGGCTGACTCAATAACGCCTTCAGATTAGCCAGCCGTTCTTTCGGCGTCAGGGCTTCTGCTTCTGTGGGGACGGCGTCGCCTTCGTCGAGTTTCATTTCTTTAATAAAGCGTGATGGATCGCAATGTACGGGCACACCTGCGCGTTTGCGCTTCTTGCACCAGGTGATGTGCAGGCTGCGCTGCGCGCGCGTGATGCCGACATACATCAGGCGACGTTCTTCTTCTATGCGTGCCGCCAGAATTTCTATCGGCGTATCGGGGTCGCCTTTATGCGGCAAAATGCCTTCTTCGACGCCGACCAGAAACACGTGCGGATATTCCAGCCCTTTCGACGCGTGCAAGGTGGACATGCGCACCGCATCGGGCTCTTCGTCCTTGCCTTCCATCATCGACATCAACGCCACCATCTGCGTCAGATCGAGCAGGCTGCGGTGATCGTCAGTGCCGTCTTTACCGCCGCTGCCTTTGGTTTTCAGCCACTGCGTAAAATCGAGCACGTTTTGCCATTTGTTTTGCGCGGCGCGGTCATCGAAGCTGTCGTACAAATAGCCTTCGTAATTGATTTCCTTCATCAGATCGTCCAGCAATTCGCTGGCATGACCTTCGCGATGGGCATGCGCTTCAACCTGATTGATGAAGGTGCAGAATTCGCGCAGCGGGCGCAGTTGGCGATCTGTGAGTTTGGCTTCTATGCCGCCCTTAAACACGGCGGCGAACAGCGAACATTGCCACTGCCCGGCGAATGCGCCCAGCACTTCCAGCGTCGCCTGACCAACGCCGCGTTTCGGCGTGGTGATCGCACGGATGAACGCCGGATCATCGTCTTCATTCGCAATCAGGCGCAGATACGAAATGATGTCTTTGATTTCAGCGCGGTCAAAAAAACTCTGGCCGCCGGAAATCGTGTACGGAATCCGTTCGCGCCGCAGCGCCTGCTCGATCACACGCGATTGGTGATTGCCGCGATACAGTATCGCGTAATCGGAATAGTTGGCGCGCCGCTCAAAGCGATGCGCAGAGATCATGATGGCGACTTGTTCCGCCTCTTGTTCATCGTCCTGCATGCCCAGCACTTTGACCGGATCACCGAGGCCATGTTCTGACCACAGCGATTTTTCAAACAGCTTGGGATTATTGCCAATCACAGCATTCGCCGCTTGCAATATGCGGGTGCTGGAACGGTAATTTTGTTCTAGCTTGATAATTTCCAGATCCGGAAAATCGACTTGCAGCGTTTTCAGATTTTCTATGGTCGCACCGCGCCACGCGTAAATCGCCTGATCATCGTCGCCCACGGCGGTAAACATCGGTTTTTTGCCGATGCCGGTGACCAGCAATTTCACCAGTTCATACTGGCAGGTATTGGTGTCCTGATATTCATCGACCAGCAGATAACGCAGACGGCGCTGCCATTTGTCGCGCACCTGCTCGTTGCTGCGGAACAGTTCAACCGGCAACCGGATCAGATCATCAAAATCCACCGCCTGATAGGCCGACAGCGTGGCGACATAGCTTGCATAAATGCGCGCCGCTGTGGCTTCGTCATCATCTTTTGCCTGCTTCAAGGCCAGCTCAGGCGTGATCAGCGCATTTTTCCACAGCGACATCGCGGTCTGTATGCGGCGGATTAATTGCTTGTCGGTGGTGATCGCCAGATCCTGCACCAGCGAAAAACAATCGTCGCTGTCCATAATCGAAAAGCGATCTTTCAGCCCCAACGCCTGCGCTTCCTGGCGCAAAATTTTCACGCCCAGCGAGTGAAACGTCGATACCGTCAGTTGCTTGGCCTGACGCGGTTCGGCCAGCAGTTTGGCGATACGCTCCTGCATTTCATGCGCGGCTTTATTGGTAAAAGTCAGCGCTGCGATGTGCTTGGGCTCGTAGCCATGCAGCTCGATGAGATTCACGATTTTTTGCGTGATCACCCGCGTTTTGCCCGAACCCGCCCCGGCCAGCACCAGACAAGGGCCGTCCATGTAGTTAACTGCATTGCGTTGGGGAGTATTCAGGCCGTGGGACATAGTCAGAAGAAAAGCAAATCAGGCGCTATTGTAGCCCTATGTATCGCCGCATGTGGCCGCATATAAGAGCAAAGGCGGTTTTACCCCGCCACAGACAACAAGAGTAAACTAGCGCGCATTCCACATTGAGACATTGCCATGAAATTCGAACATTTAATCGAGATTAACGACATCCTGAATCCCTTAGCCGAAGTCATCACCCGCGAACAATTGTGGCGCGGGCTGGTGCTGCGTGCCGAGTCACCGAAACTGTTTGTGTCCTACCTTGACGATGCGCTGATCGAAGACCGTACCGAAGCGAGCATGACGCGCACCCTGAAATATGGCGAACTGAGCGTCACCGACACCGTGCGTTTTGTGCATCTGGAACATGTGCATTATGACGTTGCGGCACAGGGCGAGATACGCCAGTCATCGTTGCGTATGACGATAGAAGAGCCGCAGCCAGACTCGCTGTTTGTGCGTTTTCAATACGACGATGGCGCCACCGAAGAGCAGGACAAAGAAAACGAGATGTACAACGACTATCGCCGTTCCGCCTATCAGGCCGCCGACATCGACACGATACGGCAGATACGCGAATTCGCCGAAGCCGGCCGCCTGAACGCCTTGCCGAGTTAAGCGCCGCCCGCAATCTCGCCGACCTGCGTTGACCTGAACCAGCCTGTGCGATGCCCAAAAATGCGGCTGCAAAGCCAAATAATACTGGGGGGGAGTATATTTTGAAGCCCAATGTTTATAAGGACATGAATGGGTAAAATGGCAGATACTCCCCATTTTTTTCGATTTTATCGGGATGTTGGCAGGCAAAACAGGCCGCCATCAACAACGTCGCACCACCCTCGTCACCAGCGCCAGACGCGGACTAAGCAGCGCTAAAACAGCGTAACGCAGCGACTCCGCATCAACGTCGCAATGACCCATCAGGCATGCAGCAGCGACCAAATTCCCATCCCCTTTGTTGCCCCGCCTGCGCGTGTCAGGCGGGATTTCTTCGTCTGCCCGCCGGATTCTGGGATAATGGCGCGAATTTCTGTTTCCAACCTCACCGTCTAAGGTTCATCATGATTAAACGTGCCGCCAAATCTGCCGCCCAACCTGTTGCTGAGATTCCGGCAGCACCCGAACCGTTTCAGGCAAAAACGCTCAAACGCAAGCAATTCGCCAGCACCGGCGACGTGCATATTCAGGGCGATGTGACCATCACCACGCAACTGATCGTCGGCGGTGATCTGCTGGTGGATGGCGATCTGATTGCCGAAGAAGTGTTTTGCCTCGGCAAACTCACCGTCACCGGCGACATTCAGGTGCAATCGCTGTACATCGGCCAGACACTCGATGCGGGCGGTAATATCGATGTCGAATTCCTCGTCAAAACCGGCTGCAATGCCGAATGGATGGCGCGCGTGCTCGAACTCGATCAGCGCAAACTCAAAGAAGGTGAGAACTTTATCGATCTGCTGGTGCATCCGGCGATACTCGACCGCCAGCAGCACAACGATGTGTTCGGCGGCTTTGGCGATATTCAGGGGCTGGGTTATTTGTCCTGCGCCGATCTCGATTGTCAGGGCAATTTGCAACTCGATGACGACCTCGAAGCCAGCGAAGTACAATTCGTCGGCGGCCATCTGGCTGCCAGCGCGATCCACGTTGCCGGTGATTGCAATTGCCAGGGCGAAGTCTTCAGCGAAACCAATATCGAAGTCGAAGGCAGCCTGTTTGCCGGTGAAATCGTCTGTCAGGGCAATGTCGCCGCCGGTGCGATCGGCTGTCAGGGCGACATCAGCGCGTGGGGCAGCATCCGCGCCAAAGGCGAACTCAGCAGCCTGTTTGGTGAAATTCACGCCGGGCGCTGGATCGCCACCGCCGCCACTTTATACGCGGCAAAATACATCAAGGCCGGTGAATCGGTGATCGGTGAAAAAGGCATACACTGCGGTAAAGACTACGGCATTTTCGCTGGCTCCACGCTGCCACGTTCGGCGTGGGCAAAGCAAGGCATGATCTCTGCCGACAGCAAACCACGCCTGATTTTGTCGGGTGAATTTGTCGAAGGCAAAAAACTACGCCACATCGACGCGCTGGAAAAAAAGCGCGATAAAGAACTCGACTGGGAAATCGCCCGCCGCGTTAAACGCGAAATGCTGGCGGAGTAAGACCAGAACGCATCTCCTCCGTAGGAAGAGTTCTGAAAAAGCGGGCGCATCTGAGGCGCCCGCTTTTTTACATCCTGACCGCTATGCCATTACGCAGGCCGACCGCCATCATCTTTGATCGCCACAGATGTGATCTTAGACAAATCAATCGCCAAAAATAGCTTGACGCCGTTTTGCTTCACTTCATACGACTTGAGCGCAGACGGTGGTTGCTTTCCAGTTGACAGGTAGGTCAGAAAATCATTCTGGAAATTCTTCAGCGCCGTCCTGATTTCAATCTCATAACTCGCAGCGGTGCCGTTATTGAATTGAAGGAAGAGATTTTCGTTGCTCATTTTTGTTACTCCTTTTTCTGATGTGGCACGAAGACCACGGACATCAACGGGGGAAAACAAATGACAAACACGACGCGTACGGTACCAACAGCACTACCAGACGGTATACAAAATGATAAAACCAGTGGCGACCATACCGGTTAATGCGACCAAAAATATGACGTCGCCGATTAACTCCAGTTTCGTGGCCAGCGATGGATGTCTGGTGCGCAAAGAAAAGAAAAATAAATAGGTCGCCAGCAAAAAACACAATGACACTGCAGCCAGTATATCGTCGGCAATCGTCACGGCGAATTTATCTGCGCCTTGTTTTTTGAAGATGGTTAACGCCGTGATGCTCAGACCCGCCAACGTGGCAGACAGCGTGAGTAATTGCAGAATTTCATGCCTGTCCCATTTCCTTTGCATTGCAACGCCTTTCATTCAAACTCAATACAGAAGAATGGACTATCAGGCAAAAATTTAGTTCGTGTATTTATAGTGCGTTACAAAATACAGCGCAGAAGCAGATAACGCGCAGACGAGTAATGCATGGCATTTACTGCGCATTTGAGACGGAAACGTCGTCACGGCTCGCTTATTTATCCTGACGAAAAGCGCGACTGGAAATACACACAGAATTGTTATCCGGGTCTTTCACATTCGAGAAAGAATAGCCGTTCGCAATATGCGTACTTCCAAACTGCAGACCCAATTCCAGCGATTTTTTCTTGAAGGCTTCGACGTCTTCAACATCGAACATGAGCTTCACGCCCGCTTGTCCCAGCTTGACACTTTTTGCCGCCTGATGGATCAAGATACTTGCGCCACCGTGCTGTGCGGTCAACTCTATCAGGCCATCGACAACCTTTCCTGTTGAAACGAAATCAAAATACTTCTGATAAAACTCAGCCGTTTTTTGCATCTCTTTCGCATAAATAATGATGACGCTAAGTGCTGGAGTCACGATAGGTCCGATATGTATTCAGGCGACCCCATGTCGCCCAAGAACTGGTCTTGTCGCATTGCATTATTCATGAAACTGTTCAAAAGACGATTGTGTTGGCATAGCCTTTTCGCAACGCACCTTTACACTTGCACGTTGACGGAAATGAACGGACAGCCGCGTCGTAAAGCGTAGGCTGGAACGTATTGTTCAGCCTGTTCTATCGTTTCAAATAACTGCCCCTCTGAACCCGACCAATACAAAACCTGATGCTCCAGTGTCGAAAAGCGCTTGAACAAAGCGCCAAGCTGATTGATCTGAGCGGGTTCCGCCCGGATGCACATATCGACGATTTCGCGATCCGGCAAATCCTGATTATTGTTAAAGCGAATTTGCAATGCGCTGTGACCCCAGGCATCGGTCGTAAACAATTGCATACGCAGGTAATAGGCAAACCTGTCTTCTGGGCGTTCAGAACCAAGCTCCCACAGATAAACGCTTTGTGCGTGCTCTGGAAACTTCTCGTATGCATCAGCCCATTCGATCAACGTATCTGCACCAAGGTAAAACTCAAGCGCACCAGAGGTCGATCCATTCGACACCGACATCACCAGATTCAAGTGATACGGCTCTTCGTAGGGGTATCTTGTGATGCAAATGTAGGGAGTCATATTAAGCTCGATTGAGTGGGGTACATGCGCACTATCTGGCGGTCTTGCGTTCGTGCCAGTACTGCCTGCGCGACAACTGCCCCGATGAGCGCGAACAGCATGTCGGATTGTGTATCCCAGGGATCTCCCTGAGTACCAAGAAATTCGTCAGCGCCCTGCCCGAGCGCGACGGCAGCGGCCCACTCGATGAGTTCATACGATGCGCTGATGGCGAGCACAACACAGGTCACCAGAAAGCTCAGCATTTTTCCCGCGCGGACATATCCACCGCGCAGCAGAATTTCCCGCGCCGCCAGCGCCGGAACAAAGCCCTGGGCAAAATGGCCGATCTTGTCGTATGGATTGCGATGCAGACCAAGCGCCTCGGCGATCTGAAAACCAAAAGGTACTCTGGCATAGGTATACGCGCCGCCGACCATCAAAATAACGGCATGCACGAAAATACAAATGTAAAGCAAGTGCGTCAGCGGAAAACGCGTGTAGCTTGCGATCAACACAGGCACGACGATGAATATCGGCAGCACCTCCATCAGCCACGTGGCGCGGTCATAAGGATGCCAGCCAGACCAAGCCAGCAGGCCGAACAGGACGAAGAGAGTAACAAGGAGGGTTTGGGTGCGGGGCATATGAGTGTTAGGTCTAATGTTTGACATGAGAGGCCACGCAAGGGCGTAACCCTTGTGGAGTCCGATCGATGGAAGTATTAGCCATCACTCGCTGTTACCCAGCCACTTCTCGAATGTATCTAGATTCGTTTGACCTTTGATGGCCTGACCAAGTGGCATTAGAAGCCTGTCAAGGGCTTCTGGCGAAGGGCTTTCTTTGTTGGAACAAAGTTCTCTGATGCGACTGAGGTACAGCTCGTAGGCTTCGATTGTATAGCGACCACTGGCTATTGATTTCCATTTATTTTTTGAAAGAAGGACAGACTTGCATTTCAATGACTGATCCTCGGTCAAGCCTGAATCGATGGCCCAGAGGGCACGCAGTGCGTGTTGGTCGTAGATCGGATTCGATCGATTTCGAAGATGCTTGGCGAACGCGAAGAAAACGACGTCTGTGCCTTTTGACTGGCTCGTCTCGCTAGAGAAGTGGGATGCAAACCCTTGATAGACCTTCCATTTCCCCATCTTCCACAGTAAGGCCTCAGCCAAGGTTTGTGGAACTACGGTACTTGCAGTCCCCCAATCATGATTGTTGGGTAAGGGAGGAAATAAATCTGAGTCGTACTGATAGCCAATCTTCGCCAGCCTGGCAGTAGCTTCGGCTGTGATGGTTGCATTGAGATTCTGTTTGGACGTCGAGGCTCGAAGAGATGCGACTATGCGAGCTATGTCTTCAGGTATGGGCATTGGCTAGGGTACCTTAGTGAAATAGGGTGCGCTATGCGCACCAACGATGGACAAGTGATTCACTAAAAAGAAATATTCAGTGGAATGGTGCGTGCAACGCACCCTGCGCTTTTTAACGTTCGAATTAACGGGCGCCGTTAGGCGTCCCGCTGAATGAGAGGTTAAAGCACAAGCGCCGTAAGCGCAGGCAAGAATGGGGCGACAACAGGGCCGAGAACTTGCATGTGGTCTGCGAGCACGCTCATAAAGTTGTGGTATCGAGATTTGAAGGAACTTGTGCCACTTGCAGCGCGCATGTGTTCAATTGCTGCAGTCGCTCTTTCGGTAGCGTCGGATGGCAAATTCGCCTCGGTTACCGCTTCTAAAAGTTTTGTAAATACCTCCCCTTGTACCTGCTCGACGTAGTGAGCACTTTGCTCGACATTCGAGCTTCCTGGGGCTAGATTTTGAACATTGCCCGTGATGAAGGTATTAAAGATTTGATGGACTTTTTCCATGGGTACTGGGCTCGAGTTGGGTGCCGCTTCACCGGCAGACGGATTCTGTGCTTCGATTTCCAGCACAAAGTTAAGAACTCTCGTGCGGACAGAGTCGATAGCTGCTACGACACCGCCTTTCGGGATCACTTTCCACGCTTGCATGCAGTTCATGCGCTCGTACATTTTTTGCCCTAAGTGGGCAACCAAATCTGGATTCCAAGGCTCCTGCAGAGTTCCACTACTGCTTTCTGATACCAACGCTTCTAACGCAGCAACAGGTTGAGTAAGATAGCAATGACCTAGCGAATCCCGAAGCGACTCTGGTACGCAAAAAAGTGGGATGTCCGCATTTCGCAAACCTGAGCTAAACGCACCGCTGAAGTGACCTTTTGAATTGACGTTTAGCATGCGGTACTCAGGCAGTTCATCTTTGCTTGGATACCCGGATAATTCGTAATCTAGCCACTGCTTAAAGTCTTCGCTGCCGAGGCGTGCTGCCAGGACTTTGCATTTGCGTAAAAGCGTTGGAAGGTCAATTGAAGAATCAATCGCAGCGTCTTGAATTTGGCGTAGAAGTGTCATGAACGACTCATTGAAAGGGCTCTAACTTGTTTTAACGTGCAAAAACCGACATTAACACAATGATGTAAATATAACAATCAAGTTTCAATCTCCTCAAAAGGCTCATGTACACGTCTTCTTCGTAGTTATACTGCACATTAAAGAAGCATAACAAAAGTGGATATCTGAAAGTAATTATGCCGTTTTGGCACGCTGCTTGACGCTGAAATCAGGTTCCACCACCGATGCTGGTGGGGTTGATGTCGTCTGGTACCAGAAAATAGCCGGTCAGGTGCGCAGCTTATCGTCTGCCCGTGCGTCCATAGCCATCGCCGCAATCATCTGCCTGACCAACACCACACCGCATAAATGTAAATAATTTTTCCTTTTTTTCTTTACGGTCGTAAAGATATCTGTCAAATTTCCTTCTTTGCCGGAACTTTTCCTGCTGCTGCGGGTCTGGTTCTGGAGTCGCAATTCGATAATAATGAGCGGAGTACGGCGCTGTTCTGATGTGTTGCGTGTTGCTGCGTGTGTGCATCTGGGTGTTTTCCAGACACTGTTTTCGCATCGCACCTGACACTTTTTTGGCGCTGGTTACCCGCCCCCACCTGCAATGCGCTGGCCGTACACTGTGCCAGCGCTTTTGACCTTAGACGGAGAGTAAGTTGAAACAATCGTATGCATGGAGTCTGGCACTGGCCGGGCTGAGTCTGGCCAGCAGCCCGCTGAGCTATGCCGATGAAGGCCAATGGCAGCCGCATCAGTTGCCGCAATTAAAAGCAGAGCTGAAACGCATAGGCATCACGATTCCGGCAGAAAAGCTGGCGGATTTGTCTAAGCACCCGATGAGTGCGATGGTGTCGCTGGGCGGTTGCTCGGCATCGTTTGTGTCTGACAGCGGGCTGGTGGTGACGAATCATCACTGTGCTTACGGCGCGGTGCAACGTAATTCGACAGCAGAAAAAAATTACATCAGTAATGGCTTTCTGGCGAAAACCCGCTCTGAAGAATTACCTGCAGGCCCGGATTCACGTATGTATATCACCGATAAAGTGGAAAACGTGACCGAGCAGGTGTTGAGCGGTATCACGCCAGCGATGTCGGGCAAGCAGCGCCATGAGCATGTGCAGAACCGCGTCAAAGCGCTGATCGCGGATTGTGAGCAGGATAAGGCGTATCGTTGCTCGGTGCCGAGTTTTCATCGCGGGCTGGAATATTACCGGATACGTCAGATGATGATCCGCGATGTGCGCTTGGTGTATGCGCCATCGGACAAGATCGGTAATTATGGCGGCGATGTGGATAACTTTGAATGGCCGCGTCATACCGGCGATTTTTCTTTCCTGCGCGCGTATGTCGGTAAAGATGGCCGCCCGGCTGATCCTTCGGCGGATAACGTGCCGTATCACTCTAAAGATTTTCTGGTGGTGTCGGCACAGGGTCTGAAAAATGGCGACCCGATTTTGCTGGCGGGTTATCCAGGCACGACCAGCCGTTATAGATTGCCGGAAGAAATCCGCTTTGCGCGGGACGCCAGCTATCCGGCGCGCGTGGCGGAATACAAATCTGATCTGTCGGTAATCGCAGCGGCAACGCAAGGTAACGCGAATGCCGAAGTGCGGTATGCGAGCGTGGCGAAAAGCATCAACAATCGTTTGAAAAAAACCGAGGGTTTGCTGGCCGGGTTTGCGCGTAAAGATATCGCAGCGATTAAAGACGCGCAGGATGCGGAATTCCGCAGCTGGTTCAGTCAGCACAATGCCGACCAGAGCTTGCTGAAAGAGTTGGATGCGGTGATCGCCAGCGACATGGCATTGAATGAAGAAGAATTTGCCTGGAGCGTCGCGACCAACAGCGATTTGCTGAAAAATGCGCGCACTTTGTATCGCCTCGCGCTGGAAAGCACCAAGCCGGATGCCGAACGCAAAGCGGGTTATCAGCAACGTGATGTGTCGTTTATCTCGGCGCGCCTCGCACGTCTGGAACAATCGTATGTGAGCAATGTGGATCAGGCGCGTTATACGGCGGCGCTGCAACGGTATAACAAACTCGATAGCAAATTCCGCCCGCAAGGTTTAGATATTTTGCTGCCGACACCGGAATCGGTCGCAGCGCTGTACCGTCAGTCTGAACTCGGCAATACAGCGACGCGTCTGGCGTGGCTGAAAAAAGATGTGGCGGCATTCCAGCAATCGGACGATGCGTTTATCCGCCTGGCAGTGAAGCTGCATGATATCGGCCTGTCGCTGGAAGAACGCCGCAAAGAAGTTGATGGCAATCTGGAGCGGGTGATTCCGCAATATATGCAGGCAGTGATTGCATGGAAAAAATCGCAGGGCAAACCTGTGTATCCGGATGCGAACTCCACACTGCGCGTGACTTATGGCACTGTTGCCCCTTACAGCCCGCGTGATGGCATCAGCAAAGGCCCGTTCACGACGGTTGAAGGTATCGTTGAAAAACATACCGGTAAAGCGCCATTCGATGCGCCGGAAAGTTTGCTGACCGCTGTTAAAGAAAAACGTTACGGCGTATTCAAAGACAATGTGCTCGGCACAGTACCGGTGAATTTCTTGTCGAGTGCAGATACCACCGGTGGTAATTCTGGCTCGGCTGTCATGAATAAAAACAGCGAGCTGGTCGGTCTGAATTTTGATTCGACTTACGAATCAATCACCAAAGACTGGTACTTCGACAGCGCCATCACGCGCGCGATTCATGTCGATATCCGCTACATGCTGTGGGTGATGAAAGAAGTCGATCATGCAGATAATCTGCTGAAAGAAATGACGATACGTTACCCGGCAAAATAAACACCGCAAGCAACACAAAAAACGGCGCACATCTGAAATGATGCGCGCCGTTTTTTTTATGCCATCTGCATCAGCTTGTATGCAAATGGGTTCATTCGATTTGGTGGAATGCGTAACGTCAGGCTTGTTGCAACCATTGCTCAGGCTGCACATAATTTTCTGCCCACTTTTCTACGCGGGACGCAGGCATGGGGCGGGAAACGCCGTAGCCCTGTGCAAAATTGCAGCCGAGGCGCATCAGCGCAACGCCGTGTTCTATCGTTTCCACGCCTTCGGCAATCACTTCACGTTTAAATGCATTTGCCAGACCGACGATCGCGCTGATCAGCGCCAGATCATCGGAATCTTCCAGCATATCGCGCACGAAACTCTGATCGATTTTCAGAATATTGGCTGGCAACCGTTTCAGATATGATAAAGAGGAATAGCCGGTGCCGAAATCATCGAGGGCAAAACGCACGCCAAGCTGCTGACAGGCGCTCATCACTTCGCGCACTTGCTGCACGTCTTGCAAAGCGGCTGATTCGAGAATTTCTATTTCCAGATATTCAGGCGGTACATCGGGGAACTGGGCAAGATAACTGCGCAGATTTTCTAAAAAATCGGCATGTTGAAAATGGCGCGCAGCGATGTTCACACTAACGACCCAGGTATAGCCATTGGCGATCCAGTTACTCATCTGCTGCAAGGTCTGATGTATTACCCAGTTGCCGATGTCGATGATGATGTTGGTGTTTTCCACCAGCGGCAAAAATTCCATAGGACCAACGATGCCGCGCTGCGGATGATTCCAGCGTATCAGCGCTTCCATGCCGGTGATACGGCCATGCCGCATATCGACTTTGGGTTGGAAGTACAGCTCAAACTCGTCCGTCAGCAAGGCTTCGCGAATCCGTGCACGCTGATTATGGCGGGTGCGGACTTCTTCGTCTTTTTGCAGGTCAAACAAATGATACTGATTACGTCCGCTGAGTTTGGCCTGATACATCGCCTGATCGGCATAGCGTAACAACACATCAGGGCTGAGCTCATCATTCGGATACATCGCAACGCCGATGCTGGCGCGCATGGTCATCTTTTTATGCTCGAATTCATAGGGTTGTGCCAGTTGGCCCAACAGTAAAGCGATGTTTAACTCTACTTCGTTCAGATCGCTCTGATTTTGCAACAGCACCACAAATTCATCGCCGCCAAGACGGGCAACCGGATTATTTTTACCAACGCAACTTTCTAATCGGCGCGCCACTTGCTGTAATAACTTGTCGGCCACTTCATTACCGTGTTTGTCGTTAACTTCCTGAAAATGATCGAGATCGAGCAGGCACACCGCCAGCAATTTGTGGTGTTCGCGCGCATAGGCTATGGCTTGTGAAAAATGGGCTGATAGAGACTGGCGATTTGCTAATCCTGTCAGTAAATCATGCCCGGCCTGCCAGGCGATTTGCCGCATCAGATAATGCGTTTCACTGAGATCGCGGAACACCAGTACGCTGCCGGTGACGGTGCCATCGCGCTGCCGTATTGGCGCAGCACTGAGATCCACTTCGAGTTGCCTGCCAGCGCGGGACAACAGCGCCAGATTGTGTTCCTGAAACGTCGCACCAGTACTGACAACATTCGTCAGATAGGTGTGCAATGCAGTTTGTTGTCTGCTGTCGCCTAAGGTAAAGACGGTGGCAAGCTCTTGCGACAAGGCTTCCTCTAGCCGCCAGCCGGTCAGCTTTTGTGCGGAGCGGTTCAGGGTCAGGATGCGGCCATCGATGTCAGCGCTGATGACGGCATCATCAATCGAATCCAGCGTCGTTTCCACGCGCTCTTTTTGTTCTTCCAACGCAGCCTGAATTTTTTTGCGCTCGCTGATATCGACCAGCGCGCCTATGATGCCGGAGGCTTTGCCATCAACACTGGTATACGTGGCCTGATAATACAGCGCAGAAATATGTTCGCCATTAACCTGGCGGGGTATATCAGGAATGGTTTTGTGAGAACAGATGGCTAAGCCGGCGGAAGAAATATGACGCGTATCGAGTGTCGCTAAGAAAGGCAATAACTTGTGCATGGGCTGACCGACAGCGTCTTTCTGATGTATGCCAAACATCTTGCACCAGGCTGGGTTCACCCCCCGACAGATGCCCTGGCTATCCTGAAAAAAAGTCGATACCGGCAGCGCATTGAGCAGTTGTAATGTGAAGTGCATCTGCTCGCTTTGTTCGCGCTGACTTTTCTGCAGCGTCAACAAAATGCTTTCGATTTCTTCGGCCATGCCATTGAAGGTAGTGGCCAGCAAACGCTCTTCATGACTGCCGCGAACGTCCATTCTGACGCCATGATCACCGGTCTTGAATCGGTTCGTTGCCAGCGCCAGCCGCTTCCAACTGCGCTCATTGACGCGCAATATCAGCCCCAGCAAAAAATAGATAAAAAAGATCGCCATGGCAGAAATCTGCAACTGCACCACTACTTTCTGCCAGATGCGGTTGACGGCACTGTTCGTACTGATTTCTACGGTGACTCTGGCGGCATTTTTATCTGCGGTCGTGATGGTCTTACTCAGCGTCGCCGGCATCTGCAAGATAGCCTGAAACCATTGCGGTGCAAGCATGGGCACGGTGAACGTACCTGTCATGTCAACGTTGCTTTGAGGATAGCTCCAGGTCAGACGGGTCAGATCAGGATCATTTGCCAGTTGCCGTCGTAAGGTGTTGGTGATCTCTGTCTGATCCTGAGTTTTGCTCAATTTCAGCAGAGTCGGCCCCAACAGGTGCTCCATATTTTCGGCATGCGTGAGAATCTGCTGTTTTGCCCCAGCAACTTCCGCATGAATCAACAGGTCGTAACGCAGCCCGCTGACCACGAATATCAACAATGTAATAGGGACAAATAATCGCGTGTAAGCTCCGAGAGCTAACCACGCTTGGATAAGAGATTCAAAAGGGCGCACAGATTCTCATAGCGAAGAGGAGAAGTTCAGGAGATGAATTCCTTGTGGCTGTGATCAATTCATCATGAAAAATGAAACAAATTTTAACCTATCGCAACATTTTTCAGTATTATTTTGTTACTTTATGGAAATTTTGTGGAAACCACGTAGCACTGAAACCAGCCCCAATCCGGAGTCGCAACGCAGCAGTGGCACAGACAAATGAGTGCGGCAACGACTGAGCATAACGCCATCGTCTATATTTGTGTCATCGGATCAAAAATTGTAAGCATGCGACAAACAGGCGGTCGCCCGGCTTATCGCCTACAATAGCGACATTCCTTCACGCGCCTGCGGTGTATGGGCCGGCAGATAGCTTGGCATACGGGTGATACAGCCGGTCGATGGCGATTACGCGTCAACCCGATCAGGCCGTGAACCTGCACCCACGCTGGCATCGCGCCTGTTTTTTGTCATCGCTTCGCCCTGTTTTTACCTGTTCCAAGAAAAAATTCCCATGTCTGACGCTACTGCTTTCAATTCACTTCCTTTATCTGCCGCCATGCTCGCCAATCTGGAGAGCCTCGGTTACACCACCATGACGGCAATTCAGGCGGAGAGTCTGCCCGTGGTTTTGCAGCAGCGTGACCTGATCGCGCAGGCAAAAACCGGCAGCGGCAAAACCGCCGCTTTCGGGCTGGGCATACTGGCAAAACTGAATCCCACATATTTCGCAGTACAAGGCTTGGTGATATGCCCGACGCGAGAACTGGCGGATCAGGTTGCGAATGAATTACGCCGTCTGGCGCGCGCAATCGAGAATGTGAAAATCCTGACCTTGTGCGGCGGCACCGCGATGCGTCCGCAAATCGCCTCACTCGAACACGGCGCGCATATCGTCGTCGGCACACCGGGGCGACTGATCGATCACATCAGCCGTGGCACCATCAATCTCAATACCGTGCAGACACTGGTGCTGGATGAAGCCGATCGCATGGTGGACATGGGCTTTTACGATGATATTTACACCATCGTTGCAGCCTGCTCACCGCGCCGCCAGACCTTGTTATTCTCAGCGACCTACCCGGACAATATCCGCAACGCCAGCGAACAATTGCTGCGCGACCCGGTGGAAATCAAGGTCGAATCGCAACATGCGGCCAACCATATCGAACAATTGTTTTATCTGGTGACACCGGAAGAACGCAACGAAGCCGTGGCGCGTTTGCTGCATCACTACCAGCCAGTATCGACGATTGCGTTTTGCAATACCAAAATTCATTGTCGTGAACTGACCGAAGAATTGCAGGCGCAGGGCATCAGCGCGCTGGCCTTGCACGGCGATCTGGAACAACGCGAGCGCGATGAAGTGCTGATCCGTTTTGCGAATCAAAGCTGCTCGGTGCTGGTGGCAACCGACGTGGCCGCTCGCGGGCTCGATATCCAGACGCTGGGCGCGGTAATTAATGTCGATGTCTCGAAAGATACGGAAGTGCATATCCATCGCATCGGTCGTACCGGCCGCGCTGGTGAAAAAGGTCTGGCGCTGAGTCTGGCGACGCCGAATGAGAAAAAATGGGTGAAGCTGA
>Ga0209023_10004254_pt1 | contig 16433 bp, 14 predicted proteins | sample LakOneMetagenome_FD_187468 | JGI IMG/M metagenome (GOLD analysis project Ga0209023, IMG submission 187468) | Freshwater and sediment microbial communities from Lake Erie, Canada (SPAdes) (version 2) | ecosystem: Environmental > Aquatic > Freshwater > Lentic | place: Lake Erie, Canada... | reverse complement strand
CGCTGCTCGCGCAGATCCCCGACGGCGCCTTCGGCGATTTGATGCAACAGCGACTGGTGGAACTCACCGGCGTCGGCGCGCGCGCCAGTGCGCCGCAGGTGCACGTGCCGATGCAACGCCCGCGCGGCGGTCCGGGCCCGGCGCAGAAGCCGAGCCTGGTGCGCAGCGCGATCCAGCACCTGCTGCTGCGACCCGCGCTGGCGCTGGAACTGGTGCCGCCGGATCGCTTCGCGACGCTGCGCCAGCCCGGCATCGAACTGCTGCACGAGATCGTCGAGCTGGTGCGCGAACGCCCGGACATCGGCACCGGCGGCCTGCTGGAGCATTTCGCCGAACGCGGCGAAGCGGCGGCGCTGCAGAAACTCGCCGCGCAGGAATTCCCCGGCGAGGAAGCCGCGTTGCGCGCCGAATTCCTCGGCGCGATCGAACAGCTGGAAAAGCAGGTGCTGCAGCAGCGCATCGACGCGCTGCAGCAACGCATGTCCGAACTCGGCGAGGCGGAAAAATACGAACTGCGCGCGCTGTTGCAGTCGCGCTTGCGCCCCTAGCCTTTCGCCTGGGCCGCGCGCGAGCTCGCGCGCCAGCGGATGTGGCGGCCGCCTTCATGCGCTTCCTTCAGCCGCCGCGCGTGCGCGGACAGGATGTCGCCGCGGGTGAGGATGCCGACCAGCGGATGCGGCGCATCCACGCCGACCACGATCAGCCGACCGACCTTCTCGGCGACCATGTGGTCCGCGGCTTCGCGCAACGAATGGTGTTCGTGCACCACCATCGGCGGGCGCAGCGGCAGTTCGCCGATGCGGCGATTGCCGGGTTCGGCCGGATCGAGCAGCATGCGCCTGGTCACCAGCCCGCGCACGCGGCCGCCATCGTCCACGACCGGGTAGCCCTCGTGCTGCGCCTCGGCGCGGCCGGACTGCATCCAGTGCCGGACCTCGCCGAGCGCATCCTTCGTCCGCAGCGACACGACCTTGCGCGTGCAGGCATCGCGCACCAGCACCTGCTCGAGGTAGTCGGCCGCGTATTCGGTCGGGACGCGCACGCCGCGGCGCGCGATCTTCTCGGTCATGATCGTGTTGCGCATCGTCAGCGCCGACACGAGGTAGGCCGCCGCGCAGCCGCCCAGCAGCGGCAGCAGGCCGTGCGGTTGCTGCGTGGTCTCGAATGCGAACACCACCGAGGTCAGCAAAGCGCGCGAGGCGCCCGCGAAGATCGCGGCCATGCCGACCAGGCCGGCGATGCGGGGGTCGACGCCGAGTTGCGGCGCGACCGCCATCACGCCGAAGCCCGCGAGCGCGCCGAGCGCGCCGCCGATGGTGAACAGCGGCGCGAGCGTGCCGCCCGAGGTGCCGCTGCCCAGCGCGATCGACCACGAGATGAACTTCATCGCGCACAGGAACGCGAGCGCACCCACCGCCAGGTGGCCGGCGACGATGTCCTCGATGTTGGTGTAGCCCACGCCCAGCGTCAGCGGCGCGAAGTAGCCGACGACGCCCACCACGATCCCGCCGATCGCCGGCCACCACATCCAGTGCACCGGCAGCTTCTCGAACGCGTCCTCGATGCCGTACACGATGTGGGTGACCGCGACGCTCACCAGGCCGATCGCCGCGCCGAGCGCGACGTACACCGCGAGCGCGCCCATGCCGGGCTCGGCCACGTAGGGCATCGCGAACACCGGCGTGGTCCCGACCAGCGCATAGCGCACTCCGGCCGCGGCCACCGTCGCCAGCGCCACCGGGATCAGCGAGCGCGGCCGCAGTTCGAACAGCAGCAGCTCGACCGCCAGGATCACGGCCGCCACCGGCGATCCGAAGATCGCGGTCATGCCGCCGGCGGCACCCGCGGCGAGCAGCACCTTGCGTTCATGCCCGGTGACATGCAGCAACTGGCCGAGGAACGAGCCGAGCGCGCCGCCGGTGGCGATGATCGGGCCTTCCGCGCCGAACGGCCCGCCGGTGCCGATCGCGATCGCCGACGACACCGGCTTGAGGAAGGTGATGCGCGGCGGGATCTTCGATTCGTTGAGCAGCACCTGCTCCATGGCCTCGGGGATGCCGTGGCCGCGGATCGCGCGCGAACCCCAGCGGGCCATCAGGCCGACGATCAACCCGCCGATCACCGGCACCACGATCACCCACGCACCGAGATGGTGGCCCGCGGGCTGCACGTTCTCGATCGACCAGCGCCCGTAGAACGCCGCGTTGGTGACCAGCGAGATCAGCGCGACCAGGATCCGCGCGATGAACGCCGCGGCGACGCCGAGCAATGCCGCCAGCGCGCACACGAACAGCACGCGCGGCTCGACCAGGGTCGAGCGCCGCGGCATGCGCGCGGCATCGAGGCTCGCGCCGAGCGCCGGCGATACCGGCAAGGCATCGGTGCTGGCTTCGTCGCGCAAGTGCGGATGCGGGTTGTTTTCTGGCGTCACTACTTCGAACCTCAGGCCATGTTCGCCGGCTGCAGCCACGGCGCCAGCCAGTGGTCGACCAGCAGCAACGCGAAAAGCGCCATGAGATAGGCGATGGAATAGCCGAACACGCGCATCGCGTAGCGCTCGTCCGGCGGATCCAGCAAGCGCCACGCGTGCCAGACGAACACCACGCCCAGCACCAGCGCACCGCCCAGGTAACAAAGCCCGCTCATGCCCGCGACCCACGGCAGCACGGTCACGATCAACAGCAACAGGGTGTACAGCAGGATCTGCCAGCGCGTGTATTCCACCCCATGCGTCACCGGCAGCATCGGCACCAGCGCGCGCGCGTAGTCCTCGCGGCGGAAGATCGCCAGCGCCCAGAAATGCGGGGGCGTCCACACGAACACGATCAGCACCAGCAACAAGGCGTGCGCCCAATCCCATTCGCCGCGCATGCCGGTGACCGCGGCCCAGCCCAACAGCGGCGGCGCCGCGCCGGCGATGCCGCCGATCACGATGTTCTGCGGCGTCGCGCGCTTGAGCCACGCGGTGTAGACGATGGCGTAGCCGATCAGGGATGCGAACGTGAGCGCCGCGCAGACCACGTTCACCAGCGCGATCAATACCGACATCGAGGCCGCGCCGAGGAACACCGCGAACGCCAGCACCTGCGCCGGTTGCAGCGCGCCGGTCGCGAGCGGGCGGTCGGCGGTGCGCACCATCACCTTGTCGATGCGCTGGTCGATGAGGTGGTTGATCGCGGCGGCCGATGCGGCGGCCAGCCAGATTCCGAGCAGGCCGAATACCGTTTCGCGCATCGGCGGCAGGCCCGGTGCCGCGAGGAACATGCCCACCAGCGCGGTGAACACGATCAGCGCGACCACGCGCGGCTTGGTCAGCGTCCAGTATTCATGGAACACGGTGTCGGCCACGGCGACTCAGGTCTCCGGCGGGCGCAACCGCGCCAGCAACGTGACCAGCACGAACAACAACAATGCCGCGCCGGCGTTGTGCAGCACCGCGACGCGCAGCGGCAGGCCGAGTTTCACGTTCGCGATCCCGAGCGCGACCTGCGCGCAGACCAGCACGAGCAGCGCGATGCTCCAGCCGAACATGCCCGGCGTGCGCACCAGCTTCAGCGCGAACAGCAGGACGAAGGCGAACACCGCGGCCGCACCGAGGCGATGCGCGAGCTGGATCGCGATCCGCGCCGCGCCGTCGAGCACGCCGCCTTCGTAATCCACCCCGATCCCGCGCCACAGCACGAAGCCCTGGTGGAAATCGTGCGGGGGCAGCCACCGGCCCACGCATTTGGGGAAATCGTTGCCGCAGGCGAGCGCCGCGTAATTCGCGCTGGTCCAGCCGCCGAGCGCGATCTGCGCGCCGAGCAGGACGAGCCCGACGACAACCCAGCGCCGTAGCTGCGGCGCTTCGGCAAGGCGGATCGGCACATCGGTCGCGCGCCACGCGGTCCACGCCAGCAGCGAGAACGTCAGCAGTCCACCGAGCAGATGACCCATCACCACGACCGGTTTCAACAACCAGGTCACGGTCCACATGCCGAGCAGCGCCTGGAACACGATGACCATCAAGGTCAGCGTCGCATTGCGCGCGAGGTCGACATTCGACCATCGCAGCGCGAGGACCAGCAGCCACAGTTCGCCTGCGACCGCCAGCGCCGATGCCACCGCGTGCTGCCCGTGGATGTAGAGCGGAATGCCCGCGCCGATGATCGCCGCGCCCAGCAGCAGTTGCGCGATGCCCCGCTTGCGGCGGCGCGCGGCGAGCAGCGCGAGCGCGAGGACCAGTACGCCGAGCGTGCCGGCGAGCATGCGATGCAACTGCTCGCGCCAGGCCTTGTGCGGTTCCACCGGGCGGATCGCTTCGGCGGCGCGATCCAGCGAATCGTGCGCGGCCGTCGGCCACGCCGCGCGGCCGTAACACGTCGGCCAGTCGGGACAGGAAAGGCCCGCGTTCGACAGGCGCACGAAGGCGCCGAACACGATCACGCCGAACGCGAGCGCGACCGCCAGCCAGGCGAGGCGATGGAAATGCCTGTACGGGGCGGTGGATACCGGTGTCTGCATGTCAGCCCAGCTTCAATAGTCGCGAAAGATCGGTTCGCAGGTCGCCGAGGTCGAAACCCGGCGCGTAGCGCAGCACCACGAATCCGTTCGGATCGACCACGTAGACCGGGGTGCCGCGCGGATCGTCGGCACGTGGCAGGCGCGCGCGCAGCGCCGCGTCGTCGGCGAGCACGCGCACGCCGCTGTCCGGCAAATTGGCCGGGTGCGCGCCGAGCCAGAGGATGTCCACGCGCGGCATGTCCCTGCCGGCTAGTGCGCGGACCTTGTCCAGGCCGGCGGCGAGCTGCGCGCACTCCGCGTCGCATCGCGCCGGCGCCGGCACCAGGATGCGCCAGGTGCGCGCTTCCGGATTCCACGCATAGGTGCCGCCCACGGCCAGTCGCGGCGCGGCATTGCGCAGGTCGGCATAGGGAGCGAGCAGTTCGCCCTTCTGCTTCGAGACGGCCGGGTGGATGTCGGCGAAACGCAGCACGCCGGCGAGGATGAACGTGCCGAGGAACAGCAGCGCGAGCGCGAGCAGCACGCGGCGTCCGCTGTTGCGTTGTGATGCTGGAGGCGTGTTCATGCGCGGGGTTTCCGGAAAGTGAGTACGACGGCGGTCGCCAGCACCGCGAGCGCGAGCGCGAACCACTGCACCGCGTAACCGAGGTGGCGCGAAGGCGGCAGCGTGTTCGGCAGCACGTCGAGGTCGCGCGCGTAGCCGATGCCGGCCATCGCGGGATCGAGGCGCAACACGCGTGGCGGAAGTTTGGCGACGCCGAGCAACGCGGGCAGGTTCGTCGCATCGAGCGCGGTCGCGAGCACCGCGTCGTCCGAGGCGCGGTTCGCGATCGCGGCGACGAGCCCGGGCGAAGGCGGCGGCAGCAGCAGGCCGCGCACGTCGATGTCGCCATCGATCGGCGCGACGCTCGGCATCGCGCGATTCCCCGGCAGCGGCAGCCATCCGAGTTCGACGAGCATTGCCGCGCCGGATTCGGGGACGAACAGGCGATAGGCCCGCACCCCGGAACGTTCGTCGCGGGACTGGTTGTCGAGCAACACCGCCGGCGCATCGACGAAACGGCCATGTCCCGCGGCCCAGTCGAAATCGTTCGCGCGCGACGCCTCGGAGGCGAGCGACAGCGGCTGCGGAACCCTCTTCGCCAGCACGTCCTGCACCTTGGCGAGCATCGCCTCCTTCTCGTGCATCCGCGCCAGCTGCCAGCAACCGAGCCGCACGAAGCCGGCCGCGACCAGCACCGCCAGCATCCAGCCCAGCCACAGCGGCATCCGCCTCGACTTCATGCGCCACGGGTTCCCGGCTGCAATAATGTCCGGCACCACGACGCACGCACCGAGGCGCGCATGAACGAATCGCTCAAGATCCTGGTGATCGTCGCCTTCCTCGCGGTCATCCTGTGGAACCTCGGCGCCGGCCTGTACTACATGCTGGTGGACAAGGGTACGACCAAGCGCACCGTGAACGCCCTGACCCGCCGCATCGCGATCTCGATCGCGCTGATCCTGCTGGTCGCGCTGGCCATCTACATGGGCTGGATCACGCCGCACGGCGTCGGCCGCAATCCTGGCTGATTTGTCCCGCATTCCGACCTGAGTCGGAATTCCCGCACGCTTCCTGACGGATCCGATACGGCGGATTCGGCAATCCGAGCGAAGCCTCCTGGCGCGTCCGGACGACGGCGCCGCTAGGAGCGCGTTGCCCCGCGAACCGGAGTCGACACGAAGTCAATGAGGATTCGCGGGGCGGCGCTGCGACAACGCGGCGTCGAGCCCCGGTGCGTCAGAGGACGTAGACGAACAGGAACAGCCCCAACCACACCACGTCGACGAAGTGCCAATACCAGGCCACCGCCTCGAACGCGAAGTGATCGTCCTTGCTGAAATGGCCCTTCAGGCAGCGCAGCCAGATGATCGACAGCATCAGCGTGCCCAGGGTCACGTGCGCGCCGTGGAAACCGGTGAGCATGAAGAACGTGGAACCGTAGATGCCCGAACCGAGCGTGAGGTTGAGCTCGCGGTAGGCCTCCATGTACTCGTGCGCCTGCAAGTACAGGAAGCTGCAGCCCAGCAGGATGGTCAGGCCGAGGAACAGCAGCAGCGCCTTGCGATGGCCGGCCTTGAGCGCATGGTGCGCGATGGTCACGGTCACGCCGGAGGTGAGCAGGATCAAGGTGTTGATCAGCGGCAGGCCCCAGGCCGGGATGGTCTGGAAGCTGCCGCCCATGGCCGCGGGGCCGTTGCTCGGCCACGACGAGGAAAAGCCCGGCCACAGCAGTTCGTTGGTCATCACCCCATCGCCCGTGCCACCGAGCCACACCATCGCGTACTGGCGGGTGTAGAACAACGCGCCGAAGAACGCGGCGAAGAACATCACCTCGGAGAAGATGAACCACACCATGCCCATGCGGAACGAGGTGTCGACTTGCTTGTTGTAGTAGCCGCGCAGCGATTCGGTGATGACGTCGGCGAACCACTTGAACAGGATCAGCGCGAGGAAGGCGAGGCCGCCGAAGAACAGTTCCTTGCCCAGCGACAATTCGTTCAGCCATCGGGCGAAGCCGAGCATCGCCGTGAACAGGCCGACCGAGGCGATCACCGGCCAGCGGCTGCCGTGCGGCACGTAGTAGTGGCTGTGGTCGTGGGTATCGGCGTGGGCCTGGGACATGGCGGCTTTTCTCTGAGTGTTCTCTAGCGTACGTACGGTCAGGGCGAGCCGCGCGATGCGGTCGCGGCGGAATTCGCCGGCAGCTGCGCGGTCAGCGCGTCGTTCTTGTAGAAGGTGTAGGACAGGGTGATCGTGTTGATGTCGCCCGGCAGCGCCGGGTCGATGATGAAACGCACCGGCATGTCGCGCGATTCGCCCGCGGCGAGCGTCTGCGAGGTGAAGCAGAAGCATTCGGTCTTGTTGAAATACTTCGAGGCGCGCGCCGGCGCGATCGAGGGTGCGGCGCTGCCGACGATGGCGCGGCCGCCGTCGTTGCGCGCGAAGTACTGCGTGCCGTACTGCTCGCCGACACGGACCTGCATCGATGCCTGTTCCGGATGGAACGCCCACGGCAGCTTGGAATTGGCGTCGCCGTCGAAGATCACCGTCACCATGCGCGCGGATTTCTCCGACGCGGCGGCATCGGCGATCGGCGCGGACGGCGTGTTGTCGAGGCGAATGCCGAACACCTTCTCGCAGGCCACGCGGTACAGCGGCACCAGCGAGAAAGTGAGCGCGAATGCGGCCAGCACGATGCCGACCAGCTTCGCGATCCCGGCGGTGCGCGGATCGCTCACTGTCCGATGCCCCCGGCCAGCATGAACAACGCGTACACCGCCACCGCCGCCGCAGCCAGCGCCAGCGCGGTACGCCGCGCCGCGCGGCGGCGCGCCTCGAAGTCCTGCGGCTTGGCGGGCACCTTCTGCATCGCGGTCAGTGGGTGATGTCGCCGTGGGCCAGGTCGCCTGGCTTGATCACCGGTGGCACGGTGAAGGTGTGGTGCGGCGCCGGCGAAGGCACCGTCCACTCCAGGCCGCGCGCGCCTTCCCACGGGCGCGCCGGGGCCTTCTCGCCCTTCTTCAGCGACCAGAACAGCACCGCGAACATCATGAACGGGGTCAGGAACATGCCGAACGCGCCGATCGAACTGACCAGGTTCCAGTCGGCGAACACCACGTTGTAATCCGGGATGCGGCGCGGCATGCCGGCCAGGCCGAGGAAGTGCTGCGGGAAGAACAGCAGGTTCACGAACACCACCGACCACCAGAAGTGGAACTTCGACCAGCGCTGGCTGTACATGCGCCCGGTCCACTTCGGCCACCAGTAGTAGATCGCGGCGATGATGCCGAACAGCGCGCCGGTGACCAGCACGTAATGGAAGTGCGCGACCACGAAGTAGGTGTCGTGGTACTGGAAGTCGGCCGGGACGATGGCGAGCATCAGGCCGGAGAAGCCGCCGATGGTGAACAGGATCACGAACGCCACCGCCCACAGCATGGGCGTCTCGAACGTGAGCGAGCCCTTCCACATCGTGCTCACCCAGTTGAACACCTTCACCCCGGTCGGCACCGAGATCAGCATCGTGGCGAACATGAAGTAGATCTCGCCGCCCAGCGGCATGCCGACGGTGAACATGTGGTGCGCCCACACGATGAACGAGAGGAACGCGATCGCGGCGGTCGCGTACACCATCGCCTGGTAGCCGAACAGCGGCTTGCGGCTGAAGGTCGGGATGATCTCGCTGGCCACGCCGAAGGCGGGCAGGATCATGATGTAGACCTCGGGGTGGCCGAAGAACCAGAAGATGTGCTGGTACATCACCGGGTCGCCGCCGCCGGCCGCGCTGAAGAAGCTCGTGCCGAAGTACTTGTCGGTGAGCAGCATGGTCACCGCGCCGGCCAGCACCGGCATCACCGCGATCAGCAGGAACGCGGTGATCAGCCAGGTCCAGCAGAAGATCGGCATCTTCAGCAGGTCCACGCCGGGCGCGCGCATGTTGAGGATCGTGGCGATGATGTTGATCGCGCCCATGATCGAGCTGATGCCCATCATGTGGATGGCGAACACCGCGAACGCGACGTTGGTGCCGCCCTGCAGCATCAGCGGCGGGTACATGGTCCAGCCGCCCGCGGGCGCGCCGCCGGGCATGAAGAAGGTCAGCAGCAGCAGGCTGAAGGCGAAGGGCATGATCCAGAACGACCAGTTGTTCATGCGCGGCAGCGCCATGTCCGGCGCGCCGATCTGCAGCGGCACCATCCAGTTCGCCAGGCCGACGAACGCCGGCATGATCGCGCCGAAGATCATCACCAGCGCATGCATGGTGGTCATCTGGTTGAAGAATTCGGGCTTGACGAACTGCAGGCCCGGCTCGGCCAGCTCGGCGCGGATCACGACCGAAAACGCCGCGCCCACGATCACCATGGTGAACGCGAACAGCAGGTACAGCGTGCCGATGTCCTTGTGGTTCGTGGAGAAGAACCAGCGCTCGAGGAACCGCGGCTTGTGGTCGTGGTCGTCGTGACCGTGCGTGTCAACGGCGGCGACGTCGGTGGGATGCGTGGCGGACATGGACTACCTCGGGATGTTCGTTCGATCAGCCGGCGGGGGACGGCGCGGGCGCCGGGGTCGTCGCGGCGGTGGCTGCCGTTGGCTCGGGCTGCGCGGGGGCGGGCGTTGCCGGGGCAGGCATGGCGGCCGGCGCGGGCGGCGGTGCGTTCTTCGCCTTCTCCGCGGCCAGCCAGCGCGCGAATTCGGCCTTCGGCACCGCCTTCACCACCACCGGCATGAAGCCGTGGTCCTTGCCGCAGAGTTCTGCGCACTGGCCGCGGTAGATGCCGGGCTGGTCGACGCTGGCCCAGGCCTCGTTGACGATGCCGGGGATGGCGTCCTGCTTCCAGCCCAGCGCCGGCACCCACCAGGCGTGGATCACGTCGTCGGCGGTCACCACGAAGCGCACCTTGGTCCCGACCGGCAGCACCAGCGGGTGGTCGACTTCAAGCAGGTAGTTCGGATCCTGCGCGGCGTCGACGATGCCGCCGCTCTGGCGCAGGTCGTCGCTGCGACGGGCGAGGCGGCTGGTGTATTGGACGCCTTCGCCCAAGTACTCGTACTTCCACATCCACTGGTAGCCGGTGATCTTCACGGTCATCTCGGCGTTGCGGGTGTCGTACATGCGGATCAGGTTGGCCGTGGCCGGCAAGGCGAGGCCGATGAGGATCAGCGCCGGGATCGTGGTCCACACGATCTCGGCCTTGGTGTTGTGGGTGAACTGCGCGGCGACCGCGCCCTTGGACTTGCGGAACTTGAACATCGCATAGGCCATCGCGCCGAACACGATGATGCCGATCGCCACGCAGATGCCGAACACGATCATGTGCGACTCGTAGGCGATCTGCGCGGTGCTCGTCGCACCCTTGCCCATGTTCAGCTGCCAGCGGTGCGGCGCCGCGGTCCAGTCGGTATCCGCGGCCCATGCCCAGGCCGGCGCCATCGCCGCCGCGGCCAAGCCCCATCGCAACCCACGCGTTTGCTTCATCTTCTCTGTGCCCCGGGGAATCGCCGCGCGAGCGATATGGCCAATTGGCCCGCTCGCGAGGAAAGTGGCGGAATTCGAACCGTGAAATGGTAGCGGCCGGGGGGCATGAGCGGCAAGCCGAACCCGAAGCGGGTCACCCGCGGCGGGCTAGAATGCGGGGCTGCCGCCCGAGCCAGACTGCGTGACCCCGATCCTTTCGCCCGAACTCCCCGCGCCCCCGGAACCCGCGCGCGCGGCCATCACCGCCGCCTGGACGCTGGACGAGGCCACGCATGTGCGCGGGCTGCTCGCCGCCGCCCGCCAGCCGGACGGCGACCGCGCCGCGATCCAGGCCACCGCCGCCGACCTGGTGCGCCGGGTGCGCGCCCGCGCCGCCGACCAGGGCGCGATCGAGGCCTTCATGCGCCAGTACGACCTCGGCAGCGAGGAAGGCGTGCTGCTGATGTGCGTGGCCGAGGCGCTGCTGCGGATCCCGGACGCCGACACCGCGGACAGGCTGATCCGCGACAAGCTGGGCGAGGCGGACTGGAAGCGCCACCTCGGCCAGTCCGATTCGGTGCTGGTGAACGCCTCGACCTGGGGCCTGATGCTCACCGGGCACCTCGTGGACCTCGCCGACGCCACCAGGCGCGACGTCCACGGCGCGTTCAAGCGCCTCGTCGGCCGCATGGGCGAACCGGTGGTCCGGCTCGCGGTGCGCCAGGCGATGCGGATCATGGGCCACCAGTTCGTCATGGGCCGCACGATTGCCGAAGCGCTTGCGCGCAGCCGCAAGGGCGCGAACGCGGCTTACCGCTATTCCTTCGACATGCTCGGCGAAGGCGCGCTGACCCAGGCCGACGCCGACCGCTACCTCGTCGCCTACCGCAAGGCGATCGACGCGATCGGGTCGACCGGGCCGTTCGCCGAGGTGTTCGCCGCGCCGAGCATTTCGGTGAAGTTGTCCGCGCTGCACCCGCGCTACGAGCATGCCAAGCGCGAACGCGTGCTGGCAGAACTCGGCCCGCGCCTGCTCGAACTCTCGCGACTGGCGAAGAAGCACGGCATCGGCCTGACCATCGACGCCGAGGAAACCGACCGCCTCGAACTCTCGCTCGACCTGATCTTCCAGGTGCTCGCGGAATCGTCGCTGCAGGACTGGGACGGCTTCGGCATCGTGGTGCAGGCCTACCAGAAGCGCGCGCCGTTCGTGATCGACTACATCGCCGGACAGGCGCGCAAGCTCGGCCGCCGCATCCCGGTGCGCCTGGTGAAAGGCGCGTACTGGGATTCGGAGGTGAAGCGCGCGCAGGTCGAGGGCCAGGCCGGCTATCCGGTGTTCACGCGCAAGCCCAATACCGACGTCAGTTACCAGGGCAATGCGCGCCGCCTGCTGGCCAACATCGATGCGATCTACCCGATGTTCGCCACCCACAACGCGCAGACCATCGCCGCCATCCACCGCATGGCGCAATCCATGGTCGGCGGCGCGAGAGATGGCGAGCGCTTCCGCTACGAATTCCAGAAACTGCATGGCATGGGCGACGACCTCTACGCCGAGGTCATTCCGCGCGACCGCCTCGACGTGCCCTGCCGCGTGTACGCGCCGGTCGGTTCGCACGAGGACCTGCTGCCCTACCTGGTGCGCCGCCTGCTCGAGAACGGCGCGAATTCCAGTTTCGTCAACCGCATCACCGATGAAAGCGTGCCGGTCGGGGAACTCGTCCGCGACCCGGTCGAAACCGTGTCCGCATTCGAATCGATTCCGCACCCGCGCATCCCGCTGCCGGTGGACCTGTACCGCAGCCAAGGCTTCGAGAGAGACAACTCCATGGGCATCAACCTCGCCAACGACGACCAGCTGCGCACGCTCGCGGAAGGCTTGAACCATGCAGGCGCGGGCACGTGGTCCGCGGCGCCGCTGGTTCCCGGCGCGGAACCGACCGGCGACGCGAAGCCCGTGACCAACCCCGCGGACCGGCGCGAAATCGTCGGCCATTACCGCAGCGCCGATGCCGTGGTGGTCGAACGCGCATTGCAGAACGCCGTGGCCGCGCAGCCGGGGTGGGATGCGACGCCCGTGGATGCGCGCGCGAAGCTGCTCGAGAAAGCCGCGGACCTGATGGAAGCGCGCATGCCGCAGCTGATGGCGATGTGCACCAAGGAAGCCGGCAAGACCCTTCCCGATGGCGTCGCCGAAGTGCGCGAGGCGGTGGATTTCCTGCGCTATTACGCGAGCGAGGCGCGACGCCAGTTCGCGTTGGCGCCGTTGCCCGGCCCGACCGGCGAATCCAACACCCTGCAACTCGGCGGCCGCGGCGTATTCGTGTGCATCTCGCCGTGGAATTTTCCGCTCGCCATCTTCACCGGCCAGGTCGCCGCCGCGCTCGCCGCAGGCAACGCGGTGATCGCCAAGCCCGCCGAACAGACCAACCTGATCGGCCATGCCGCGGTGGAAATCCTGCACGAAGCCGGCGTGCCGGCCGACGTGCTGCAGTTCGTCCCCGGCAGCGGCAGCAAGATCGGCGGCCTGATGACCGGCGATCCGCGCGTGGCCGGCGTGTGCTTCACCGGTTCCACCGAAACCGCGCGCCGGATCAACCTGTCGCTGGCGCAACGCCAGGCCGGCCCGATCGCGACGCTGATCGCCGAAACCGGCGGCCAGAACGCGATGATCGCCGACTCGTCCGCGCTGCCGGAACAGGTGGTGAAGGATGCGCTCGGCAGCGCCTTCACCTCCGCCGGCCAGCGTTGTTCGGCCGCGCGCGTGTTGCTGGTGCAGGAGGACATCGCCGACAAGGTGATCGGCATGCTCGCCGGTGCGATGGCCGAACTGAAGGTCGGCGACCCCGGCCTGCCCTCGACCGACGTCGGCCCGGTGATCGATACCGACGCGCAATGCATGCTGCAGGAGCATGCCCGCGAGCTGCAGTCGATGGCGAAGCACATCGCCACCGCGACCCTGGGCGAAGGCACCGAACATGGCACCTTCTTCGCGCCGACCGCGTGGGAACTGGATTCGATCTCGCGCCTGACCGAGGAGAAGTTCGGCCCGGCGCTGCACGTGGTCCGCTGGAAGGCCGGCGATCTCGATCGGGTGGTCGATGCGATCAACGCCAGCGGTTACGGACTGACCCTGGGCATCCATTCGCGCATCGACGAGACCGTCGATCGCATCGTGCAGCGGGCGAACGTCGGCAACATCTACGTCAACCGCAACCAGATCGGCGCGGTGGTCGGCGTGCAGCCCTTCGGCGGCCAGGGCATGAGCGGCACCGGCCCCAAGGCCGGCGGCCCGCACTACCTGCCGCGCTTCGCCACCGAGAAGACGGTGACGATCAACACCACCGCCGCCGGCGGCAATGCGAGTTTGCTGACGCTCGGCGATTGATCGATCTGCCCCGTGGACCCAAAGAAAAAGCCCCGCCGAAGCGGGGCTTTTCCGCGAAGCATCGCAGCGATCAGAAGCGGTACTGCGCGGCGATGCCGAACAGGTCGGCATGGCCGTGGAACTTGCCTTCCAGTTCGGTGCCCAGCGAGGTGAACGCATCGATGCTCGGGCTCTCGATGCTGATGTGCTGGTAGGCGGCATCGACGCTGAACGCATCGGTGACGTGCCAGGTGGCGCCGATCGAAAGCAGGGTGCGGGTGTTGTCGGGCAGGCGCGGGGTGCGCGTGTCGTCGTGGGTCGGGGTCTGGTCGCGCGCCACGCCGCCACGCAGGGTCCAGGCGGGATTGAGGTCCCATTCCGCGCCCAGCGACACCAGGGTGCTGTCCTTCCAGTCGAAGGCTTCGCTGGAGGGCGCCTGGTAGGGATTGTCGAAGTGGATGTCGACCGAACGCAGCGAATGCCAGTCGGTGCGCTGCACGTCGCCCATCAGGCGGAACGAATCGCTGAAGTCGTAGCGCAGGCTCAGCGTATCGATGCTGGGCGTGGTCAGCGCGGCGCTGGCGTTGGTGGGCACGAAGCCATTGCCCAGCGCCAGCAGGGTCGGCAGCTGCGCGTAGCAGGGGTTGGTGGGCGGCGCCATCATGCACTGCGCGGCCATCTGCTGGAACAGCGGCTGCGTGCCCGCGAAGGTCGCCGGCGCATTGAAGGTTGCGTCGCCCTTGATGTCCTGGTCGATTTCCGAACGGTGCGAATAACCGATCGCCAGGCGATCGATCGGGCGCCATTCGAATCCGGCGACCCAGCCGAAACCGTGCGAATCGCCGCTGACCTTGGCCAGGCCATCGGCCGTGCCCGGGATCGCGCCGGGGATGCCGGCGGACGCCAGGATCAGGCCGTAATCGACCATCTCCGACAAGGTCACGTCGGCCTTCTCGTAAATGAAGCCGGCGCCGACCGAGAAGCGAGGGTGCACCTTGACCGCGGCCGACAGGGTCAGGTCGACGGTCTTCACGTCGGAGGTCACCGCGTTGTAGCGGCCGACCCAATCGCTGTCGTATTCGGTCTTGAGGCCGAACGGCGCGCTGATGCTGGCGCCGAGGGTGAGTTTCTCGAGCGCGCCGTGCATCGGGAACACCGCTGCAATGGCCGGCACCGGGGTGGCATCGCCCGGATCGCCGCCGTCGCCGCCGTTGACCGGCATGCCGATCGCATTGTGGGCGCTGCCGTTGAAGTCGGCGGTCAGGTCGATGATGGTGACATCGGCCTGGATGGTGTTCTGGTCGATGAAGCCCATCGCGCCGGGGTTGTTGCTGACCACCGCGGCATCGCCGTTGGCGACGGCGGTACCGGCCTGGCTGCGGCCGAGGTTCTTGACGCTGTTCTCGCGCAGCTGGAAGCCCGATGCACTGGCCTGGCCGAAGGCAAGCGCGCCGACGATGCCGATCGCCAGCGCGGAAAACTTGGTAATGCGGGAAGCGTTGTACATGGATCGATCTCCGATGGATTTTCTGGTTTGTGCGGCCGCGTTCCGCGACCTGCACCGGCATCCATCAGGATTCTCCCTCCCCGACGGTCGACGCCGACCATACTATAGCGAAGGTTTAACCCTTCGGTAACATCCCGGAAGCCCCGGAGACGAGGGCGCATCTGCCCGGAGCGGTTCATGTTCGTCAGCCTGCCCCGCCGTCAACGCCCCAGCCTGCGCTGGGCCTGCCCGCTGCTGTTCGGGCTGCTGTGGCTGGCGTTCTTCTGGTACACCACGCGGTCGCCCGTGGCCCAGCAGGCCCTGCTCCAGGCCTGGGGCGCCCTCTACGGCGGGCCGGGCACCGCCTTCGACCTCCAGTCCGTGCTGCGGCTGTTCACCGCCCTGTTCCTGCACGCCGGCTGGGCGCACCTGCTCGGCAACCTGGTGTTCCTGCTGATCTTCGGACTGCCCGCCGAGAAGGTACTGGGCCCGTGGCGGTTCCTGCTGCTGTTCCTCCTCGGCGGCGCTGTCGCCAACCTCGCGGCGGTGCTGATGCTGGCCGGGCCGAGGCACGTGATCATCGGTGCCAGCGGCGCGATCTCCGCGCTGATCGGCGCCTACCTCGCGTTGTTCCCGCGCGCGCGCCTGGGCGTGGTGCTGCCGTTGGGGCTGTTCCTCGAATTCGTGCGCGCGCCGGCGTCGCTGCTGATCGGGATCTGGGCGCTGCTGCAGGTGGTGTTCGCCTACATCGGCCCGGCGTTCGGCATGGTCGCCTGGGCCGCGCACGTCGCCGGCTTCCTGTTCGGCGTCGTGTTCGCGCTGCTGGTGCGGCGCGCGGTGGCGCGGCGTCTGCGCCGGCAGAAGGGCTTCTGAGCGCGACCTATACTTCCCGCATGCGCAAGCCGCTGTACAAGGTGACCTTCCTCAACGCCGGGCGCGTGTACGAGTTGTACGCGAGGCACGTGGCCGCGAGTTCGCTGTGGGGATTCACCGAAGTCTCGGAACTGGTGTTCGATGCGCGCGAGGGCGTGGTGGTCGATCCGACCGAGGAACGCCTGCGCGACGAGTTCGGCGG
>Ga0209023_10004253_pt1 | contig 16434 bp, 13 predicted proteins | sample LakOneMetagenome_FD_187468 | JGI IMG/M metagenome (GOLD analysis project Ga0209023, IMG submission 187468) | Freshwater and sediment microbial communities from Lake Erie, Canada (SPAdes) (version 2) | ecosystem: Environmental > Aquatic > Freshwater > Lentic | place: Lake Erie, Canada... | reverse complement strand
GCCGCCCAGAAGCGCGGCGCCACCGCCTTCGCCACCGGGTCGATCGCCATCAGCCCGAGCGCGGTGATCTGGTCGGTGGCGCGCATCAGCCCGAGTTCCGCGGCAATCGAGCTGCCGGCGCGGCCGATGAACAGCAGCGCGGTCAGCACCGGCGCGAGTTCGCGGTACAGGCCGAGCCCGACCAGCGCGCTGATCTGGTTCGAAGCGCCGTAAGTGTCGAGCGCGCGATAACCGAGCAGGGTCACCGACAGGCCGACGAAGGCGCCGCCGACCGCGATGATCGGCAGCGAGCGCGCGCCGATCTTGTAGATCTCGCGCACCAGTTCGGCGAAGAAATCCGCGGTCGGCTTCGACGCGCGCAGCACCGACAGCGAGAACAGGCCGGCGCGGCCGAGCGAACGGGTGGCGGCAACGAATGGCATCACGCAGCCTCCGCGCCGATGGCGCCGTCGAAACGCAGGGGACCGTCGGGACTGCCGGCGAGGAACTGGCGGATCAGCGGATCCTCGCTGCGCTCGAGTTCGGCCGGCGTGCCCGAGAACACGATGCCGCCATTCGCGATGACGACGGCGCGGTCGCTGATCGGCAGGGTTTCGTGCACGTGGTGGCTGACGATGATGCTGGTCATGCCCAGGCTGGCGTTGAGCCGCGCGATCAGGCGCATGATCACGCCCGCGGCGATGGGGTCGAGCCCGGTCAGCGGTTCGTCGTAGACCATCAGCGGCGGATCCAGCGCCAGCGCTCGTGCCAGCGCCACGCGCCGCGCCATGCCGCCGGAGAGTTCGCGCGGGTAAAGATTTGCGGCGGCGTGCAGGCCGACCGCGCCGAGCTTCATCGCCACCAGCCGGTCGAGCACCGGTTTCGGCAGCCGCGCATGCGTGCGCAGCGGCAGCGCCACGTTCTCCGCGGCGGTGAGGTCGGTGAGCAGGCCGTTGCCCTGCAGCAGCACGCCGACGTGCTTGCGCATTTCCAGCAGCTCGCGCTGGCGGGTCGGCACCGTCTGGCCGAGCACCTCGACCGTGCCCGCGGCCGGGCGCAGTTCGCCGGTGATCGCGGCCAGCAGCGTGGACTTGCCGCTGCCCGACGGACCGAGCACCGCGACGATGCTGCCGCGCGGCGCCTCGAGGTCGATGCGGTCGAGCACGACCCGGCCGCCGCGTTCGAGGCGGACGTCGCGCAGGCGCAAGGCGGGGGTGGGAGTGTCGTCGCTCATCGTGTGGGGTTGGCCACGCCATCGTGGCGGAACGCGGGCGCAGTGTCGCGATCGCCGGCTGAATGCGGCCGGAGCCGGGGCATTGTCGCATCCGCGCCGGTCGGCGTCGCGCGCCTGCATGGTCTCGCCGCGCGCGACGGCGCTCCGGCATCATGGCCGGATGCAGGGGACGCCGGGCGATTTCCGCCTCTACCACTCGAATGCGCTCGACGTGCTGGCGGAACTGCTGGCGGACGAACTGCGCAAGCCGGTGCCCGGGCAGGCGTTGCTGGCGCCGGACACGATCCTGATCCCGCAGGCCGCGATGCGGCGCTGGCTGCAGGCGACGCTGGCGCAACGCCACGGCGTCGCCGCCAACCTCGAATTCCTCACTCCCGGCGAATTCGTCGCGCGCGCGCTGGATGCGAACCTCGGCAAGTCGACGGACGACTTCGACGCGGCGACGCTGCAGTGGATGCTGTACGCCGCGCTGTCCGATCCCAAGCTGCGCGCGTTGCCGGCCATGGACACGATCGCGGCCTACCTCGCCGATGGCGACGCGGCGAAGCCGTGGACGCTGGCCGGCGAACTCGCGGGTGTGTTCGAACGGTATTCGGCCTGGCGCCGCGACTGGCTGCTGCGCTGGGACGACGGCGCCGATCGCGACGATCCGCAGGCGATCCTGTGGCGCGCGGTCGCATCGGGTCGCGCGCATCGCGCGCGCCGCATCCAGGACTACCTCGCGCGCTTCGTCGACGGCGATGCATTGCCAACCGGCTTGCCGCCGCGGCTGTTCGCCTTCGCCACGCTCAATGTGTCGCCCGATGTATTGCGGGTGATCGCGAGCCAGTCGCGCGTCGGGACGCTGCACTTCTACCTGCCGACGCCGACGCGGGGATATTGGGGCGACCTGCAGTCGCTGGGCGCGCGACTGCGCGCGGGCGAGGACCCGTTCGCCGACGACGCCGGCGAGAATCCGCTGCTGCGCGATTGGGGCGCGGCCGGCAAGGACTTCATGGCCCTGCTCGGCAGTTACGAAGTCGTGCATCCGTCCGGCGAAATCGCCGCCTACGCCGATCCGGAAGCCGTTACGGGGAAAACACTGGCCGAAGGCGGATTGCGCGACAGCCTGCTGCACCGGATGCAGGCGGACCTGTTCCATCGCCGCGGCGAAGCTTCGGGCGAACTGCGCGGCGACGTCGAACGCGACGACCCCAGCCTGCAGTTCCACGCCTGCCACACGCGCCTGCGCGAATTGCAGGTATTGCATGATCGTTTGCGCGCGTTGCTCGAGGACGATCGCTTCGCTCCGCCGCTGCAACCGCGCGAGATCGCGGTGCTGGCGCCGGACATCGACTTGTACGCGCCCTACCTCGATGCGGTGTTCGGCGATTCCGTCGACGCGATCCCCTATGCGCTCGCCGACGCGAGTCCGCTGCAGGACGAACCGCTGGCCGAGGTGTTCCTGCGCCTGCTCGCCTTGCCGGTGTCGCGCTTCGGGCTGGAAGACATCCTCGACCTGCTCGCGAGTCCGCCGCTGGCCGAGGCGGCCGGCCTCGACGCCGACGATTTCGAACGCCTGTACGGTTGGCTGCATGGCGCCGGCGCGCGCTGGGGGCTCGACGCCGCGCACCGCGCGCGCAGCGGTGCGCCCGTCGACGATGCCTACACCTGGCAGTTCGCGCTGGATCGCCTGCTGCTGGGCCATGCCAGCGGCGACGATGGCGACATCGAAGGCGTCGCGCCGTGGCCGCAACTGGAAGGCGGCGCGCTGGATGCGCTCGACCGCTTGCTGCGCCTGCTGCGCGAACTGGCGCGGCGCGAACGCCAGTTCGGTGCAGCGATGCCGCCGGCGCAATGGCGCGAATCGCTGCTGCGGCTGCTGGATGCCTTGCTGCCGAGGCCGCCATCCACGCCGTCCGGGCAACGCGCGCTGGAACGCCTGCGCACGCTGGTCGACGAGTTCGCGAAGCACGCGGCGCGCGCCGGTTTCGACGCGCCGGTGCCGGTCGAGGTGGTGCGCGCGCATTTCGCCGGCGTGCTCGCCGAAGCCGACACCCGCGCGCCACTGCTCACCGGCGGCGTCAGCTTCGCGCGCATGGTGCCGATGCGCCTGCTGCCATTCCGCGCGATCTGCCTGCTCGGCATGAACGATGGGGATTTCCCGCGCCGCGATCCCGCCGCCGGCCTCAATCGCCTCAGCGCCGAACTCGGCACCGAACGCCGCCGCCACGGCGATCGCTCCACCCGCGACGACGACCGCTACCTGTTCCTGCAACTGTTCTCCGCCGCGCAGGACGTGTTCTACCTCAGCTGGCTCGGCGCCGATCCACGCGACGGCAGCGCGCGCGAACCATCCGCGTTGGTGTCCGAACTGATCGCCGCCGCCGCGGCGTACCACGTCGATCGCGACGAAGCGACGAAGGCGCTGGTGCTGCGGCATCCGCTGCAGCCGTTCTCGCCGCAGGCTTTCGGCGGCATCGACGCACAGGGCGAAGCGGATCCGCGCGTGTTCACCTATCGCGGCCATTGGCATCCCGCCGCCGGCCGCCTGTCCGGCGCGCGCGCGCCGCTGGCGCCGTGGATGGACGCGGCGAACGCGCTGGCGCCAGCGGGGCAAGCCGAGGAAACGTTGTCGCTCGACGCGCTGCGCCGTTTCCTGCTCGCGCCGGCGGAACAGTTCCTGCGCCAGCGCCTGGATATCCGCCTGGCGGAAATCGAGGACGCAGGCGAAGACATCGAGCCCTTGCAGGCGCCGCAACCCGGCCTGCAGCGCAACCAGCTGCAGCGCGCGGTGTTCGATGCGCTGCTCGAAGGCCGCGATGAAACCGCGATGCGCACATCGTTGCGCGCGCGCGGCCTGCTGCCCTCGGGCGCAGCCGGACGACGCGCGCTCACGGAGATCGAGCGTGAAGTGCGGCCGTACGCCGATGCGTTCGCGTCGTGGCGCGGCGACGGCGCAGTAACGGCGATTCCCGCCGAGGTCGACATCGACGGCCTGCGCCTGCATGGCCGCATCGCCGAGGTGTACTCGGGCCGGATCGCGCGCCTGCGCTTCGGCAAGCCGAACGGGCCTTCGTCGATCCGCAACGGACTGGACTGGTTGTTCGCCACTGCGGCCGGGATGGAGCTGACGTTCGTCGAGTTCCACGACACCGAATCGCACGGTATCGGTCCGCACGTTCGCGAAGCGATTTCGCAAAAGCAGGCGATCGAGGCCTTGCGTGGCCTGCTTGCGCTGCGTCGCGAAGGCCTGCAGCGACCATTGCCGTTCGCGCCGTACAGCGGCTGGGAATTCTTCGCCGCGGATGGCGGCGAACGCGGCCTGCGCAACGCGTCGGCGCGCTGGCACGGAAGCGACCGCAGCTGGGCCGAAGGCGACAGCGATGCCTTGCGGCTGGCCTTGCGCGGTCGCGATCCGTTCGTGGATGCGGCCGCGGCCGGCGAGTTCGCGCGCATCTCCGGGCTCGTGTTCGGCGCGGTGACGCTGGGGCTGCCCGCACCGCTCGACATTGGCGACGCACAACTGCCGGAACGGGATGACGCGGAGGACGCCGCATGAGCGTCGCGCGCGATCCCTACCTCGACCTGCCGCTGCACGGCGTGCAGCTGATCGAGGCCAGCGCCGGCACAGGCAAGACCTTCACCCTCGCCACGCTGGCAACGCGACTGGTGGTCGAAGGCGGGCTGCGCGTGGGCGAAATCCTCGCCGTCACCTACACCGAAGCGGCCACGCAGGAACTGCGCGGACGCATCCGCGAGCGCCTGCAACTCGCCCTGGAGCTGGTCGACGCGCCGCCGGCGGAAAGGGAAAGCGCGGAGGCGGCGCTGACCCGGCAACTGCTGCAGGCGCATCTCGGGCGCAGTAGCGAAGGCATCGATGCGCTGCGTCGTCGCCTGCGCCGTGCGGTGCTGGACGTCGACCTGGCCGCGGTGTTCACCATCCACGGCTTCTGCGCGCGCGTGCTGCGCGAACACGCACTGGAGGCGGGACACGGCTTCGATGCACCGGAACTGCTGGCCGATGATCGCGCGTTGCGCGCGGAACTCGCCGCCGACCTGTGGCGCGCGCATGCCGATGACGGCGCCGGCGCGGACGATCTCGCCGCGTTATGGAGCGGTGGCCACGAAGAACTCGCCAAGGATTTGCCCGCGTTGTTGCGCGAACCGGTGCTGTTGCCGTCGATGCCAGAAGACAATGACGGCGGCTCGGCGCAACAACGGTTTGCAGAAGCCGAATTCGCGTTGCAGCAGGAATGGCACGCGTATGGCGAAGCGTTTCTCGACGCTGTATCCGCGGCTATCGATGCGGACGTGATGAATCGCGGCAGCTACAAGCAGGACTGGCTGGCGGAACTGCGCGGCTGGTTGCAACGCTTCGCGATCGATCCGGCGATGGCGGGCGACGCAAATCCGAAGCTGGGAAAGCTGACCGCCGGAGACCTGGAAAAGGGCACGAAGAAGGACCACAAGGGACGTACTCCGGTCTCGCCGATCAGCACGGCGGTTGCCGATTACATCGATGCACGGTCCGGGCTCGACGCGGTACTCGCCCAACGCCGTGCCGCGCTGCTGCACCGCATCCGCGACGATGCGCGTTCGCGATTCGCGCTGCTCAAGCGCCAGCGCCGGGTGCAGACCTACGACGACATGATCGACGGCGTCGCCGATGCGCTCGCTGGTGCGAACGGCGATGCGCTGGTGGCGCGACTGCGCGCGCAGTACCGGGTCGCGCTGGTGGACGAATTCCAGGACACCGACGCGCGCCAGTGGGCGATCTTCGAACGCGTGTTCGGGCGCGGCGACGACGCGGCGCTGTTTTTGATCGGCGATCCCAAGCAGGCGATCTACGGTTTCCGCGGCGGCGACGTCCACGCCTACCTCGATGCCGCGGACGACGCGCAACGCGCGCCGCCGCTGGCGCACAACTTCCGTTCGCGGCCCGCACTTCTGGCGGCGATCGACGCGTTGTACGCCAACGCCGGCGACGAAGCCTTCGTCGACGAACGCATCCGCTTCCGCGCCATCGAGCCTGGCGGAAAACGCGAAGACGGCGATTTCCTCCGCGACGATGCGCCTGCACCGGCGTTGACGCTGTGGCAGGCACCGTCGACCGGAAAGTTCGACAAGCAGGGCGCTCCGCTTCGCTGGCGCGCGGACGAATCGCGCGAACTCGCGACCCGGGCCTGCGTCGCCGCGATCCATGCGGCGCTGTCCGACGCGCGCGCCGGCCTCGCAACGATCGAAGGCGAACCCGTGCGCCCCGGCGACATCGCGGTGTTGGTGCGTTCGCATGGCGAGGCGACGCGGGTACGGCAGGCGCTGGCGCTGGCCGGCATTCCCGCGGTCGCCGCCGGCAAGCTCAGCCTGTTCGCCACCGCCGAGGCACGCGAACTGCATGCCTTGCTGCTGGCCCTGCTGCATTCCGGCGACGACGGTCGCCTGCGCGCCGCGCTGTCCACCGTGCTGGTCGGCGTGGATGCGGTGGGCATCGATGCGCTGGAACATCCCATTGAAAGCGGGGATGCCGACGCGCATCGCGACTGGCAGCAACGCGCGCTGGCCTGGCGCGAACGCCTGCTGCGCGGCGGCCCGCTGGCGCTGGTCGGCGAACTGTGCGCGAACAACGCGCCGCGCCTGCTCGGCCTGCTCGATGGCGAGCGCCGCCTCAGCAACTATCTGCAACTGGCCGAATCGTTGCAGGAAGCGCAGGATCGCGCACTCGGCCTGCACGGTCTGGTCGATTGGCTCGGCCGTCGCATCGCCAGCGCCGACGGCAACGATGAAACGCAATTGCTGCGCCTGGAATCCGATGCGCGCCGCGTGCAGATCGTGACCTTGCACAAGAGCAAGGGCCTGGAATACCCGCTGGTGTTCCTGCCGTTCGTGGGCATCGGCCGCAACGAGAAATCGCCGGGCCGTTGCTGCGTGGTCCACGATGGAGCCGATGGGCGACGCCTGTACTGGAAGCTCGGCGATCCGGTGCAATGGAAATCCGCCAGCGATGCATGGAAGCGGGAACAGCGCGCCGAGGACGCGCGCCTGCTCTACGTCGGCCTGACCCGCGCACGGCATGCGCTGTGGATCGCGAACGGCGATTTCTTCGCCAGCGACAAGTCGCCACTGTCCGCGATGCTCGGCGGCGAAGCCGCGCTGCGCACCGCCGGCATCGCGTTCGACGCCGCCGAACCGCCGCGCGAACTGCCGCGGTTGCCGTCGGAATCCGACGCGGCCGTTCCCGCCGCGCGGTGCGCCCTGCGCCGCCTGCACAACGATTGGTGGGTGCACAGCTTCAGCCAGCTTTCGAAGGCAGAGTCGTCGAAAGCCGAGGCCGGCGATGCCAGCAGCGCATCGACCTTGCCCGCGGCAGGCGGCAACGACGAACCCGATGCGCCGGACGAGCTGGTCGAAGCCGCGTTCGATCCGCGCTTCGCCGGCAACCGCTACGGCGTCGCCCTGCACGCCGCACTGGAACATGCGGATTTCGCCGCGTGGCGCGACTGGCGCGCCGGCGATGCCGCGCCCGCCGATGAAGCCGGCGTCATCGCCAATGCGCTCGGCAAGGAAGGCTACGGCGCCGACGTGCTCGAAGAGGGCATCGCGCTGACGACGAAACTCATCGGTGACACGTTGACCGTCGCGCTGCCGGAAGGCGTGCGCCTGTGCGACGTGCCGAATGCCGAACGTCGCCCGGAAATCGAATTCCAGTTTTCGTTGCGGCCGGTACAGGTCGACGCGTTATTGAAGCTGCTGCATGCGCACGGCGTGGTGCGCGAACGCCACGGCTTCGGCCTGCGCCAGCGGCTGGAAGGCCTGATGACCGGCCTGATCGATCTGACCTATCGGCACGACGGCAAGTGGCATGTGCTCGACTACAAGTCCAACCGCCTGCCCGCCTACGACGCCGCGTCGCTGCGCCAAGCGATGGCGCACAGCGAGTACGACCTGCAGGCGCTGATCTACACGCTCGCGCTGCATCGCTGGCTGCGTTTCCGCCTCGGCGCTGCGTACGACTACGCCCGCGATTTCGGCGGCATCCGCTACCTGTTCTGCCGCGGGCTCGACGCCACGCGAACCGACTCGCCCGGCATCCACGCGCAGCGTTTCGCACCGGAACTGGTGCACGCGCTCGACGCGCTGTTCGGCGGAGGGCCCGCATGAGCCTGTTGCGCGAACTCAACCGCATCGGCGCGCTGCGCACGCTCGACGACGCGCTGGCGAATACCCTGCGCCGGCTCGATCCATCGACGCCGGACGAAGTGCTTGCCGCCGCGGCGCTCGCGTCGCTGGCGGTCGCACAAGGACACGCGGCGTTCGATATCGCGAACCCGCACCTGCTCGTTGATGCCGAGTTGCCGTGGCCGGATGCGGACGCGTGGGCGGACGCATTGCGCGCTTCACCGTTCGTCGCGGTGCCGGATGCGCCGGAAGAAACGACAAGCGCCGCGCCGCTGGTGTTCGAACACGGGCTGCTGTACCTGCGCCGTTACCGCGAATACGAACGCCGGCTTGCTTCGCAGTTGCGTCGCATCGCTTCGCAGTCTGTCGACGGCGACATCGAATCCGTCGCGCCGTTGTTCGCGCAGCTTTTTCCCTCTCCCCTTGAGGGAGAGGGTGGCGCGCAGCGCCGGGAGAGGGGGGCGCAAGCCGACGACCGCCAGGCCCGCGCCGCCGCGCTCGCCTTGCACCGCGCGCTGCTGCTGGTCACCGGCGGGCCCGGCACCGGCAAGACCACGACGATCGCGAAACTGCTCGCCTTGCGTATCGCGCAGGCGAAGTTTTCCAGTGTCGCACCGCCGCGCATCGCGTTGGCCGCGCCGACCGGCCGCGCCGCCGACCGCATGGCCGACAGCCTGCGTCGCGCAATCGCGCAAATGGCCGCGATCGGCGTCGATGCCGCATTGCTTGCCGCGCTGCCGACGCAGGCCAGCACCCTGCATCGCTTGCTCGGCACCATTCCGGATTCGCCGCGCTTCCGCCACGACGCGGAGAATCCGCTGCCGTTCGACATCGTGGTGGTGGACGAAGCCTCGATGGTCGACCTGCCGCTGATGTGCAAGCTGACCGAAGCGGTGGCCGACGGCGCGCAACTGGTGCTGCTCGGCGATGCGGACCAGTTGCCCTCGGTCGAAGCCGGCGACGTGCTCGCCGCGATCCTGGCCGCGGCCGGGCCCGGCGATGCGCTCGCGCAAGCCGATGCCGATGCGCTGCGTCCGTTGTTGGGCGATGTCGTTCCTGTGGGAGCGGCTTTCAGCCGCGACGGCGCGCTCCACGGCCACCGCGTCCATCTGCAACGCGGCTGGCGCCAGAGCGAAGCGCTGGACCTCGCGCCACTGGCCGAGGCCGTGCGCGCCGGCGATGCGCAGGAAACGCTGCGACTGTTGCGCAGCGGTGAACTCGCCAGCGTGCATTTCCACGAAGGCGTGGACGACCCGCTGCAGGCGCGGCCGCAACTGCTCGCGCACTGGCGCGAACTCGCGACGCTGACCGATCCGGCCGAAGCCCTGCGCCAGGCCAATCGCCTGCGCCTGCTCACCGCGCTGCGCGAAGGCGCGACCGGCGCGCGCGGGCTCAACGCGCGCATCGAGGCGCAACTGTCCGGACGCCGCATCGGCACGCCACCGGCGTGGTTCCCGGGGCGGCTGTTGCTGGTGGTCGAGAATTCGTATCGGCACGGCCTGTTCAACGGCGACGTCGGCGTGTGCATGGCCGACGAACGCGGCACGCCGCTGGCCTGGTTCCCCGGCAGCGATGGGGTGCGCGCGTTCCATCCGGCGGCGTTGCCCGCGCACGAGAGCGCATTCGCGATGACGGTGCACAAGGCGCAGGGGTCGGAGTTCGACGAGGTGTGGTTGCAGTTGCCGCGCGCGGACAGCCGCGTGCTCAGCCGCGAGCTGCTCTACACCGGCCTGACCCGCGCGCGGAATGCGTTGCACATTGCAGGGAGCGCGAACGCGATCGAAGCCGCGCTGGCGCGGCATGCCGGAAGGGTGTCGGGGTTGGGGTGGAGGTTGGGGACATTTAATAACCCCACAGAGGCATAACTTTTTTGGGCTCTGAATATGAACTTTCGACGGCTGCCATTCGATCAAATGAATGAAACCGATGTCAGGGAAGAATTTTTGTCTCCTCTTCTCGACCAGCTGGGATACAGGGCCGGAGATGAAGGCAATGTCAGGCGCGAACAGCCACTTTCCCTTCGCTATCCCAGATTCTATTTAGGGCGTAAGAACAAGCGCACAGATCCATATTTACGTGGAAGGGCAGATTACGTATTGGAAGTGCGAGGGCATGCACGATGGGTGCTTGAAGCAAAACATCCAAGCGAAGAAATTGACGGCGAAGCAATTGAACAAGCTTGGACTTATGCCAATCATGCAGAAGTCAGAGGAGTGTTCTTCGCAATTTCAAACGGACGACGGCTTGCAGTGTTCAGAAGTAGCGCCCCTCCAGACCATCCACCCTTGTTGGATATTGAGTACGATGAAATCGAGAGCGCATTCCCTCAGCTCGATCGTTTATTGGGAGTGGAAGCAATCAGACGTGAGTACAACGACATAGGCCTCGTAGGAGAACCTGTAGCTAACGGTTTGCGTTCAATTGCGAAGCTGTCTGCCGGGTTTGTCAGATACACGAGTTCTGACCCGCAAATTCCTATGGTTACTGAGCTACAGGCGACGATTGTTGACGGCTCTCTAGAACACGGAGAGAGAGGCGGGCTAATTGCTTCAATACAAGTAAGAGCTCCTGTTTCGTCAATTGACGAAATGATTCGAGATTTGGGCTTGGACAGACTCGAGTACGAGTCAGAATCGCGCATTCTTTCAGGCAATCCAGAACGGCCAACTCGATTCTCATATCAAGGTCGTGCAATTTTTCCAAGCGGAAGAGTGATATTCGATGTAACAAGCAACAAATATGTCGTCCTTGAAAATGATGTTGTTTGCGAAATCGAATCTAATGTGCTTGCGCATATTTCCGCTAATAAGATTTTCGGCAAGATTGAGAACACAGCCACATATCTTATGCCAGCGGAATTCCGCATTCAGTTCGCGGGGGATTTGGAGATGCAGGCGCTCTAAAAACTTTCACAAGTGATATGTGACAAATAGGGGATATGGATGCGACTGGTATTCGTAATCGCGATTCTTGTGCTTTCCTTTTCAGCGGGTGCTCAATCGAAGCATTACGGCGACATCTCCTACGCGCAGCCGCAGGATTGCAGTGTCATCACCAAGCAGAACCCCGCCAACCCTTACGCCTATCTGTTCCGCAATTACTGCGAACAGAGCGATGCGCGCTTGAAGCAAACCGTCGCAAAGCTGTACGGCCGTCCGCAACCGTCGACGACCGTGTTGACGGTACCGGCGCACGGAACGCCGGAAGCAAAGCGTTACGGTGTCGCGTGCATGGGCGGGCTGGTGATGCTGCGGATCAAGAATGGCTGGGAGCAGGCGCTCGACGCTGACAGGCGCTACTACACTTGCCGCACCAACTGAGGCACTGGACGCCGCGCATTCCTGATCACGCTTTCCGTTTGTCGGCGACCCTCGCGTTCGACGCACCCAAAACCACCACCAACGCAATGCCGCCCAGGATCGCCGCCGACGCGAGCAACAACCGCGGCGTCAGCGGTTCGCCCAGCAGCACCACGCCGCCCAGCGCGGCGAGGACCGGAACGCCGAGCTGCACCGTCGCCGCGGTCGTCGCACGCAGGAACGGCAACGCCGTGTACCAGATCGCATAACCCACGCCTGATGCCAATGCGCCGGAGAGGATCGCGTAAACCGCGCCGGCCGGCGTCAGCGACGCCCGATCCATCAGCACCAGCGCCAGCAACGCCGCCATCGGCACTGCGCGCAGGAAATTGCCGGCGGTGACGCGCAACGGATCGCCCGCACCGCGGCCGCGCAAGGAATACACGCCCCACGCGACCCCCGCGCCCAGCATCAGCAGCGCACCCGCCAGCGGCGGCGCGGAGAGTCCCGGCAACACCAGGCCGACCAGTCCGCCGCAGGCGAGCACCAAGCCGCACCATTGCGTAACGCGCAGCCGTTCGCCCGTCCACAGTCCGCGCGCGATCATCGTCGCCTGCACCGCGCCGAACAGCAGCAGGGCGCCGGTGGCCGCGGTCAGTTGCAGGTAGGCGAAGGAAAACGCGGCGGCGTACGCGAACAGCGCCAACGCGGAACGCCAATCGCCGTGTCCGTGGCCGCTCGCTCGAATGCGCAGCAGCACGGCCAGCACCGTCGCCCCGGAGAGCAGGCGCACGAGAGTGAAGCTCGCGGCGTCGATGCCGCCATGCGCCAGCGCCGCGCGACACAGCAGCGAATTGCCCGCGAAGGCGACCAGCGCGAGAAGGGTGCACAAGGCCAGGCGTGCAGGCGACATCCGCGCATTCCCGTGCGACCGGCGATGCGCGCAATGTAAGCCAGTGGCGAGTGGAATGCGTCGCCGGATCGACGGCTACTGCTTCCGTGCCTCGCTCTCCGTATGCGCCACGCACTTCCACGTGCCGCCCATGCGGACCCAGGTGGAGGAATCCACCACGTCCTGCGTCAGTTCCTTGCCGTCCATCTGCATCGTCTGGTTCGCGGTGTAGGTCGCGATCGCCACGTCCTCGCTCGGGAACAGCACGTCCATGTCGGACAGCCTGTAGTCCAGCAACCCGTGCTTCGGGTCTTCGAGCATCTTCGCGTACTGCGGCGGATCGAACTGCATCGTGCCGTGGCTGCTCACCATCAGCGCCTGCGGCGCAAGCAATGCGGTCGCGGCGTCCACGTCGCGATCCACCAGTGATTTCCAGAAGGCATTCTCGAGTTGTTCGATTTCGCGACTGGCGTCCTGCATGGCAATGCTCCGTGCGTGGGGGTGGACGCATGCTTCCGCCGCCGAGGTCGTCGCACGGTGAATAACGGGATGTTCACGCTTCGCGACGACGGAAACATCCGCGTTGTTGCGCTCGGCGCAGCAACCCAGCCGTCGCCAACATGGTGGTCGCGATCACCAGCAGCGAACTCTCCGGTCCGAATGCACCGCCGGTGAGCCATGCGGGACCCGCGTAGCGGCTCGCCAGCGGCGGCAGCGCGCGCCAGTCATCGATGCCGGACAGCGGCACGCCGCTGAGCAGGATCGTGAAGTTCCATGCCGCGTGGTGCGCCACGCCCACCCACAGGTTGCGGGTCAGCACGAAGAGGCCACCCCAGAGCAGGCCCAGGATCGCGACCGAGGCGAGCATCGTCGCGATGTCGATCGCGCTGCCGTGGGCGAGGTTCTCCACGTGCGCCAGCGCGAACGCCAGCGCCTGCACGGCGAGCGCAACGCCGGTGCCGACGGCGCGTTCCAGCACCCGGAACAGCAGCGCGCGATACACAAGTTCCTCCAGCATCGCGGCGATGAGGATCAGCGCGGCCACGCCCCACAGCGCCGACGACGCACCGCGAAACACCACCACCTGGTAGGCGCCGAGCGCGAACAGCAACGCGATCGGCGCACCGATCATCGATGCGCCGGCCGCGCCGCCGAGCAACGCCTGCAGCGGCCGTGGGTGCAGTTCGGCGACGGAGCGGTGTTCGAACAACCGAACCCAGGCCGCATAGCCGCCCAGGGCCGCAACGAAGATCCCGATGCGGCGCACGATGCTGAGCACGGCCGGGCCGGGATGGAACAACGCATCCATCAACGGCACCAGCCCCTGGCGCACGAGCGCGATGGCGCCGAACACGGCGATGGCGCCGAGCAGCAGTGCCAGGAGCGTGCGCAGGACGATGCGTGCGGCACTGACGGCGCGGCCACGCGCAGGCCGGGTCGGTTCCTTTGCGGCGAGGTCGGGTGTCATGCGCGTTCCGGATGCAGTCGAGCGATGCCGGACTCTACGCCGTGCATTGCGCGGCGCGCGGGACGTTGCGACGGAGCGGCGGATCCGGGGAACGAAGCGTCGCCGACGGGGATTCGTTTCGTCGGCGCATCCCGCGTTCCGTCGCACAGCGCTTGTCGCGTCGCGACGTCGTCCGCATGCTGGTCCACGCTGCGCGTGCAGCGCCGAACAAGCGGATCGCAATCGATGAAGACCCTGACCGCCCTGCTGCTGTGGTGCCTGCTGCTGGTGCTGTGCTGGCCGCTCGCCTTGCTCGCGCTGGTGCTGTGGCCGGTCGCGTGGCTGATCGCGCTGCCGTTCCGCCTGGTCGGCATCACCTTCACCGCGCTGTTCGCCTTCCTCGGCGCGCTGCTGATGCTGCCCGCGCGATTGCTCCGCGGCCCGGCTCCGCACGTGGCGGCCTGAGGCCGCGCGCCAACGTTACGCCGCGATCCGTTCGATCCGCGACACCGCCGAGCCCAGCGCGCGGTGGGCCTCTTCCAGGTCGTAGTCGGCCTGCAAACCGAGCCAGAAGCGTTCGCTGGTGCCGAGCGCTGCTGCCAGCCGCACCGCGGTGTCGGCGGAGACACCGCGCTTGCCCAACACGATCTCGTTGATGCGGCGCGGCGGGACACCGGCGGCGCGCGCCAGCGCGTTCTGGCTGATGCCCAGCGGAGTCAGGAATTCTTCGAGCAGGACTTCGCCGGGATGGATGTTGGGCAGGGTGGCCATGGCCGCCTCCGTGTCAGTGGTAATCGACGATTTCCACGTCGTGCGCATCGCCCGCCTTCCAGCGGAAGCAGATGCGCCATTGGTCGTTGATGCGGATGCTGTGCCGGCCCTTGCGGTCGCCTTTCAGCGCCTCCAGCCGGTTCGCCGGCGGTATCCGCAGGTCGTCCAGCGAGGCGGCGTTGTTGAGCATTCGCAGCTTGCGGCGCGCGACCTGCTGGATATTGGCGGGCAACTTCCGGCTGGGCGTGCCGTTCCAGAGCTTCCCGGCTTCCCGGTCGATGAAGTTCCGGATCACGGCGCTACCATAACGGAATCCGTTATATGACGCAAGTCGTCATGGCAGGTGGTCGAAGTGGTGGTCATCGGCATCAGCCCGCCGGGTTCTTCGGATTCGCGCGATCGGTGCATGCCCCATGCACGGATGGGAGTTCCCCGGCATTCCATGCCCACGCGCTACCATGCCCGCCCGCCTTCGCATCGGAGCCGCCATGTCCGACGACAACAATGCCGGCGACAGCCGCAACAAGGTCAGCCGCCAGCAGGCCGAGGACGCGGTGCGCACGCTGCTGAAGTGGGCCGGCGACGATCCGGCGCGCGAAGGCCTGCTCGACACGCCCAAGCGCGTGGCCAAGGCCTACCAGGACTGGTTCAGCGGCTACGCGCTGGACCCGGACGAATACCTCGCGCGCACCTTCGAGGAAGTGGGCGGCTACGACGAGTTGATCGTGTTGCGCGACATCGACTACGAAAGCCATTGCGAGCACCACATGGCGCCGATCATCGGCAAGGTGCACATCGGCTACCTGCCGGACGGCAAGGTGGTGGGCATCAGCAAGCTGGCGCGGGTGGTCGAGGCGTATGCGCGCCGTTTCCAGGTGCAGGAAAAGATGACCGCGCAGATCGCCAACTGCATCCAGCGCGCGCTGAACCCGCGCGGCGTCGGCGTGGTGGTGGAGGGCGCGCACGAATGCATGACCACGCGCGGCATCCACAAGCGCGGGGTGTCGATGGTGACTTCGAAGATGCTGGGCAGCTTCCGCGAGGACGCGCGGACGCGGGCGGAGTTCCTGCGGTTCATCGAGATCGGTCCGGGACGTTGAGTTTCGTGGATTGCTCCTCGTTCCGTTCGTCCTGAGCGTAGGCGCGTAGCGCCGAAGTCGAAGGATGCGCGAGGTGTCCTTCGACTTCGCTGCGCTACGCTCAGGACGAACGGGAGTTTGTGCTGGGGCGATTGACGGATTAATTTAACCCGGGTAATAATTCGTGCCTCGTTGCCGAGGTGCGCCATGCCCGACCTGTCCCTGCGCTGTACCGCCTTCGCCGGCCCCAACCGGATCGCCAGCGGCGAGCTGCGCCATGTCGCATTGAAGGCCCGGCAGGCGTTCACGGCCGGACGCCGGGTGCTGGTGTTCGAGGACGCGAGCGGGCGCCAGGTCGACCTGCCGCTGGAGCTGCCCGAGGGCGAACTGCTGCGCCGGCTCGGTAGCCCTGCGCCCACGGCCGAACCCGCGCCCCAGTCCACGCGCGGACCCGGGCGACCGAAACTGGGCGTGGTCGCGCGCGAGGTCACCCTGCTGCCGCGGCACTGGGACTGGCTCGCGGCGCAACCGGGTGGTGCGTCCGTCGCCTTGCGCAAGCTGGTCGAGGACGCGCG
>Ga0209023_10004252_pt1 | contig 16435 bp, 16 predicted proteins | sample LakOneMetagenome_FD_187468 | JGI IMG/M metagenome (GOLD analysis project Ga0209023, IMG submission 187468) | Freshwater and sediment microbial communities from Lake Erie, Canada (SPAdes) (version 2) | ecosystem: Environmental > Aquatic > Freshwater > Lentic | place: Lake Erie, Canada... | reverse complement strand
AAGCTAAGCAGCATTACATGCGACTTGATTTTCTCAACCGAGAGACCGCGACCGACGATGTAATTTACGAAAACTCACAAAACCTGCTCAAATTCCGCATCGGCGATGTCCGCGATCATTCGTCGCTCCTAACTGCGATGCGGGAGGCAGATGTAGTATTTCACGCGGCAGCGTTAAAACAGGTTCCGTCCTGCGAGTATTTCCCGTACGAAGCCGTTATGACCAATATCGGCGGGGCGGAGAACATCGCCCGTGCGATCCGTGAGAACGATCTGCCGGTCGAAACCGTCATCGGGATCTCGACCGACAAAGCTTGCAAACCGATCAACGTCATGGGTATGACAAAGGCTTTGCAGGAGCGAATTCTGCTCGAAGCCAACCGCGATTCTAAAAAAGCGACATTTAACTGCGTCCGATACGGTAACGTCATCGCGTCGCGTGGATCGATCGTCCCGCTTTTTGTCGAACAGATCGGCAAAGGGCAGACGCTGACGATCACTTTGCCCGAAATGACGCGGTTTCTGCTCAGTCTAGATCGTGCCGTCGATACCGTTTTCGAAGCGATCCGAGCAAAACGCCGCGGCTGCACGTTCGTGCCAAAAGTCCCGGCTGCAAACATCGTAGATGTTGCCAAAGCCCTGATGGGTGACCGCGAGGTACCGATCGTCTTCACCGGCATCCGTCCTGGCGAAAAGATCCACGAGATCATGGTCAGCGAAGAAGAATGCTTCCGCACCATCGAGGCAAATGGTTATTACGTGATCTTGCCGGTGCTTCCCGAATTACGAGATTCGAACGAGGTCACGACGGTTTTAACGAGTGAATACTCGTCCAAGGACAACAACGTTTCGATCGCCGAACTAAAAGCCCTGCTTGGCGGAGCGAGCATCGAGATCGAACGTTTCATGGCCAGCAAATAGAAATTTTTTTTGCTTTTTGTGCCTTTTCGTTGCCAATAATTTCTTATGAAGATAATGACTATTTTCGGGACTCGGCCCGAGATCATTAGGCTAAGCCTCGTGATGAAAGTGCTCGATCAGCACTGTGAACACGTGACCGTTCACACCGGACAAAATTATCACGAGAGCCTGAGCGATATCTTTATCAAAGATCTCGATGTCCGGACGCCCGATCTGCATTTAGGAATACGTTCCAATTCATTTGCCGAACAGATCGGCCAGATCGTCACCAAATGCGACGAAGCCATCGCTGAGATCAAGCCGGACCGCATTCTGATCTTAGGCGACACGAACAGCGCTCTTTCTGCGATCACTGCGGCCCGACGGAATATACCGGTCTATCATATGGAAGCGGGCAACCGCTGTTTCGACGACCGCGTTCCTGAGGAAGTAAACCGGCGGATCATCGATCATTCCAGCACAATCCTGCTGCCATATACGGAACGCAGCAAGGAAAACCTCGTTCGCGAAGGCATAGAACGTGATCGTATCTTTATCACGGGCAATCCGATCAAAGAAGTTTTGGACTTTTTCAGTCCGAAGATCGAAGAGAGCGAAATTCTCAAACAAATCAATGTAAAACCGTTCGAATATTTCCTGGTCACGCTGCATCGAGCTGAGAACGTAGACATTCCTGAGCGTTTGGTCAAAATATTCAAAGCTTTCTCTGAGATCTCCGATAAATTCGGAAAGGAACTTCTCGTAAGCGTTCATCCCCGAACGCGTGAAAAGATTGATCAGTTCGGAATCGCACCAGCATCAACGAAAGTGCGTTTGCTGGATGCTTTTGGCTTTTTTGATTTTGTAAAACTCGAGAAAAACTCGCTCGCCGTGATGACAGATAGCGGAACGGTGCAGGAGGAATGTGCCATTTTCGGCATTCCAAATGTCACTCTCCGGGACGTGACCGAACGCCCCGAGACCATCGAATGCGGCAGCAACCTGCTGGCGGGAGCCGAGCCGGACAGCATCGTTCGCGCAGTCGAACTCGCCATCGCCCAACCCGCTTCGTGGACGCCGCCGAAGGAATACATGGCCGAAAACGTCTCGCAGGTCGTCAGCAAGATCATGCTCGGCTATTTGAGTCTACGAAACCACCACTCGTAAAAAACGCGACGACCGCATGAAAAAGATACTCGTTTTTTGCGACTACTACCTTCCGAGCGTCAAAAGCGGCGGCGGAATGTGGACGGTCGCAAATCTCGCGGAAAGATTCGGCGATCGATACGCTTTTTCTATCGTCACCAGAAATTACGACAGCCCCGGCGATACAATTCCGTACACGACTGTCAAAACAGGCGAATGGAATGATGTCTTCAACGCCCGTGTTTACTACGCCGCCGCAGAAGATCTAACTAAAACAACTATTGCGAGGCTTGTCGGCGAAGAGCAACCCGATTGCGTCCTTCTTAACTCCGCATTTAGCACACCGGTCGTCAAATATCTGATGGCACGTCGCGACAAGCTCGTCCCTGACATCCCGACGATTCTTGCCCCATGCGGGGAACTTTCACTCGGAGCCCTCAAGAGCAAACGCATTAAAAAGAGGGCATATCTCGCATACGCGAAATTTCTCGGACTCTACGTTGGCGTGATCTGGAAAGCCTCAACCGAATCCGAGGTCAACGAGATCCGTAACGTTTTCGGCTCGTCGCTGGAACCAATGATCGCTCCCGATCTCACACCGAAATCGATCCTTCCTGAATTCACGGCCGGTCAAAAACCAGAAAAAATAGCGGGAAAGGTGAAATTTGTCTTCTTGTCACGGATCGTACCGAAAAAGAACATCAAGTATTTCCTTGAGCTTCTGGCGGAAATAAAAGAGGGAAGTGTCAGTTTCGACATTGTTGGGCCACAGGAAGACGCAGCCTATTGGGCAGACTGTCTCGCGATCATTGAAAAGCTGCCGGAAAATATCAAGGTAGATATTGTTGGCAGCGTTTCATACGAAGACGGGCTTGAATCATTGTGTAATAATCACTTCTTCGTCTTGCCGACGCTCAATGAGAATTTTGGCTACGTATTTATTGAGAGTCTCGCTGCGGGAAGCCCTTTGCTTATCAGCGACCAAACTGTTTGGGGTGAGATCGAGAGAACTAATGCGGGATGGGCGATGCCTTTAGAAAACAGAGCGAGATGGATTGAAACTATCAATAGATGCCTCGCAATGGGCAACGAAGAATATTCGGCAATGGCAAAAGCATCGCGAGAGTATGCGGTAAACTGGCTGGCCGATTCAAAACTCGAACAAGCGACTGCAAATGTACTTAATGTGGCACTTGAGCATAATAAGGCGAAATGATTGATAACACAGACACAAAGCAAACTCTGTGGGTCGTCACCGAGCTTTACTACCCGGAGGAAACATCGACCGGATATTACCTCACCCGCACGGCCGAAGATATGACCGCAGCCTTCGATGTAAAGGTCATCTGCGGCCAGCCAAACTATTCCGCCCGGGGCATTCGTGCCGCTAAACACGAAACGCGAAATGGGGTCGAAATATTTCGCGCGGCTGGCACCACGTTAAACAAAAATGTCATTGTCTACAAGCTGATCAACATGGTGACGCTCGGTATAGGCATTTTTCTAAAAGGTCTGTTTAATTTTCGAGCGAAAGACCGCGTGTTGGTCGTGACAACACCGCCAACACTGCCTTTCGTGACGGCGGTCGCGGCGTTGCTTCGCGGAGCACATTACGTACTGCTTGTACACGATAACTACCCGGAGATACTGTTCGCGGCAGGGAAATCGGGAGAAAACAGCGTTTTTGCCAACTTTCTAAATTACTGTAACCGCTGGCTTTATAAACACGCGAGCAAGATCATTGTCGTTGGGCGCGACATGGAAGTGCTGATCAAGAGAAAAACGGAGGGTCTCGACATTCCGATCGCCGTCATCCAAAACTGGGCCGAACTCGAAACGGTAGAGCCCCGGGCGCGAAACGAAAACGTTTTACTCAAAGAACTCGGCCTCGAAGATAAATTTATTTTCCTCTACGCCGGAAATATGGGCTATCCAAACGATATCGAGACAATCGTTGAATGTGCGGAGCGACTGAAAACTAATTCCGACATCCATTTCATCTTTCTCGGTACAGGAGTAAAGGAAAAAACACTAAGAAAGTGTGTCGACGAACTAAATCTGACGAACATCACGCTCCTTGCACCAAAACCACGTGCAGAACAGATAACATTCTTAAATGCTTGTGATGTCGCCCTCGTTTCGCTCGTCGCAAAAATGCGAGGCGTTTCGATGCCGAGCAGGACATATAACATATTGGCGGCAGGCAAGCCGATGCTGGCGCTGACCGAGGATAAAAGCGAACTCGCGATCGTGATCGACGAAGATCAAGCTGGATGGCACGTTCCGCCAGGTGACGCCGAGAAACTACTGTCGGCGATCAATGAGATCTACGAAAGACGGAGCGATCTCGCAGCCTACGGCGAACGGGCAAGACGATCAGCACTAGATAAATATTCACTTGAGGTTGCGTCGCGTAAATATCTAGAGACATTGAGTTTTTGATCGATATGATTAGGACCGAATATATTGTTTTCGTAGCTGCTTTCGTCGTCACATATGTTGGCGTCGGCTGGTTTCGATCGTGGTCGCTCCGAAAAGGTTATCTAGATCATCCAAACGAACGCAGTTCGCACGAAACTCCGACACCACGGGGCGGCGGACTCATAATTGCGGCCGTAACACTGGCCGCCTACGCTGGAAGTTCATGGTATTTCGACTTTAAATTATCGATCGGCTTCGTGGTGGGCTCTCTATTGGTCGTAGCAATAAGTTGGCTCGATGATATCTATTCGTTGTCATTCGCTTGGCGATTGGTCGTGCATCTACTCGCCGCGACAGCGGTGATCTTGGACCTTGGATATTTCGACTCGGTAGTATTCCCATTCGTCGAAACACCTCTGCAGGTTGGCGTTTTCGGCATTGGAATCTCCATCATTTGGATCGCATGGTTTATCAACGCATATAACTTTATGGACGGCATCGACGGCATCGCCGGCGTCCAGGCAGTTGCCGCCGGACTCGGGTGGCTCATCGTGGGGTTATTGGCCGGAATTCCGGTGGCCACTGTCATCGGCGGCGTTGTAGTATTCTCTAGCATCGGTTTTCTTATACACAATTGGCAGCCGGCGAAGATTTTCATGGGCGACGCCGGCAGTGCGTTCTTAGGCTTTACATTTGCGTCAATGCCTTTCTTATTGCGTGAGCAGGGAATTATGAGGGCGGCGTTGCTACCGGTCGTTGCCGTGCTTTTTTTATGGCTATTCGTTTTTGATTCCGCATTGACCCTTATACGACGGCTTATCCGCGGAGAACGCGTCTGGACGGCGCACAGAGAACATCTTTACCAGAAAATGGTGATCGCCGGTCGGTCACATCAGTTCGTAAGCGCATTATATGGAGGTATCGCCGTTGCAATCGCTGTTTCGTCGGCGTTGTTAGTCGATCAGCATAACTCGACCGCCTCCTACGTATCGGTCGTGATAGTTGTTTTCTCGACTACGCTATTGCTCGCGATCAATACTGTAAAAACAAAGTCGAACAAGAAATTATGAATGAATTCAGCTTCGAGTCTTACGGCGTAAAGATTCGCGTCGAATGTAGTTCGAACGCTGTTTGCGACACTGCGTTCGCCGTAGTCAATAAGGCTTTGCTCGGGCGTAAGATCCCGATCGACAGAGATGAAGCAGAACATGTTTTCACCCTTAGGACGGACGGCAACCGTTTTTTTATGCATTTGGACGGCAACGATCTCGGAGATGGCGATAGTGAATTCATATTTTTCAAGTATTTCGATACCCGCATCCGCATTCTGGTCGCCGAATATGCGGTCGGGTACGTTTTTATGCATGCCGGTGTCGTCGCTTGGAACGGAAAATTGATCATTTTTCCGGCTAACAGCTACAGCGGCAAAACGACACTGGTCGCTGAGTTTGTTAAAAAAGGCGCCGTTTACTATTCTGATGAATATGCTGTGATCGACCAAGACGGATATGTTCATCCCTTTCCAAGACTATTGGCAATGCGTGATAGAAATGGAAATTATGAAAAAACTGAAGTGTCTGCCGAGTCACTTGGTGGTAATATCGGGCTTGACCCGATGCCCATTTCATTAGTATTATTAACGAGGTATAAGCCACGGGCCCGCTGGGCTCCAAAGGTACTCACCTCGGGCGTTGGCGTCATGAAAATGATATCACAGGCAATTTCCCTAAGATTTCGCTCAAAGTTAACACTGGAAGTCTTGAATAAAGTCGCGTCTAATGCGATAATTGCTGAGAGCCTTAGAAATAGTACTGAAAATTCTGTCAATAAGATCATTGAATTTGTTGACAATTTGTAAATCTGAGTTACAATATCTTAACTTTACTGGTGTTAATCACTTTATTTGGAGGAGATGATGAATAATCCGCAGAATCCGATTGCCCGAAATAATGGGCTTGTTATCCAAGAGATGCCGGACGAGGTCCTGGTGTATGATTTGGACGCTAATAAGGCACATTGCCTTAATGAAACCGCTGCCTTTGTTTGGAAGTCTTGCGACGGCAATAATTCGGTCGCGGATATTGTTCGCGAATTCGAAGCCAACGCCGGCGGCCGTGTCAGCGAAGATTTCGTTTGGCTAGCAATCGACCAGCTTCAAGAAAAAGGCCTCATGGAAAAAAATGTTGAGCCCCGCTTTGCGGGTCAGTCACGCCGTGATGTGTTGAAAAAGATCGGACTCGCGACCGTCGTTGCCCTTCCCGTGATCGCATCGCTTGTCACTCCTCAGAGTGCTCTTGCAGCTGCTTCGTGTGCGTGTATCAATCCTGCGGCATGCGGTGCGCAGGGAACATGCCCGTCAACGGTAAATTGCAATGGTTCGGGCGTTTGTGCTCCTTAATTAGGACGCCAACGGTAAAGTTTTTCGAGAGTAGTGAAGATATTATTTCTTTGCTACTCTCTTGTTGTGTCTATCGCCATCGCTGATCTTACCAACCAGAAGAAAGATCGTGACCGTTGGGAGATCCTCCAAAGGGCGATCGAATCCGGCGGCATCCGCGCGGCGTTCGACCTGTTTAGATCGAAAGGTATTGAACCAATTCTCGTCAAGGGTTGGGCCGCCGGCCGGTTTTATCCGACTGACGTTTTTCGTTCCACCTCCGATATTGACCTCGCGGTTGCGACCGACGATTTCGATGCCGCCTTTGCACTCTGTCGAGCATCTAAAATGCAAGGCCTCCCGCTTGATCTTCATCGAGAGCTTCGCCATTTCGACACTCTCTCTTGGCAAAACCTCGTTGCAAACTCACATCTCGTCGATCTAGACGGTTCCGAAATTCGTGTTCTTAGGCCCGAAGATCATCTTCGCGTACTCGCTGTGCATTGGCTGACGGACGGGGGCTGGTTTCGGGATCGTCTATGGGACATTTATTATGCGATCGATAATCGTCCGATTGATTTCGACTGGGATCGATGTCTAAGCTCCGTCAGCCCGGTCCGCCGGAGATGGATCATCTGCGTTATCGGCCTGACGCACAAATATCTCGACCTGAACGTTGACGACCTTCCGTTTGCCAACGAAGCAAAGGACCTGCCGCATTGGCTGATACGGGCGGTCGAACGCGAATGGGGCAGCGGCATCCGGCTTCTGCCATTGTATCGCCACACCAATGATCTCAGCGGATTTCTAAAGCAGGTGAAAAAGCGTCTGCCACCGAATCCGATCCACGCGACGGTCGATATGGAGGGAAGTTTCGACGCCTCTACACGAATTCACTATCAGATCGGCACCATCGCAAAGCGAATTGGGCCGTCGATCAAAAAGTTATTTATCTCAAAACTAGCTAAGAAAAAGCAAAATGGCTGAAAACCCAACAATCCTCGCGATCGAATCGGCCATTCGCGGCGGCAGTCTAGCTCTTGCTGTTAGTGGAGAGATCATAGACACATGGCTCGGCGAAGGCGGAGTTTCGCGGGCCGAAGACCTGCTTTGGAACATCGATCTAATGCTCAAGCGAAACAATATCGCCAAACAAACGCTAACTCAGATCGTCGTCTCGATCGGACCTGGCAGTTTTACGGGTATTCGGATCGGCCTGGCGACGGCGATGGGGCTTGCAACGGCCTTGAATATCGATCTGGCGAGATATTCGATCCTGTGTGCGATGGCGGCCAGCTCGCAGGATGGCGACAGTCTGAGGACCGCAGTTCCGGTGGGCCGTGGGGTGTTTTGCAAACAGACGTTTCGCAAGAATTCGGCTGAAATTGCCGAACTGACAGAACCGACCGCGGTCACCGACGAGCTTTTCGAACTTGATAGAAAAGATATAATTACGAACGAAACTTTCGCCGACGGCCTCGCGGTCTGTCTGATCGACGCGGCAAATGATCCGCGAGCGTCTCGAGCAACCGAACCGCTCTTTATCGCCAAACCTGCCAACATATGAGCGAAAACCGCATCCGAACGATCGAAACTTCGCACATCGGTGCGTTGATCGCTCTTGGCGAAGCGGTAAACCTTAGTCCTTGGTCCGCACAGAGTTATCTCGACGAATTAAAAGAACCGCGTTCGATAATGCTCCGTCTCGAATCACCCGAAAATGCAACGGTCGGTTTCATTGTCGGTCGGGTTGTTGCTGCTGTTGACGATGAAAACGCCGTGGATGCCGACATATATAACATCGCGGTCGATGAATCGATCCAGGGAAATGGCAACGGGCAGCTTTTATTTGACCAATTCCTGCAAAGATGCCGTGAATCCATGGTCCGAAGCATCTGGCTCGAGGTTCGTGAATCAAACAGCACAGCCATAAGATTCTACGAACGCAACGGGTTTTTCGCCGTCACGACCCGAAAACATTTCTACACAAACCCGCCCGAACACGCATTACTGATGCGGATGAATTTAGCAAAAAATAATCTCACCGGCACATAAAATTTCGCTTGATAATTGTGTTCGTTTTGGCTAACATCAAGTTAAGCCCGTTACCAAACTGTTACAGCTCGGCAACGGGTGAGATCCTTTTTTGAAAAGTGAGGTAAACACGTTATGGACCTATCTACCGCTGATCCGGTGAGAGACGAGCTGATAAAGACCGACCCAATGTTTCGCGATCTCGTCCACAAACACGAGGATTATGAGAAACGTTTAATTGAATTGGCACATCTTACCTACCCCAACGACGACGAACAGCTCGAAGAAGTCACACTCAAAAAGAAAAAGCTACTTATTAAGGACGAGATCTACGAAATGATGCACCAGCACCAAACCGGGCATTAGCGTCAGATCACGATTAACTGGATTTATAACTTTTATGCGGCACTCGCGTACTAGCGGGTGCCGTTTTGAATTTGGCACGGAGTGGTCGCGAATGCGTATGCCGTTCCATTTAAAGCAAAAACCGTGCGGCCAGAGCCGAGGTCGTCAATGCTTACGTTCTCAGTTTCCTGCGGCAGCGCGATCTGGCCCATTGTCTTGCCTTTCTTCAGTTCGGCGAGTACGCCGGTGTCGCCGCCGTAGGTGAAGATCAGCAGCGAGTTGGAGCCTGCAAAAGAAATATCGGCGATCCGGCCCGCCATTCGCTTTTTCCAAATGACACCGCCATTGCCGGGGTTTAGGTGATAGACAAAATTGTCGAACGAAGTCACCAGCAGAGCTCCGTTCGCCTCATATATTCCGCTGATCTGTGCGCCGGCACGAAATTTCCACCCCGCATCGACCGCAACAACATTCCCGCGTGCATCGCCGTACACAATGCTGCGGTCCGAGGTACTCCGAACGGCCGTTGGCTTTTCTACAGACTTCACCGTCAAGTCGATCTCGCCGGTTGCCGAAGCGATCCGCAGTATCTGCCCGTCCGTGGTACCAATTACTATCGAGCCGCCGCCGATAAACGAATCGCCCGTCACGCCGCCGGTCGGTTTTCGCGTCCATTTCGGCCCGGCGGTGACAGCGTCAAATGCATAGACATCGCCGGTCTGTGCGATCACGATCACATTTCCTGCGTCAACGCCGATCCTAAACGAATCTGCCGCGGCGAGCGGGATTTTCCTGCTGGTAATGCCGGTTTCTTTGCTTAAAATGCGTAGCGTCGATTCTCGCGGTTTCGAGGCGTCACCGACGACAGAATCGGTCACGACGAACAGCCCCGCAGCGTCCGGCAGCAGATTCGAAGCGATCTCACCGCCGAGTTCAGTCGACCACAAACGCGTTCCCGTTGCGATCGCGATCGCGGCGACCTTCGCCCCGCCCGCTCCGAGAAACGCAGTCGTACCGTCTGTCGCGATCGTCGAAAAAGGCGCGTCCGGTTCGCTCACGGCCCAACAGCGGCTAAATTCGACCACTTCATCCTGTTTTGATTGCTTTTCCTGCGCGATCGCTCCGACCGAAAAGAGACTTGTCCCAACTAGTATTGCGGCCGTAAGTAGGGAAGTCGTGTAGCGGAACATTTAAAGAGATATGTTAGAACCTTTTAGAAACTTTTCGCGTCATTTAGCGCTTTTCGCGGTTAATATATTCAGATTTTATCACACGCGTCAGTCGTGTTATATTGATGGTTCAACTAAACAATTAGTTTACATAAATAAACCACAACAAGAGGAAACTACTATGTCATTCAACAAAATAACTTTGATCGGAAATCTTGGTAAGGACCCGGAACTTCGCTACACGCCGCAGGGCGATGCGGTTTGCAGTTTTACTATCGCGACGAACGAACGGAAAAAAGATAAATCGGGAGAATTTCAGGACGTGACGACCTGGTTCAAGGTCACGCTCTGGCGCCATCAGGCAGAGAATGCCGCGAAATATCTGTCGAAGGGCCGACAGGTCTATATCGAAGGCCGTCTCGGCGTCGAAGAATGGACGGACCGCGACGGCAAAGAACGCTACACGCTCGCCGTCACGGCAACGGATATGCAGTTCATCGGGACGCGTGCGGATAACGCCGGCGGCGGCGAATACAGCGGCGGCGGATCGCAGCGTGATGACCACGACAGCGGCTTCACCGGCACCGCACCAGCCGCGAGTTCAGCTTCGGCCGGGTCTTCGGCCCCGGTCTCGGCCCCGGCGGCGGCGGACGACGATATTCCGTTCTAAAACGCTGTCATCCATTTCAGAACTGCCTGCGTCTTGTCAGAACCACCTGCGGTAGCGGGTGGTTTTATTTTACCCAGAGACAACAATGCCCAAATCCAAGCTAACCATCGTCGAGATCGTCGCACTTACGATCGCGTCGGTCTTGACGATCTATTTAATGCTGCGTAGTGCGGCTTGGATCGTCGACGGCGGAACGATCGCATTTATCGCGTGGGCCGTTTCGCCGTTTGTTATCTTTCACTTCGCGGGACGGCTGTTCAAGCGGTTTGTGAGAGCCCCGCGTCTGCCGTTAATTACAATGCTGATCGCGGTGCTGATGATGGCGTTCACATTGATCGTCTACATTCCCGCCGCCCTCGAGCAGCACCCGATGGAAGGCTTCGTCTATCTCATCATCCCAATGTACCTCTACATCGGCAGCCTTTTCCTGCTGATCCTCGGCACCGCGATCGCGTGGTTCCTAAGAAAACGCTGATCGCCCAACGAGTCAGAACCGCCTGCGTTAGCGGGCGGCTATCAACAAGCGCTAGAATGATCTCGATCTATGGCAACATGGAACGACACCGACGCCCCGATCGCCTACCTGATCACGTTTCGGACGTATGGAACATGGCTGCACGGTGATGCTCGCGGAGCGATCGATAAAAAACACAACAACTTCGGCGGGCCAAGAGCAGATTCAAACATTATTCTCGAACAGCAAAATGCAATGGCTCTGAAATCAGAACCATTCGTAATGAATGCCTCCTCTCGGCAAGCAGTCGAGGCCGCAATTCGAGAAGTTTGCGAGTTTCGCGCATGGAAGTTGTACGCCGCGCATGTGGGAGTGAATCATGTTCACGCGGTCACGTCAGCTCACGCATCTTCGGACAAAGTCCTGTTGGATCTAAAAGCTTACTCAACCAGAAGGCTCCGAAACGAAGGTTTTTGGACATTCGATCACAGTCCGTGGGTAGACAAAGGCAGCAAACGAAAGTTGTGGAACGAAGATCATATTTATTACGCATGTGAATACGTTATAAATGGCCAAGGCGGCGATTTGCCGATATTCGACTAGAATCAGGCGTCGCATCTTGTCAGAACCGCCTGCGTTAGTGGGCGGCCTCGAATATACACTGGAAAACCCTGCGAGTAACCTGATCGATGAGTAACGAGAATGCCGCCCGCTAACGCAGGCGGTTCTGACTTTACACCCACTCGCCCATCTTTCTGAACTTATCGTAGCGTTCCCGTACCAGGGTTTTGCCGTCTTTCTTCGACAATTCATCCAAAGACCTGAGGATTGACTTCTTCAAAGTCTCGGCTATCTTATCGAAAGCATCGCCGCGTTTGTCCTTTTTGTCGTCGCCGATCGTCCAAGAGACGGGTTCGGGGATAATTTCGTCGATGATGCCGAATTTGATCAGGCTGTCGGCGGTTAGCTTTAGGCCTTCGGCGGCGTCGGGGGCTTTTTCGGCGGATTTCCAGAGGATGGCGGCGCAGCCTTCGGGGGTGATGACGGAGTAGACGGCGTTTTCCATCATCAAGACGCGGTCGCCGATGCCTATCGCGAGGGCGCCGCCGGAGCCGCCTTCGCCTAATACAACAACCACGACCGGCACCTTCAGCGAAGCCATCTCTCGCAGATTAAAGGCGATGGCCTCGGCCTGGCCGCGTTCTTCGGCGTCGATGCCGGGGTAAGCGCCGGGCGTGTCGATGATGGTAACGATGGGCCGCCCGAATTTCTCGGCCATGCGCATGACGCGCATCGCCTTGCGGTAGCCTTCAGGCTTGGACATCGCAAAGTTCCTATGCCGGCGTTCGTTGATGTCGCGGCCCTTTTGCTGGCCGATGACCGCCACCTCGCGGCCGTCGAGCTTTGCAAAACCGGTCACCATCGCCGGATCATCCGCGTACCGCCGGTCGCCGTGGATCTCCACAAAATCCGTAAAGATCTCGCTAAACAGATCCATCGCATAAGGCCTCTCCGGATGCCTCGCCGTCTGAACACGTTCAAATGCAGCAGTCGTCATAAAACATATCTTAAATCAATCCCGCGAGAGTTGCACAGCCGCACCGGGTAAACGTTACCGCAATAGTTGTGACAATAATGGTTCGGCGACGAGATCGACTTCGGTTAGTTCGTCGGCGACGGAGATCAGCCTCGGGGCGAAGACAAACCGTTTCGAAGCGACGCCGATGACGTATGTTTCTCCGGCCTGAACATCTTCGAAGCGGTAGTAGCCGAACGACGAAGAGATCGCCCGCTGCGTTATGCCGTCCGGGCCGGTCAGCGTGACGACCGCGCTACGCAGTCCGCTGCCGTCAGCGGTCAGGACTCGGCCCGAGATCGAGACACTGGCGGCCGACGCGGGGATACCGACGAGGAAGCCATATGCATTTATGCCGCCCAGTACGGGAGACGCATCGGGAATTAGCTGATCCCTGCTTTTCCGTTTCGTCGAAGCAGGTTCAAACAGCGGATTGCCGAGGGTTGCGTCCGATCCGTCGGTCGCGAAGAAATAGACGGTGTGAACGCCGGTTTGGAGCGTTGTGGTGGTCGCGGTTGCGGTAACTGTGGTCGCGGTGCTTCCGGTATTTGTCGCTCTCGTCCAGGTCCCGTTGGTGGTGTCGATCTGGAAATAGATATTCTTTGGCGGTGCGGCGGTCGGAGAATAGGTCGAAGTCGCGGTCAGTGTAAATGACGGCGTTGTGCTAAGGGTCGTATTAAATGCAAGCGGTGTGACGGCGGTATTGAGCGGAATGGTATTGGTCGGTGCGGGCGTGATGACGGTGACGCTGTTTCCGCTTTGATTGGCGGCGTAGGCCTTTTTCGTGAACGGATTGACGGCTATATCGATCGGACTTGTCCCGGCGGCGACGCTGTTGGCAGTCGTGTTGTTCGTACCGTCGATCACTGTGATGTCGTTGCTCGTAAAATTGGTGACGTATATCTTATTCGTCACCTGATCGACCGCAACGGAACGCGGACCGGCGCCGACGGAGACGCTGGTGGTAGCATTTGTCGCTCCGTTCACGACGGTGACGGTGTTTGCTCCGCCGTTTGCGACATAGATCCTGTTCGTGAACGGATTGACCGCGACATCACGCGGGCCGGAACCCGATGCGACGTTGGTGGGTGCATTGGTAACGCCGTCGATGACGGTGAAATTACTGCTGCCAAAGTTAGACACGTAGATCTTGTTCGTAACCGGATTGACCGCGACGGCATTTGGAAATGTGCCGGTGGTAACGGTATTGGTGACCGCATTGGTGATGCCGTCGACGACCGAAACGCTGGCGCCGGAATTGTTCGCGACATAGATCTTGTTCGTTGCCGAATTGATCGCCACCGCGCTAGGATTTGCACCGACGGTAATGGTGGCTATCACGGCGTTGTTCGCCCCGTTAATGATCGAAAGGCTATTGTCGCCGCCGGTAGCGACGTAGATCCGGTTTGTCACCGGATTGACCGCCACCGCCCTCGGGATCGAACCGACAGCGACATTGGCCGTGGAATTGTTGCTGCCGTCGAGCACGGTGACGCTGTTGCTGGCGTTATTTGCAAAATAGATCTTATTTGTCAGCGGATTGACGGCGATGCCGACGGGATTTGGGTTGGCGCCGTCGGTGACTGTCGCTGTCGTGTTGTTGGTGCCGTCGATGACGGTAATGTTGTTGGTATTAGCAACGTAGATCTTGTTGGTGACAGGGTTAAGAGCGACGGCGTTGGGATTTGCACCGGCGGTAACGGTGGCGGTCGCGTTGGTGCTGCCGTCGATGACGGTGACGGTGGAGTTACCGGCATTTGGTACGTATACCTTGTTTGTGACCGGATTTACCGCAATTGCCTGAGGCGTCGTGCCGGCGGTCACGGTGGTCGTAGAATTGTTCGTGCCGTCAACGACCGTTACGTTGGCGCTGTTTTGATTTGAAATATAGATCTTATTGGTTACCGGATTGACGACGACGCCGTTCGGGATGACACCGGCTCCAAAGCTCGCGGCGGTATTCGTGCTGCCGTCGATCACGGTGAAGTTGTCGCTGTGGTTATTGGTGACATATATCTTATTCGTAACGGGATTTACCGCAACGTCAGCCGGATCAATGCCGGCTGTGACGGTGGCGGTGGCGGCGTTGGTGCTGCCGTCGATAACGGTTACGGTGCCGGAAGTATAATTGGCGACGTAGATCTTATTTGTAACAGGATTTACGGCGACGCCGCTGGGGCCCGAACCGGTATTTACGGTCGCGGTCGAATTATTACTGCCGTCGATGACCGTCACGGTATCGCTGGAGGAGTTGGTAACATAGATCTTGTTCGTTACCGGATTGACCGCGACGTTGTCCGGCAACGAACCGGTTGCGACGGTGGCGGTCGTGTTATTGCTGCCGTCGATGACAGTCACGTTATCGCTGCCGGAATTAGCGACGTATATCTTATTCGTCACGGAATTAACGGCGAGCGCACGCGAATTGCTGCCGACCGGCACCGACGCTGTCGAATTATTCGTGCCGTCAATGACCGTTACGGTTCCGCTCTGATTCGCGACGTAGATCTTGTTCGTCAACGGATTGACCGCGATGCCATACGGGTTCGCACCGGTCGTAACGGTAGCCGTCGTGTTGTTCGTCCCGTCGATAACGGTAACGTTCAAGCCGGCGTTGGCGACGTAGATCTTGTTTGTCACCGGATTGACCGCCACGGTTACGGGAATACTGGTCGTAATGTTGCCGATGACTGTATCAGCCTTAACAACCCGTCCGCCGCTCTGGAAAAGGGCAAAAACAGCTACAAGAAACACCACGACCGCACCGGCCACCGGCCGGACAACTCCAACAAAATACGTCATATAATAAAGAAACCCCTTGAAAGATTGAATTTGTACCTACCTCCGCCGGGGAAGAAAAGACCGGAAATAAGTTAGCTTTACAAAAACTATACACAATCCCCCCGCATTTGTATCCCGCCAAACCCAAGAATTGGCAGAAACGCGAGTGTCTTCACAAGAATGACGACGTTGCGCAAGCCCGCACGTAAGTAAGGGCGTATCGCGCACTTACACTGAATACAGAACGCCTTTGCACAAGCCCGCACGTAAAGTAAGGGCGGGACGCGCACTCGCGCTGACGACGATCCGCCGCATTGAGGAGGCTTCGCCGGGGCGTGGGCTTGTATGTTACGCCCTTACTGACGTGCGGGCTTGCGCACCGGCGGCGGAAACGCGAGTGTGAACGAGCGTGCCGAGTGGTTGGGGGCGGGCGGTGGTGGAGCGGCGGGGCGTGGTTGGGTTGCGGGGGGATGTTTCGGTAGGCTCAAGCTGAACGGACACGTTCAAATACAGCAGTCGTCATAAAACATATCTCAAATCAATTCCGCTCGATGCAGAAGCCC
>Ga0209023_10004251_pt1 | contig 16439 bp, 19 predicted proteins | sample LakOneMetagenome_FD_187468 | JGI IMG/M metagenome (GOLD analysis project Ga0209023, IMG submission 187468) | Freshwater and sediment microbial communities from Lake Erie, Canada (SPAdes) (version 2) | ecosystem: Environmental > Aquatic > Freshwater > Lentic | place: Lake Erie, Canada... | reverse complement strand
CCGTAGATGCTCGCGATCAACGTGGGCGGCAGCAGCGCGACGCTCGCGACCGAGAAGATCTTGATGATCTTGTTCTGGTTGATGTTGATGAAGCCGACCGTGGCGTTCATCAGGAAGTTGATCTTGTCGAACAGGAACGTGCTGTGACTGTCGAGCGAGTCGATGTCGCGCAGGATCTGGCGCGCCTCCTCGAACTGCTCGGCGTTCAGCATCCGGCTGCGCATCATGAAGCTCACCGCGCGGCGCGTGTCCATCACGTTGCGCCGCACCCGGCCGTTCAGATCCTCCTCGCGCGCGATGGCGTTCAGCGCTTCGCCCGCGGCCTGGTCGTTGACCTGCTGCTTCAGGACCCGCGCGCTGACCTTCTCGAGGCTGTCGTAGATGCCTTCGAGGGCATCGGCGCTGTACTCGGCGTCGGCATCGTAGAGCTTGAGCAGCACGTCCTTCGCGTCCTCGATCAGCGCGGGGATGCGGCGCGCCCGCAGGCGCAGCAGTCGAAACACCGGCAGATCTTCGCCGTGGACCGAGAACAGCACACTTTGGAACAGGATGAACGCCACGCGCACATTGCGTGGCGCTTCGTCGTCGTCGATCAGAAAGTCGGAGCGGATGTGCAGCTCGCCGTTGTCTTCCTCGTAGAAACGGGCGGACTCTTCGAGATCGTCGTCGACCGCATCGGCGGGGATCGACACCGCGAAATGCTGGGCGATCCAGCTCTTCTCCTCGACGGACGGGGCATCGAGATCGACCCACACCGGGCGTGTGCGCGTCAGCACCTGGGCGAGGGCGTCCAGGCTTTCGATCTCCTCCTGGACGAGTCGGCCGTTGGCCAGCGTGAAGACGTTCAGCATGCGGGCACGAGGTAGGGCCAGCCTTGGATTATCGCACCCGAAGCAGCCTCGCTTCCGCGACCTTTGGGCACAGTTCACACTCGTTTCGAGCGGGCTTGTGAGCGTCCGTTACCCCTGCTTGCCACGGGTCCGGAAGGTTGGCACACTGGGTCGAAACGGCCCCCGCACCCGCAGTCGCGCACCCCTCTCCCGCCTCCCGGCCACCCCCTTCTCCCGGTTTCCCCACCCCTGCGAAAGGACCCACCCATGAATCTGACCATCAGCGGCCATCACCTTGAAGTGACTCCGGCTCTGAGAGAGTATGTGCTTACTAAGTTGGACCGGGTCACACGCCATTTCGACCAAGTGGTCGACATCACGGTGCTGCTGTCGGTGGAGAAGCTGAAGGAGAAGGAACGGCGTCAGAAGGCGGAGGTGACACTCCATGTGAAGGGCAAGGACATCTTCGTCGAGCACGCCAGCGAAGACCTTTACGCCGCGATCGATACGCTGATGGACAAGCTCGATCGCCAGGTCTGCCGTCACAAGGACCGGGTCCAGAACCATCACCATGCCGCGCCGAAGCGGATCGACACGACGCCGGTCTAGTCGCCGGCCGCTCGATGGCGATGCGAAAGCGGCCTGCAGGCCGCTTTTTGCTGCGCGCAGCGCCCCTACCTCGGTCACGGGGGCCGCGTTCGTTGCTGCGATGCAGCAGCAGGTGCAGAATCTTGCAGCAGACCACCCCCTAACTTGCGCTCGCTTCGGACCTGCACTTCATAATCCAAGGTCCAGCCTGCTTGCCACGTGTGCCGCCGATGAACCGCCTCGCTGCCATCTTGCCTGCCAGTAACGTGCTGGTGGACGTCGACGCCACCAGCAAGAAGCGCGCCTTCGAGCACGCCGGACTGGTGTTCGAGAACCAGCACGCGATCGCGCGCGCCACGGTGACCGACAACCTGTTCGCTCGCGAGCGCCTCGGCTCGACCGGCCTCGGCCACGGCGTGGCCATCCCGCATGGCCGCATCAAGGGCCTGAAGAACCCGCTCGCCGCGGTGCTGCGCGTGCAGCAGCCGATCCCGTTCGACGCGCCGGACGACGCGCCGGTCAGCCTGCTGATCTTCCTGCTCGTGCCCGAGGCGGCGACGCAGCGGCACCTGGAGATCCTGTCGGAGATCGCCGAGATGCTGTCGGACCGCGAGTTGCGCGAGCGCCTGAAGACCGAGCCCGAGGCGGCAGCGGTACACCAGCTAATCGCGAACTGGGAGCCGTTGAAGTCGGTGGCCTGACGGCGTGAAACCGACCGTCATCAGTGCGGAGGCGCTCTTCGAAGAGCACCGCTCGATCCTGCGCTGGGAGTGGATTGCAGGCCACGCGCATCCCGAGCGGCGCTTCGACGAAGCTGCAGTCCGCAACGCTCAATCGGCCGCCGACCTGGTCGGCTACCTGAACTACATCCACCCGTACCGGGTGCAGATCGTCGGCCGCCGCGAGGTCGCCTACCTGAGCCAGAGTTCGCCCGAAGTCACCGAGCGGCGGATCTCGCGCATCGTCACGCTCGAACCGCCGGTGCTGATCGTCGCCGATGGCGAAATCGCGCCGGACAAGCTGGTCGCGATGTGCGACCGCGCCGACATTCCGCTGTTCGCGACCGGCGAGTCCGCCGGCCACGTGATCGACGTGGTGCGCAGCTACCTCAGCCAGCACTTCGCCGAACGCACGACGCGCCACGGCGTGTTCATGGACATCCTCGGTGTCGGCGTGCTGATCACCGGTGAATCCGGGCTCGGCAAGAGCGAACTCGGCCTCGAGCTGATCTCGCGCGGCCACGGCCTGGTCGCCGACGACGCGGTCGATCTTTACCGTGTGTCGCAGACCGGCCTCGAGGGCCGCTGCCCCGATCTGCTGCTGAACCTGCTCGAAGTGCGCGGCATCGGCCTGCTCGACATCAAGGCGATCTTCGGCGAAACGGCGGTGCGTCGGAAGATGCGACTGAAGCTGATCGTCCACCTCGTCCGCAAGGAGACGATGGACCGCGAGTTCGAGCGGCTGCCCTACGAGCCGCTGAACGAGGACATCCTCGACGTCCCGGTGCGCAAGACCGTGATCGCGGTCGATGCCGGCCGCAACCTGGCGGTGCTGGTCGAGGCGGCGGTGCGCAACACGATCCTGCAACTGCGCGGTATCGACACCTACAAGGAATTCATCGAACGCCACGCCAAGGCGATGCTGAAGCCCGAATAGGGGCTCGCTCGCGCCGGCTACTTGCCGCGGTACTGGCAGTTCTTCTTCGTGCAGCTCGCGTAGAGCGCAAGCGCATGGTCCTGCAGGTCGAAGCCGCGCGTCAGTGCGATGCCGCGCTGGCGCTTCTCGATCTCGGCGTCGTAGAACTCCTCGACCCGGCCGCAATCCAGGCACACCAGATGATCGTGGTGCTTGCCCTCGTTGAGTTCGAACACCGCCTTGCCGGTCTCGAAATGCGTGCGCGACAGGATCCCGGCCTGCTCGAACTGCATCAGCACGCGGTACACCGTCGCCAGGCCGACATCCGAGCCTTCGGCCAGCAGCATCTTGAAGACATCCTCGGCGCTCATGTGGCGCTGGGCGGTCTTCTGGAACATCTCCAGCACCTTGATGCGCGGCAGCGTCGCCTTCAGGCCGCTGTTCTTCAGTTCCTCGGCATTGGTCATGGAAGAAGTCGGTGGAGGCCCGCCCGCTAGAATCATCCGCTCGATCATATCGAGGTTGGCACGCGTCAAAAGCGCGCCGGTGGGCTCACCATGGATTTCGCTTCACTCCCCCGTTGGCCGCTGCTCGGCCTGACCACGTTCGCACTGCTCGGCGCGGCGGGTTGCCAGTCGACGCTGCAGAACTCCGACAGCTTCCTGGGCGTCGTGACGCCCTACCGCATCGAGATCGTGCAGGGCAACGTGATCAGCGCCGAGCAGGCGCAAGCGCTCAAGCCCGGCATGAACCGCGCGCAGGTGCGCGAGGTGCTCGGCACGCCGCTGCTCGCCGACGTCTTCCATGGCGACCGGTGGGACTACGTCTTCACGATCCGGCGGCCCGGTACCGAGCCGCAATCGCGCCGCGTCGTCGTGCTGTTCACCGGCGATCAGTTCAAGAGCGTCGACACCGGCGGCGCGCTGCCCTCGGAGCGTGAGTTCGTCGCGTCGATCGACACCTTCAAGACCTCGCGCAACGCACCGCCGCTGGAGCTCACCCCCGAGCAGGCCAAGGCCCTGCCTGCGCCGGCCAAGCCGCCGGTCGTCGAGGCCGAGCCGATCGGCCCGACGCGCGACTATCCGCCGCTCGAACCCCGGTCATGAGCGGGTCGGCACCGTTGCGCATCGCCGTGGCCGGCGCGTCCGGCCGCATGGGGCAGATGCTGATCGACGCGGTCGATCGGGCCGAGGACATGACGCTGTCGGGTCGCCTCGACCTGGGCCTGGACATCCGCGCGGGCCTGGCGAACGCGCAGGTGCTGATCGACTTCACCCGCCCCGAGGGCACGCTCGCGCACCTGCAGGTCTGCCGCGAACTCGGCGTCGCCGCGGCCATCGGCACGACCGGCTTCAGCGATGCCCAGAAGGCCGAGATCGCCGCACAGGCACAGCACATCCCGATCATGCTGGCGCCGAACATGAGCGTCGGCGTGAACGTGGTGTTCAAGCTGCTGGAGATGGCCGCGCGCGGGCTGCACCAGGGCTACGACATCGAGATCATCGAGGCCCACCATCGCCACAAGGTCGATGCCCCGAGCGGCACCGCGCTGCAGATGGGTGAAGTCATCGCCGCGGCGCTCGGACGCGACCTCAAGGAGTGCGCCGTCTATGCCCGCGAGGGCGTGACCGGCGAACGCGACCCCTCGACGATCGGATTCTCCGCGATCCGTGGCGGTGACATCGTCGGAGACCACACCGTCCTGTTCGCCGGCACCGGCGAACGCATCGAGATCACGCACCGCTCGGGCACGCGCGCCGGCTACGCGCAGGGCGCGCTGCGCGCGGCACGCTTCCTCGCCGGTCGCAAGCCCGGGCTCTACGGCATGAACGACGTGCTCGGAATCGCGTAGATGTCCGGCCTGATGCAGTTCTGGGCGGCCAGCGACGCGATCACCCGCGGCGTGGCGATGCTGCTGCTGACGATGTCGGTGTGTGCCTGGGTCGTGATCCTGTGGAAGGGGTGGCTGCTGCGCCGCGTGCGTGCCGACACGGAACGCGCGATTGCGGCATTCTGGGCCGCGCCGACGCTCGACGCCGGCCGCGATCAGCTGGTGGCCTTCGACCGCGAGCGGGCGCTGCAACCGCTGCTCGCGGCGGCGATGGCCGCACCGCCCGGCGGCACGCTCGAAGCCCAGGGCCACACCGACTCGCAACTCACGCGCCGGCTGCGCGATGCGCTGCATCGGGTCCTCGCGCAACTGCAGTTCGGGCAGGTGCTGCTCGCGTCGGTCGGCAGTACCGCGCCGTTCGTCGGACTGTTCGGCACGGTCTGGGGCATCTATCACGCACTGCTCGGCATCTCGGCCGCCGGGTCGATGTCGATCGAACGCGTAGCCGGCCCGGTCGGCGAGGCGCTGGTGATGACCGCGGCCGGGCTGGCCGTGGCGATCCCGGCCGTGCTGGCCTACAACATCTACGGCAAGATGGTCGGCGCCTGCGAGGCCGAGCTCGAGGGCTACGCGCACGACCTGCGCGAGATGGTGATGGACAGCGTGCGCCGCCCGGCGGCGTGAACCGGCGCACTCCGATGGCCTTCGGACGCCTCGAACGCACGCCCGGCCCCGCGCCGATGAGCGACATCAACATGACGCCGCTGATCGACGTGATGCTGGTGCTGCTCGTGATCTTCATGATCACCGCGCCGTTGATGGCGTCCAGCCTGAAGCTCGATCTGCCGCGCACCGAAGGCGCGCAACCGAACGACGCGCCGCAGTTCATCAGCGTCGCGCTCGACGCGCAGGGCCTTCTCTACTTCGGCGACGAGGTCGTCGATGCGACCGCCTTCGCCGCACGCGTCGCCGACGCCGCGCGCAAGAACCCGCGCACCGAAGTGCAGTTGCGCGCCGACCAGGCTGTGCCGTACGGCCGCGTCGCCGAGTTGATCGGCGTGGTGCAGAAAGCCGGGCTGAACCGGATCGGATTCGTCACCGAACCGACGCCGCCGCCGGCTCCCGCATCGCCGCGCTGATGCGCCGCCGATCGATCAGCGCGCAACGCTGGGCCGAGGCGTGTTGCTCAGCGTCGTGCGAGCATCCTCCGCCTGCTTCTCCTTCTCTTCCTTGGTCATCGGCCGGGCGCTCTTGACCGGCAGGTGCGACCCGGGGCGCTCGACGCGTTCATGCATCGCCGTCGCCGGCTCCGCCGAAGGATCGCTCGGTGCCTCTGTTGTCGCGCAGCCGGCCAGTGCCGTCGCGATGACCGTTGCCCAAGCGGATAGCCAACCCCTCATGACTGCTCCCTGCGATGATGATGTGCTGCGACATCTTACGTGAGGCTACGCCCATGCTGATCCTGCACAACCCGCACCACCACTTGCATCAGGGACACCAGGAGATGTTCCGCGGCCGGCTCGTGCCGTGCCATGAAACGGTTCAGCGCCTGGACCATGTGCTTGCCGAACTGCAGCGCCGTCCGATCGGCACGGTCCAGGCCGCCGACACCGATCCGCCCGAGCTCGATGCCGCGCTCGCGCGGCTGCACGCGCCACGCTACCTGCGCTTTCTCGAGCGCGCGTGGGACGACTGGGTCGCGCTCGATCCGGACAACATCGGGCGCGACGCGCTGCCGTCGGTGTGGCCCGCGCCGGGCATGCGCCACGACGTGCTGCCGGAGAATTTCGCCGCGCGCATGGGCCTGTTCTCGTTCGACGCCGGCACGCCGATCGTCCGCGGCAGCTGGGCCGCCGCGCGCGCCGGAGCGGCGTGCGCGATCGGCGCCGCCCGCATCGTTTCGTCGGGCGCCGAACGCGGCGCGTTCGCGCTGACGCGCCCGCCCGGCCACCATGCCGGCGCCGACTTCTTCGGCGGCTACTGCTTCCTGAACAACTCCGCACTGGCCGCGCAGGCGCTGCGTGACGGCGGTGCGGCGCGCGTCGCGGTGCTCGATGTCGACTACCACCATGGCAACGGAACGCAGGCCATCTTCTACGAGCGTCCCGACGTACTGACGGTCTCGATCCACGGCGACCCGCGCACCGAGTACCCGTTCTTCCTCGGCCACGCCGACGAGCGCGGCGCAGGCGCAGGCGCGGGCTCGAACCTGAACCTGCCGTTGCCGCGCGGTACGGACTTCGCGCACTGGTGCGTCGCGCTCGAAAACGGTCTGGCCGCGATCGACAAGTTCGGTGCGCAGGCGCTCGTCGTCGCGCTCGGCGTCGATACCTACGAAGGCGATCCGATCTCCGGCTTCAAGCTGCGCAGCGACGACTACCTCGCGATCGGCGAGACGATCGCCGCGGCCGGATTGCCGACCGTGTTCGTGTTCGAAGGCGGCTATGCGGTCGACGAGGTCGGCATCAACACCGTCAACGTGCTCGACGGCTTCAATCGACGGCTTCCGCCCCGCTGATCAACGCCACGAAACGGTCGATGCCGATGTTGCCGCCCGACAGCGTGACGCCGACGCGCTGACCCCTGAACCGTTCGCGGTGCTGCATCAGCGCGGCGAGCGCGCACGCGCCTGACGGCTCGAGCACGACCTTCATGCGCTCGAACGCGAAGCGCATCGCCTCGACGACGCCCGGATCGGTCGCGGTCAGGACGTCGCTGACGAGTTCCCGGATCACGGCCCATGGGTGGTGGCCGATCGCCTGCGTCTGTTGCCCGTCGCAGATCGTGCGTGGCACGTCGATGCTGACAATGTGCCCGCTGCGCAGCGACCGGCGCATGTCGTCGCCGCGCTCCGGTTCGGCGCCGAGCACGCGGATGGTGGGCAGCAGGTGTTTCGCCGCGACCGCGCAACCCGACAGAAAACCGCCGCCGCCCGCGCAGACGATCAGCGCATCGAGCGGGCCGACGTCTTCGATCAGCTCCAGCGCCGCGGTGCCCTGTCCGGCCATCACCGGCAGGTGATCGAACGGCGGGATCAACGTGGCTCCACGCTCCTCGACGATGGCCTTCGCGATCGCGGCCCGGTCCTGCGTGTAGCGGTCGTAGATCACGACTTCTGCGCCGTAGCCGCGCGTGGCCGCGAGCTTGAGCGCCGGCGCGTCGTGCGGCATCACGATCGTCGCCTTGCAGCCGTGCAAGCGCGCCGCGAGCGCAACCGCCTGCGCGTGGTTGCCGGACGAGAACGCGACGACGCCGCGGGCCCGCTGCGCCTCGGTCAGCACATTGACCGCGTTGTAGCCGCCACGAAACTTGAACGCCCCCATGCGTTGCAGGTTCTCGGCCTTCATGAAGACCTGTGCGCCCAGCAGGTCGTCCAGCGTGCGCGAGGTCAGCACCGGCGTGCGGTGCGCGTGGCCCTTGATCCGCGCGGCGGCGGCCTGGATGTCGGTGAATTGCAGCATGAAGAATGAAGGCTTGTTTGAATGGTCGGGTGGTCGTCGGCGTGGAGACCGGGCGTCGATCAAGCCGGTGTGAGCGCGCGGCGCGTGGAGCGGATGATGCGCCAGACGGCAGCGCCGAGCCCGGTCGACACCCCGCCGCTCGGCGCGGTGGTGAACAGTACCGCATCGGCTGGCGCATGCAGCGTGATCCACCCGGCCTGCTCGATGCACAGCGAGGAGCCGCGCTGCAAGGTCCGCTCGATGCGCACGACGCGCTCGCCGAGCCAGCGCGGCGGCTCGGTCACGCGCACGTCGCCCTGCACGGCCGTCCAGCCGCTGCCGGGCGGCACCTGCACCACGCGGCGCTCGCCGGCGCGCAGCCGCAGGATCCCGGATGAATGGCGATGGTGGCGGTCCGACATGATGCGCTCCAGGTGTGATGCACGGTGCCCAAAGCATACGAAGCGGTTGGCGTCGGCACCAGACACAGCGCGGCGCGTCATGCATCGCATCAGCGCGGCCGGCGAGCGGCTGTGCCGGTCCCGCAGGCGTCGATCTGTGCTGGTCGCGCGCCGCGTCATCGTTCATGATCCGTCTCGCATGGACCCGCAGCCGCTCTATCAACGCATCGCCCGCCACTACCGCGGGGCGATCCGCGCCGGCTCGCTGGCGCCCGGCGCGCCGATGCCCTCGGTGCGCGCGCTGACCCGGCTGCACCGCGTCAGCGTCTCGACCGCGTTGCAGGCTTGTCGCCATCTCGAGGACGAAGGCTTGCTCGAAGCGCGTCCGCGCTCCGGCTACTTCGTGCTGCAGCCGCAGCGCGCGCGCATTCCGCCGGTCGCGGAGCCCGACGCGGCGCAGACGCTCGATCCGGCGCAGTACGTCGGCGTGCACGATCGGGTGTCGCGTTTCGTCGCGATGAGCGAAGCGCATCCGGCCCGCTTCGACTTTGCGCTCACCTACGCCGCACCGGAGGCCTACCCGGCCGCCGATCTGCGCAACGCGGCGCAGCGCGCGTTGCGCCACGATCCGCTGCTGCTGGTGAATCCGATCTCGTCGCAAGGCGCACCGGCGCTGCGCGCGATCGTCGCCCGGCGCGCGCTCGATGCCGGCATGAAGCTCGCGCCCGAGGAGATCATCGTCACGCACGGCTGCACCGAAGCGCTGAACGTCGCGCTGCGCGCGGTCGCGCAGCCCGGCGACACGATCGCGGTCGAGTCGCCGAGTTACTACGGCCTGCTGCAGGTGCTCGAAAGCCTCGGCTTGCGTGCGCTCGAGATTCCGGCGAGCCCGAAGACCGGCCTGTCGGTCGATGCGCTCGCGTTCGCGCTGCAGACCCATCCGGTCAAGGCCGTCGTCGCGGTGCCGGACTACCAGAACCCGCTCAGCAGCGTGATGCCCGACGACGACAAGGCGCGCCTCGTCGCGCTCTGCGAGCAGCACGGCGTGCCGCTGATCGAGGACGACACCTACCGCGCGCTGGGCCGCGACGACGTACCGCTGCGCGCGCTCAAGTCATGGGACGCGACGGGCAACGTGATCCACTGTGCGTCGCTGCGCAAGACGATCGCGCCCGGGCTGCGCCTCGGCTGGGTGAGCGGCGGCCGCTGGCAGGCGCGCATTCGCATGCTGCGCTACGCGCAGAGCCGCGCGAACGAAGCACTGCCGCAACTGACGATGGCCGAGTTCATGGCGTCGAGCGCGTACGAACGCCACCTGGCGCGGCTGCGCGTCAGGTTGCGCCGGCAACGCGAACGCACCGCCGATGCAATCGCCGCCCACTGGCCGGCCGGCACGAAGCTGAGCGTGCCCGAGGGCAGCATGATGCTCTGGGTCGAACTGCCGAACGCGCGCAGCGGCCTGGCGGTGTTCGAGACCGCACTCGCGCAGGGCATACGCGTCGCGCCGGGCGCGCTGTTCTCCAACTCGAACCGCTACGACCACTACCTGCGCGTGAGCTGCGGCGCCGAATACACGAGCGAGACCGAGGCCGCGTTGCAGCGGCTGGGCCGCATCGTCGCGCAGGGTTAGGTCCAACGCTCCGTGAGGCGCGCCCAGCCTGTCGCTCCGAGCGCTTCCAGCGTGCGCGCGTTGTTCTCGACGATGCGCTGCGCCTCCGGGATGGCCTGCACCGCGCGATCGACACTCGCCTCGCGCAGCAGGTGCAGGGTCGGGTGCGGCGAGCGATTCGTCGCGTTGCCGATGTCATCCGCGGCGGACCCGTCGAAGCGATAGTCCGGATGAAAGCTGGCGATCTGCAGCACGCCTTCGAAGCCCAGATCGGCGAGTGCCGCGTCAGCGGCACCGAGGAAGTCGTTGTAGTCGTCGAAGTCTTCGAGCACATTCGGATGGACCAGCAGCGTCGTCTCGACGCGCGCCGGGTCGGCCGCCGCCAACGTGCGCATCTCGTCGCACAGCAGATCGAGCAGCACGCGCGGATCGTCGGTCGCGCACAGCACGTAGCGGATCTGGCCCTTGGCCATCGGCGCCTTCGCGAACGGGCACAGGTTCAGTCCGACGACCGCCTGCTCGACCCAGGCACGCGTGCGCGCGACGGCGCGCGCCTCGTCGGTCGCGCTCATGCTGGCAGCGGCGTCGTCAGGTAGACGCGCATCATCCGCACGATCTCCTGCGTGCCCACCCTCAGAGAGATGCCGCGCGGTCGCTGCAGCACGACCGCATGGATCAACGCATGCGACGCGTTCATCACCATGAAGGCGGCCAGCTTCAGGTCCGGCACCGCGATCTGCCCACGGTGCCGTGCGAGCAGCGCGACGATGCGCTCTTCCATCACGCTGATGTATTCGTGGTGCTTGGCGTCATGGTCATGGTGGCCGAGCTCCTGCTCCAGTACGCGGTGCAGGTCGGCGTCGACGCGGTGGGCTTCGACGGTCGCCTCGACCAAGCCGCTCAACGCGTCGTCGAGCGTCGCATCCATCGCCTTCGTCAGCGCGCGCTGGATCACCTCCATCATCTGCGCCCCATGGCGCGCGTGCAGCGCGGCGATCAGCGCCTCCTTGTTCGGGAAGTACTGGTAGAGCGAGCCGACACTGACACCGGCGAGCTCCGCGACCGCGTTCGTGCTCGCGGCCGCGAATCCGCGGGTGAGCAGAATGCGAGCGGTCGCGTCGAGGATCGCGGTCACGGTGGCCTGCGAGCGCGACTGCCGCGGCGCCTTACGAGGAGAGAGCTGGGCGGTCATGGCGGCGTCCCGGGGGATTGAAATGCGAGTATGCAATGTGAGTAAAAGCTCGCATAGTGTGGCCATCACGGCGCTCGCCGTCAAGTTCATCGGATCAGGATGCCGCCCATGCCGCAGCACACGTTCTTCATGTTGCTCAAAGCCACCCCGCATTGGCGCGCGCTGGACGCCGACGCACAGCGCGCAGTCTTCGACGAGGCGTTGATGACGGTCTTCAACGGTCATCCCGAACTGCGCATGAGCCGCTACAGCGCGGGCGCGTTCCACGGCCGTTGCACGCACCTGATCGTCTGGGAGTTGCTGGACGGCGCGGACGCCTGGCAATACGAGGCGGCCGTCGAGGCGTTGCACGCGCAGCCGTTCTTCGCCCGACCGCTGTTCGAGATCGTCGACGTCATCGCGGGGATCGAGGATGACGTCGATACGCTGACGCCGCTGCAGGCGTTCGCAGCCTAGTGTCCTGGGTCCGTCAGCGCTGCAGCGCCGCCAGCGTGCGCCGGATCTCGTTCACCGCCGAGGCCATCGGGCTCGCGGGGTCGACGCCGATCGCCGCGCTGTCCCAGCGCTTGCGCGCGCAACGCGGCAGAACCTCGCACAGCGCGTCCGGCGGCCCGCGCGGTGTCACGCAGCCGGCACCGAGCTCGCAGGCGACCGCGTGCATGAAGTCGCCGCCGCTCTGGATCGCCCATTCGAGCAGCGCCCGATCGCCCGCCCGCGACCATCCCGCCATGGCGGGCTGCAGCGGATCGCCCGCCTGCTGGCCCACCTCGATGACCTGGTGCACCGCGTCGTCCGTCAGCTCCTGCGGCAGCGCGTGTGCAGGCCGCGTCGTCGTGTGAGAGTCGTCCGCCGGTGGGGTGGGCTCCGCGTTTGACGCTGGTGCGTCGGTCCCGTCGTCCGCAGGCGCCAGCTCCACGGGCAAGGTCGCATCGCGCACGTAGCGCGCGACCAGGCGGGCCACACGATCTCCAGGACGATCGCGGCGCCAAACGCGGCGAGCGCATGCCATGGTGCGTAGCGGTGCACGCGTCGACTCCAGTCGTCCGAAAGGTCCGTCTCAGGATAGACGTTAGACGCTCGGCACGCCAGCGTCAGGGCCTCTGCAGCACCCCAGGTCGAAGGCCGCCGCCTCGTGATCGTGCGTGGCACGGCGCCGCGCGAGGCGGGCCGACCGCGCCGCTCACAGCGCTTCGTGCACCCGCACGAAGCTCGCGAAGCGCGGCAGGCCGCCGGGCGTCAGGTCGCGGTAGCGGTAGGTCACGACGCTGCCGATCGGCGGTGGGTCGCGCCGCTGCGCGTCGCTGAATCCGGTGCCGACGAGGAAGCGGCGCCCGTCCGGCGCGCGCAGGTCGAGCGCGCCCAGTTGGCCGGCGTAGCGGCCCAGGCCGGGTCGATGCGCAACGACGACCGCTTCGGTATCGAGCTCGGGCTTGAGCTTCATGATCGCATCGCTGCGGCCGGTGCGGTACGGCGCGTCAGCGCGATGCAGCACCAGCCCCTCGCCGCCTTGCGCCACCGTGGCGTCGAGTCGGCGTTGCAACGCGGCGCGATCGGCGACCGGCCGCTGATCGACCGCGACGAGTTGCGCCCAGGCCGTCTGCGCCGCGATGGTGTTCAGTCGCCGTGCGCGGTCGGCGAAGGTGCCCGCATCGCCCGGCAGTTCGAACACCATGTAGCGCACGTCGCGCCACTCGGCATCGATGGGCACGGCCTTGCGCACGACACCTGACAGCGCATCGAAGCGGCCACGCCCGAGCCACAGCTCGCCGTCGAGCGCGATGCGCGGCAGCCGCGCGGTGAACCAGGCCGGCGCCGGCACCACTCGGCCGCTGCGGTAGCGCAGCGTCGCACCATCCCACACGCCGCGCACCCCGTCGAACTTTTCGCTGACGAGGTAAGGCGCGGGATCGAGCCGGTCGTCCCACACGGTCGGGAGCGCGAGCGCGGGCGCCGGGCTGCGCGCCCGTGCAGGCCGGCACGCCGGTGCCAGCAGGCCGAGAAGAATCAAGGAGCGGCGGGTGAGGGTCATCATCGTGCGACTCGTCGGGAGGCGAAAGGACGCTGCATCGTGCCGGCCCGGCCGGCTCGCGACCATCCATCGCACGGGTCGGCCGCGCCTCGCCCGCCCGGGGGTGGCGCGACGACACCGCTGCACGATCGATCCGCGGTCGATCAGTGCAGCGCACCGCTGCGCTGATCGAGCCACACCACCTGACCGCCGGGCGCGGGCGAGGCGAACGAGGCGACGATCGGCGTCTCGTCCCACGGCGCCAGCCAGCGGTGCAGCGAACGCAGCAGCGCCTCGGTGGTGATCGGCTTGGCGATGAAGTCGACCATGCCGGCGACGGCGGCACGCCGGCGATCGTCCTCCATCACCGCGGCCGAGATCGCGACGATCTGCGGGCCGTTCGGCCCGCGCCCTCGGATCACGCGCGTGGCCTCGAAGCCGTCGACCTCGGGCATGTGCAGGTCCATCAACACGAGATCGAACGACAGGCGCGCGCTCAGTTCGATCGCTTCGCGTCCGTTGTTCGCCAGCACCGGTTCGATGCCGACCGAATGCAGGTACTCGCGCGCCAGCAGCTGATTGATCTGGTTGTCCTCGACCAGCAGCACGCGCGGGCCGGCACGCGGCGCCGCCACGGCCGCTTCGGCGTCCGACCGCTTCGGCCCGAGACGCAACAGCACGTTGAACAGCGCCGACGGCACGATCGGCTTGATCAGCACCGCATCGATCGGCATCTCACCCGCGTCGCGCAGCAACTGCGCCTGGCTGTACGCGGTCACCATGATCGCCAGCGGCAACGCGTCGGCCGGTTCGGTCTCGCGCAGACGGCGCAGCATCTCGATGCCGCTCATGCCGGGCATCTTCCAGTCGACCAGCAACACGTCGAAGCGGCGCCCGTCCGCGCGCGCCGCGGCGACCTTGACCAGGCCCTCGGCGCCGCTCGACGCGGTGTCGATGTGCATGCCCCACGACTGGCACAGATTGCGCAGGACGACACACGAGATCTCCTGGTCGTCGACGACGAGCACGCGCCAGCGCTCCAGGCGCTGGACGTCGAACTCGCGCGGTTCGCCGACACGGCCGACGTCGAGCGTGAAGGTGAAGCAACTGCCGCGGCCGAGCGCGCCCCGGACGGCGATCGTCCCGCCCATCATCTGCACCAGCCGGCGCGAAATCGACAGCCCGAGCCCGGTGCCGCCATAGCGGCGCGTGACCGACTCGTCGCCCTGCGTGAACGCGTCGAAGAGCTGCGCCGCCTGCTGATCCGACAGCCCGATGCCGGTGTCGTGGACCGCGACGCGCAACGCGAGGCTGTCGCCGCGCGACGCCGCGACGTCGATCTTGACGTGGATCGAACCGCTCGGCGTGAACTTGATGGCGTTGCCGACCAGGTTGTTCAGCACCTGCGTCACGCGCAGCGGATCGCCGCGGACCTGCATCGGCACGTCGGGCGCGATCTCGAACAGCAACTCCAGCCCGCGCTGCTCGACCAGCGCGCCGAACAGATTCGCGACACTGGTCAGCGGTTGCTCGATCGAGAACGGAACGCTTTCGATCTGCATCCGGCCGGCCTCGATCTTCGAGTAGTCGAGGATGTCGTTCAGGATCGTCAGCAGCGCGGTCGAACTGCCGTGGACCTTCTCGAGGAAGTCGCGCTGGCGCGTGTCCAGCGGCGTCTGCAGCACCAGGTCGGTCAGGCCGATGATCGCGTTCATCGGCGTGCGCACTTCATGGCTCATGTTGGCGAGGAAGTCGCCCTTGGCGCGGTTGGCGGCATCGGCCGCGTCGCGCGCCTGGCGCAACTCCGCATTGGCCGCGATCAGCGAGGCCGCCAGCCGCTCGCTGCGCTGGTTGCGGGCGTGCAGGTAGCTGTCGAAGCCGATCAGCAACGCGGTGCAGATCGCGGCGATCGGCAACCCGATCCGCTCGCCGCTGATCGCGTCGGCGCTCAGGCAGATCGCACCGAGCGGGAAGTTCGCCGCGGCCATGCCGGTGTAGTGCATCCCCGAGATCGCCAGGCCCATCGCCGCCGCGGCGAGGGCCTGCAGCGAGAAGCTGCCGCGGCCGGCACGCGCCGGCAGCCAGCAGAACAGCACCAGCGCCGCGGTCGACGCCGCCACCGCAATCGCGACCGAGGCGGCGACCAGCCCGACGCTCCAGACGATCGGCGGCGCGAGATCGATCGCCGCCATTCCGAGGTAGTGCATCGCGCAGATGCCGACCGCGACGACGAGCGCGCCGAGCGCGATGCGGCCGAGGTGGATCGACCGCGTCGCAACCCACAGCGCGACGAACGAGACGCTCACCGCCGCCAGCCACGACAGCAACGTCAGCGGGGCGCGGTAGCCCAGCGCCAGCGGCAACCGGAAGGCCAGCATGCCGACGAAGTGCATGGTCCAGATGCCGGTGCCCAGGGCCAGCCCGCCCAGCACCAGCCAGCGCATCGCTTCCCGGGGCTGCTCGCAGGCACGCACATGGCGGACGAGTTCGAGCGCCACGAAGGACGAGTACGTCGCGATCGCCACCGACAGGCAGACGACCGTGGCCTCGTAGTCCGCGACCAGAAACCCCGAACTCATTCTTTTGCTCCCTCGGGTGCTGCGCGGGGCGCGACACGCCGTATCACGACCAAATAGGCGAGCCAGCGTGCTGCGTCAAGCGGGCCTCCCCAGTTCATCATTGCGGTGGATGGCCGGCGCGCTTCTTGCGGGCACCATCGAGGGCGCAACGGCCCCCTGATTCCTATAATCGACCGCTCCCCGTTCCCGCGCCGCGCGCACGCCCCATGAACCCCGACTTCAAACCCGACGAGATCGAGCGTTCCGCCCAGGCCGCCTGGCGCGCGGCGGATGCCTATCGCGTTGTCGAAGACCCGAAACGGCCGAAGTTCTACGCCTGCTCGATG
>Ga0209023_10004250_pt1 | contig 16440 bp, 14 predicted proteins | sample LakOneMetagenome_FD_187468 | JGI IMG/M metagenome (GOLD analysis project Ga0209023, IMG submission 187468) | Freshwater and sediment microbial communities from Lake Erie, Canada (SPAdes) (version 2) | ecosystem: Environmental > Aquatic > Freshwater > Lentic | place: Lake Erie, Canada... | reverse complement strand
AGCAGGAACGGGCCGTAGCTGCCCGAGGCCGACAGCGGTGCCACTGCGGCGGCATCCTGCGGGCGTCCCGAGCCGCCGATCACCATCCCGTGACCGGGGTCGACGATGCCCCAGCCGAACGAGCCGTCGATGAACCGTGCGAAAGCGATCGCGTTGGACACCGGGTCGTTGCCGGCGATGCGTGTCACGCTGCCGAGCTGGCCGAGTTGCTCGGCCACGGTCTTCGAGAGCACCTTCTCGGGCCCGAGCAGATAGATCTTCGGTCGCTGGTGGGCCTGCAGCGCCCGCACGGTGTCCTCCGGCGCGGCGTCACGCCCGCTGAAGAGGATCGGGTCCCCGGCCTTGGCCGCCCAGGCGGCGGCCGGCATCGCGTAGGCCGGGTCCTCACTGCTGACGATCAGCACGCGGTCACTGGTGCGTTGCCGCGCGGCGCCTGCGAAGGCGTCGATCGAGCGGGCGACCGCCGCCGGGTCAGAGCCCTTGATGTCCCGCGTCTTCAGCTGGGTCTCGGCGTTCGTCGCGACGCGGATCACCTGCGTGCGGCGCAGCTCCCGGGAGCCGCGTGGCTTCAGCGTGGCCAGTGCGTCCTTCGTTGCCTGGGGGAGTTCGTCACCGTCGGTATAGAGCAGCGGTGCGCGGAGCGGCGGCCCCATCAGCACCGAGGCGGCGAGCCCGATCCGCCAGTCCCCGACCGGCGCCAGCACGACGGCTGCCGGTCGCGTGGCCGGCGTGCCGGAGGTGTAGACCGCCTGCGCTGCTGCCGCCGCGTTGACGATTGCATCGCCGCCACCGACGCGGATCGTGTTCTTGGTCGCGATGACGGGGAAGCCGAGTTGCGCGGTCGCGCCCGCATCCTGTCCCTTGGCACCCAGTTTCGGCCCGGGATCATCGCCGCAGCCGTTGAGCGCGGCGCCGACGAGCAGCACAGCGACGCCCGCGGCGATTCCTCTGCGACTCCCGGCCATAGGGCCAGCCTAGGACACGCTGCCGCCAGAAGCGGCGTCGTCGGTGTGCGCGGTACGTCCCACGAATCGGCCACGTCTCGTCCGATGCCGGACAACCGGAGTGAGGACTATCGCTCAAGTCCGTGGGCGATCAAGTGCAACGTTGTCAGGTCACAAAGGTTCCGCCGAACACGTGGTGTAGGTTTTCGTCCACGCCGAACTCCTTGTTGAAACAGGGAGACGGGGGACCCAAGAGTTGGGGCGAATCACACGAAATGCGTGTGTAGCGCTGTTTGTTCTGCGCGAGCCCGTCAGCTAACCCCGTAGGCCGACGAACAAAACGTTTTCTGTGCGACGCGTACTGCTCCTCACACTCACGCTTTCTCTCACCACGGCCGCTACGGCTGAGGTGGCTGGTGCCGCGACGACCAAACAGAGCGCGGCGAGCGGCGGCCAGCAGTACGGCGAGCCGAACCCCGCGACGCAGCAGCGCACTTCCGGCAGCAAGGCCAAGCTGCTCGACGACGGCCACGCTGCCGCCCCGGACGATGCACCGGCCGAGATCATCGCGATGATCGATGCCGGCAACGAACTGATCGGCAAGCCCTATGTCTACGGCGGCGGCCACGACATGCGCTGGGGCACCAAGGGCAAGGGCTACGACTGCTCTGGCACCGTCTCCTACGCATTGCACGGTGCCGGCGACGAGATCCTCGACGCTCCGCTCGACTCCAGCTCGTTCATGAAGTGGGGCGAGCGCGGCGAGGGGGACTGGGTCACGGTCTACACCAACCCCGGTCACGCGTTCGTCGTGATCGCCGGGCTCCGCCTCGACACCAGCGCCTCCGGCGATCCGTCGGGCGACAAGGGCCCCCGTTGGCGCCCCGTGCTGCGGTCGACCCGCGGTTTCAAAGCGCGTCACCCTGAAGGTTTCTGAGTCCTGCTGAGGAACTGAAGTCTGGCGCCGCAACTGCGGCTGCAGAACTTCACGCTGCACCTTCTACCCTTTTTCTGTCATGCGCGTGCGCAACGCATCCCTGTGCTTGTTTCTCGGTCTGTTCTTGCTGACAGCCTGGGCGCTCGTCGGCCCGGCCGGCTCTGAAGCCGAGCGCCTGCAGGAGGTCGAGAAGAAGATCACCGCGACGCAGTCGAAGATCGGCAAGCGCAAAGGCACCGAGAAGGTGCTGACCTCGGACATTCGCCGCTGGTCAGCCCGCATCAACCGGCTGCAGGGATCGATCGGCAGCCTGCAGCGCCGCCAGTCCAAGATCGAGGTGGACCTCGACAGCAAGAAGTCCCGGCTCGAGCGCACGCAGCGCGAGCTGCGCTTCCAGCGCGAGCGGCAGATCCGTCTGAAGGTCAAGCTCGATCACGGGCGCGAGCTGCTCGCCCAGCGGCTCGTCGATCTCTATCAGGCCGACAAGCCCGATCTGATGAGCGTCGTGCTCGACAGCAAGGGCTTCGCCGACCTGATCCAGCGCGGCGAGTTCATCAGCCGCATCCAGCAGCAGGACACGCGTGTGATCACGCTTGTGCGGAGCGCGAAGGACGACGCGACCGAGACCGCCGACCGGCTCGACACGCTCGAGAACCGGCAGCTGGAGCTGACGCAGACCGTCGAGAAGCGCCGCGATGAGGTCGCGGGTGTCAAGCAGAAGCTGATCAACACCCGTGTCGGCTACGACGAGACGAAGGCCGCCAAGGCCCGGGCACTGGCGTCGGTGCGCGACGAGCGAAAGACGCTCGAGAACCATCTCAATGACCTCGTCAAGGAGTCGAACCGGATCCAGGGCGTGCTGTCCGGCGTCGCCGACAGCCCGATCAAGGCGGGTTCCGGACGCTTCATCTGGCCGATCAACGGCACGCTGACCTCGAACTTCTGCGAATCACGTGCCTGGGAGGCCTGCCACCCGGGCATCGACATCGCCGATCCGGTTGGCACGCCGATCCACGCCGCTGATGGCGGCACGGTGCGGATCGCGGGCTGGACCGGCGGCTACGGCAACTACACCTGCATCCAGCACACGGCGACGTTGTCGACGTGTTACGGCCACCAGTCGGCGATCCACGTGCGTGTGGGTCAGTCGGTCAGCAAGGGTCAGGTCATCGGTCTCGTCGGCTCGACCGGGCATTCCACGGGCCCGCATCTGCACTTCGAGGTGCGCATCAACGGTGCCGTGACGAACCCCATGAACTATCTATAGTTCGCGCCGATGACCGTCATCAAGCCGCTGGGCCTGCTTCTCGCCGGGCTGATGATCGTTGCCTTGGTCGCGACGGCGCTGATCGAGGGCGACGCGGACAGCACGTCCAGTACCACCACGGCACCGCTCCCGGCGATCACGCCCGCTCCCCAGCCGCCGCCGCTGCTGAAGGCCGGCAGCCAGCGCAAAATCAGCGTCAGGAATGGCGACATCGTGCGGTTCCGCGTCGTCAACCCCACGGCCGAGGAGGTCCACGTCCACGGCTACGACTTCAAGTTCGCGCTTGAGCCGGGCGTGACGAAGACGATCAGCTTCCCGGCTCGGATCGAAGGGCAGTTCGAGATCGAGCTGGAGCAGTCGGCGACGCCACTTGCCAAGCTCGTCGTGAACCCGAGGTGACGGCGACGCTTCCTGTCGACGTGCTCGGGCTGGTCAAGCGCTTCGGCGCCTTCCGGGCGCTCGACGGCCTGGATCTGCAGGTCCAGGCCGGAGAGGTCCACGGCTTCCTCGGGCCCAACGGCTCGGGCAAGTCGACAACGATCCGCGTCCTCCTGGGTCTGCTGCGCGCGGACGGGGGGACAGTGCGGCTGCTCGGCGGCGACCCCTGGCAGGACGCCGTGGCCCTGCACCGGCGGCTCGCCTACGTGCCCGGCGAGGTCGAGCTCTGGCCCGGATTGACCGGCGGCGAGATCATCGACGTGCTCGGCAACCTGCGCGGCGGCATCGATCCGCAGCGCCGCGCCGCGATGATCGAGCGCTTCGACCTCGACCCGACGAAGAAGGCGCGCGCGTACTCCAAGGGCAACCGTCAGAAGGTCGCGCTCGTCGCAGCGCTGGCCTCGGACGCCGAGCTGCTGATGCTCGACGAGCCGACCGCGGGACTCGATCCGCTGAAGGAGGCCGAGTTTCAGGAGTGCATCCGCGAGGCCGTGGCTGACGGCCGCACCGTGCTGCTCTCGAGCCACATCCTGGCTGAGGTTGAGGCGCTCTGTGACCGCGTCAGCATCATCCGTGACGGCCGCACGATGGAGCACGGCACGCTCGACGAGTTGCGGCATCTGACGCGCACCACGATCGACGCACGGCTCGAGCGCGATCCGGCCACGGCAGCCGCGCTCCCGGGCGTCCACAACGCACGCGTGACCGACGACCGAATCGTCGCCGACGTCGACGCGGCGGCGGTGGGGACGTTCGTCGCCGCCCTGTCCGAGCTCGGTGTCGTGTCGCTGACCAGCCATCCACCGACGCTGGAGGAGCTCTTCCTGCGCCATTACAGCGCAGCTGAGCAGGGATGACGGCGTTCGCCGGCACCCGCGCGCTGGTCGGGATCGCACTGCGCCGTGACCGCATCAGGCTGGCGCTCTGGATCGGCGGCCTGGCCGTGCTCACGGCGGTCACCGTCAGCAGCCTCCAGGACCTCTACCCGACGCACACGGCGCTCGCCGCGTACGCCAACACCGTGCGCGGCAATGTCGCCGTGATCGCGATGAGTGCTCCGGATCGGGCGCTCGACACGATCGGCGGCCGCGCCGCGTTCGAGATCTGGCAGTACTGCGCCGCGATCGCGCTGATGGCGATCTTCGCTGTGACCCGCGGCGCCCGGGCCGAAGAGGAGTCCGGCCGCTCAGAGCTGGTGCGGGCCGCTGCCGTCGGCCGGCACGCGCACAGCGCCGCCGCGATGATCGTTGCGTCGTCGGCGTGCGTGGCCGTCGGCGTGCTGATCAGCGCCTCGCTCTGGGCGCTCGGCCTGGCGCTCGGCGGCTCGTTGACGATGGGTGCGGCGTTTGCGTCACTCGGGATCGCCTACGCGGCGATCGCCCTGCTGACGAATCAGCTCACGTCGCACGCCCGCACCGCCAGCGGACTCGCCGGGGCCGCTGTGGCACTCGGCTACGCGCTGCGTGCTGTCGGTGACACGAGCGTCAGCGGCCTCAGCTGGCTCTCGCCGTTCGGTTGGGCGCAGGCGATGCGGCCGTACACCGGCGACCGCTGGTGGCCGCTGCTGATCGCGGGCGTCGTCTCCGCCGGATTCGTCGCCGCTGCGCTGCTGCTGGAACGCCGACGCGATCTCGGTGCCGGGGTGCTGCCCGACCGCGCGGGGCCCGCGGGCGCCAGCCCGGCGCTGCGGACGCCGATCGGGCTGGCCTGGCGCCTGCAGCGTGGATCGATCCTCGCGTGGGTGTTCGGGGCGACGCTGCTCGGGCTCGTGATGGGCACGATGATCGATGACGCCGATGATCTCGTCGGTGACAACGAGGCGATGCGGCAATACCTCGCGCAGCTCGGCGGCGCCTCGCTGTCAGAGATCTTCCTCGCCACGTTGCTCGGCTATTTCGCCGTCGCCGCGGTCGGCTTCGCGCTGCAGTCGGTGATGCGGATGCGGTCCGAGGAGACGAGCGGACGCGCCGAGCTGGTGTTGGCGATCGGCGTGACGCGCCGCCGCTGGTTCGCCGCGCAGTTGCTCGTGACGTTGATCGGTGTGCTGCTGCTGCTCGTGCTCGCGAGCGCGGCAATGGGGGTGACGTACGCGCTCACGATCTCCGATCCGAGTCAGATCGGGAAGGCCGCGCTCGCCGGCCTGGCGTACGTGCCTGCCGTCTTCGTCATCGCCGGCGTCAGCGTGCTGGCCTTCGGCTGCCGCAGCCGGCTGGTGGCGCTCGGCTGGGTCGCGCTGGCCTTCGTGGTGGTGGAGTTCATCCTCGGCCAGATCCTGAACATGCCCAACTGGCTGCGTGACCTCTCGCCGCTGCACCGGCTCTCTGGCGTGCCGACGGTTGCACCGTCGTTGGCCCTGATGACGACGCTGACCCTTGTCGCATGCGCGATGCTCGCCGGCGGCCTCGCAGGCTGGACCCGCCGCGACGTCGGATGATCGGCGCGCCGTGCCATGATGGCGACCGCTGATGGAGCCCACCGCCCCGCACCACCTGTCGCACGTCTGGCCGCGTCATGCGCGGCTCGACGACCATGGCGAGCTGTTGCTCGGCGGCTGTCCTGCGCGCGAACTCGTGCACGAGTACGGCACACCGGCGTACATCGTCAGCGAGCAGGATCTGCGTGACGAGGCACGGGCGTTCAAAAAGGCCTTCGCCGAACACGCGGGCGAGAACTGCGAGATCCACTTCGCCTCGAAGACCTTTCCGGCGACAGCTGTCCTGCGGCTGATGGCGGAGGAGGGCCTGGCCTGCGACGTTGCCACCGGCGGTGAGTTGGCGCTGGCACTCAACGCCGGCTTCGACCCGGCGCGGATCCACCTGCACGGCAACGCCAAGTCCGACGCGGAGCTCCAGCAGGCGCTGGATGCCGGTGTCGGCGACATCGTCGTTGACAACGCCGACGAGCTCGAGGCGCTGATCGCGCTGGTTCCGGCGGGGCGACGACAGCGGATTCTTCTGCGCGTCGCGCCCGGCATCAGCCCCGATACGCATCCGAAGATCTCCACCGGCGGCCCGAACACGAAATTCGGCTTCAACCCGCAGGACGCCCGGCTGGCGATCGAGCGCGCCCACGCATCCGACCGCGTCGAGCTCGACGGACTGCACATGCACATCGGCTCACAGATCGTCGATCTCGAGCCCTTCCACGCCGCGATCGAGGTGCTGGCGGCGCTCGGCGAGTTCCGCACGCTCAACCTCGGCGGCGGACTCGGCGTGGCCTACCTGCATGAGCAGTCGGCGCCGTCCGTGGAGGACTACGTGGCGCGCAAGGTTGCCCTGGTCCGCGAGCTGGTCGGCCCGGACGTGCGGATCGCCGATGAGCCCGGCCGTGCCCTCGTGGCGCGTTCCACCGTGACGCTCTACACCGTCCAGACGGTCAAGCGCAACGTTGCGACCTGGGTCGCGGTCGACGGTGGCATGTCCGACAACCTGCGACCGATGATGTACGAGGCCCGCTACGAGGCGATGATCGTCGGCCGGCCGTATGACCCGGCGCATCCAGGCCCGCACGACGCGACGGTCGAGGTCTGTCACGTCGCGGGCAAGCACTGCGAATCCGGCGACGTGCTGATCCACGACGTGGCGTTACCGGCGCCGCGACGGGGTGACATCATCGCGACACCGATGACCGGCGCCTATGGTCATGCCATGGCCAACACCTACAACGCCCAGCCACGGCCACCGATCGTCTTCGTCGCCGACGGTCACGCCCGTGCGGTGGTGCGGCGGGAGCGGTACGAGGACCTGATCGGACGGGACGTATGAGTGAGTCATCGGGCGCCAGTTTTCGCGTCGGCCTGCTCGGCCACGGCACCGTCGGAGCGGCGTTCGAGGCGCTGATCGCCGACCGCGCGGACGCCGTCGAGCACCTGACCGGCCAGCGGCCCGAGGTCAGCGGCGTGCTGACCCGTTCACGCGGTGACTTCGACGAGATTCTGGCGTCCAGCGACCTCTTGGTCGAGGTGATGGGCGGCGTCGACCCGGCCAAGGACTACGTCCTGCGGGCGCTGTCGGCCGGCAAGCACGTCGTCACGGCCAACAAGCAACTGTTGAGCCGGCACGGCGCAGAACTCTGGGACGTCGCGCGCGAGAACGGCGCACAGCTCCGTTTCGAGGCCGCGGTGGGCGGTGTCGTGCCGGTCATCCGCGTGCTGACAGAGTCGCTCGCCGGTGCGCACATCGAGCGCGTGCACGGCATCGTCAACGGTACGACCAACTTCATCCTCACGCGGATGGCGGAGACGGGCGCATCGTACGCAGCGGCGCTGGCCGAAGCCCAAGCGCTCGGCTTCGCGGAATCTGATCCGACCGATGACGTCTCCGGCGCCGACGCGGCCGCCAAGATGGCGATCCTCGCGCGGCTCGCGTTCGACACGACGGTGGATTTCGATGCCGTCCGCTTCGAGGGCATCGAAGGGATCACAAGCGATGATCTGGCGTACGCCCAGAAGCTCGGGCTGTCGCTGAAGTTGATCGGTACCGCCGAGCGGGTGCCGCAGGACGACGGGACCGACGGCATCAACGTGCGAGTCCACCCGGCGTTCCTCTACGCGGGGCACCCTCTGGCATCCGTGGGCGGGTCGTTCAACGCGGTCACGATCGAGTCCCCCGCGATCACCGAGATCACGATCAGCGGGCCGGGAGCGGGCGGCTCGCAGACCGCCAGCGCGGTGCTCGGCGACGTCATCAGCGCGATGATCCCGCCGGCCTCGACGCCGCAGCCGCGCCATCAGCTGCCGATCGTCGAGGACGTGCCCAGCGCGTACTACCTGCACGTTGAGGTCGAGGACGAGCCTGGCGTCCTCGCACAGCTCGCACAGGTCCTCGGCCTCCAGGGCATCTCCGTCAAGTCGTTCGTCCAACAGGGCGAGGCCGAGCACGCGCAGCTCTCGATGGTGCTGCATCCCGTCGTCGAGTCGCGGCTGCGCGGGGCGATCGAGTTGATCGACGGCCTGCCGCCGGTGCGCGCCCGTCCGCGTGCGATCCGTGTCATCGAAGAGCAGTTCGCGGAGTGACACGTGCCCGGACTGATTGAGCGCTACTGGGATCGCCTGCCGTTCGCGGAGGGTGATCCGATCATCACGCTGAACGAGGGCTCCACACCGCTGATCCACGCGCCGGTGCTGAGTGATCGTGTTGGCGCTGAGGTGTGGCTGAAGTACGAGGGGCTCAACCCGACAGGCTCGTTCAAGGACCGCGGCATGACCGCCGCTGTTTCGGGTGCGGTGCGCGAGGGTGCCGAGGCCGTGCTCTGCGCGTCGACCGGCAACACGGCGGCCTCACTGGCCGCCTACGCCGCGCGGGCCGGCATTCGCGGCGCCGTGCTGGTGCCGGAGGGCAAGATCGCCACCGGCAAGCTCGCACAGGCGCTGATGCACGGCGCGCGGGTGATCGCGATCCACGCCAACTTCGACGTCGCACTCGACATCGTGCGCGAGCTGTCGGAGCACGAGCCGATCGCTCTCGTCAACAGTGTCAACCCGCTACGGCTCGAAGGACAGAAGACCGCTGCCTTCGAGATCGACGAGGACCTCGGCCCCGACCGGCCACTCGACGCGCTCTGCATCCCGGTCGGCAACGCCGGCAACATCTCGGCCTACTGGAAGGGCTTCCAAGAGATCGGCCAGGCGCCGAAGATGCTGGGCTTCCAAGCCGAGGGTGCGGCACCCCTCGTGCTCGGCCATCCGGTGGAGAACCCGGACACGATCGCGAGCGCGATCCGGATCGGCAAGCCCGCCCGCTGGGAGGAGGCGATGGCGGCGATGACCAACTCGCTCGGCATGGTCCGGGCTGTCAGTGATGCCGAGATCCTCGACGCCTATCGCTTTGTCGCCGCGAAGGAGGGTGTGTTCTGCGAGCCCGCCAGTGCCGCGCCGATCGCCGGCCTGCTGAAGTACGGCGTGCCGGAAGGGGTGCAGCGGATCGCGTGCGTGCTGACCGGCCACGGCTTGAAGGACCCCCAGACCGCCCTTGGCGCTTCGGGCTCGGTGATTCCGTGCAAGCCTGATCTTGCATCGGTGCGTGAGGCCGTGCTCGGCGGGGCCTCCTGATGGCACTGCAGCGCCGGCGCGTCGTGCGTGTGCCGGCATCCTCGGCGAATCTCGGCCCCGGCTTCGACTGCTTCGCCGCAGCGCTCGATCTGCAACTCGAGCTCGAGGTCGTGGAGACCGGCACCTTCGCCGTTGTCACCGACCTCGAGGTCGAGCGCGGCCGCGACAACCTCGTGGTGCGGGCGTTTGCCGAGCTCGCCGACCCTGCGTCGTTCGAGTTCCGGATCAGCTCGCAGATCCCGCTGAGCGGCGGGCTCGGTTCGAGCGCCGCCGCAATCCTCGCCGGTGTGCTTGCGGCCGATCACCTCTTTGAACTGGATGCGGATCTTCTCGCGGTGGCGACGCGGATCGAGGGTCATCCCGACAACGTCGCCGCGGCGCTGCTTGGCGGCGTCGTGGTGTGCGCTGACGGTCGCGCCGACCGGCTGCCGATTCCCGATGATCTGGAGGCGGTCCTGCTCGTTCCGCACGCCGCCGTGCGCACGGCTGAAGCGCGGGCAGCACTGCCGGCTGAGGTCCCGATCGGTGACGCCGTCGCCAACATCGCGCACGCGTCACTGCTGGTGGCGGGTCTCACGACGCGCAATCACGACCTGCTGGCCCGCGGACTGCAGGATGCGCTCCATCAGGACCGCCGCGCCCATCTGTTCCCACAATCGCATGCGTTGCTGGCCAGGGCGAACGAGTTCGGCGCGCTCGGCGCGACCGTCTCCGGCGCCGGTCCGACCGTGATGTTCTGGTGCACGATCGATCAGACCAGTGCGGTCGTGCAGGCCCTGCGCGCCGCAGCCGACGGCTGGGCGGACGTCGTGCGGGCGCCGTTCGCCGCGGTCGGCGCTGACGTCGCGGCAGTCTGAGCTGCGCTCAGACCTCGGCGCCGGCGCCGCTGAGCTGCTGCAGGCGCGCGCGGGCGTCCTGCAGATTCAGGCGGTCGAGCAGCTCGTCGGCCAGCTCGATGTAGTCGGTGCCGAGATCCGGCCGGTGGTCGAGCACCGAGATGCCGCGCTCGGCGGACTCGGCATAGGCGATCGACTGGCGGATCACCGTCTGCACGAACTTGTCGCCGAAGTGCTCGGCGAGCGATGCTTGCGCCTCGCGCGAGTGCACGGTGCGCATGTCGGCGATCGTCAACACCACACCGAGCCAGTCGAGGTCCGGGTTGAGGCCGTCCCGCGCCAGGTCGATGACCTCCAGCGCCTGTTGGACGCCCTGCAGTGCGAAGTACTGCGCTTCACTTGTCAGCAGAGCATGGTCGGCCGCGACGAGGGCGTTGATCGTCAGCAGGCCGAGGTTCGGCGGGCAGTCGAGGAAGATCACGTCGAACTGCTCGTCGAGTTTGCGCAGCTCCTTGCGCAGCGTCAGTTCGCGCCCCATCTTGCCGGCGAGGGCCACCTCGGCCTCGGCGAGGCTGAGGTTGGCCGGGATCACGCGCACATCGCCGACCGACGGATGGATCGCGTCGCTCGCCTTCTCCGCGCCGATCAGTACGTCGCGGATCGTCGGGTGGGCATCGGGATCCACGTCGAAGTAGTCCGAGAGGTTGCCCTGCGGGTCGAGGTCGACGGCGAGCACCGTCAGTCCGGCCCGGCTGAAGCACTCCGCCAGATGCCGGACAGCGGTGGTCTTGCCGGTCCCGCCCTTTTGTGACAACACGGCAATTTTGGTGGCCATGCGCGCAAGTGTAGGTGCGTGCGGTCGTTGGTGCTGGCTGTCTTTGCAGGAGGAGCGCGCAGCGGCACGAAGAGGTGCTTCATGGCTGCACAGATCGAACTGATCGGCGACGAATACGACCTGGAGCTGGCGGTTCTGCGCGAGAGCATCGCCGCGATCGACGTGGGGCGTCAGCGTTGCAACTCCTGCGATCGCACCCCGCTCGTCGGCGAGTTCGTGTTCCGGACACGGGACGCCCACGTGGAGTGTGAACTGTGCCGTGCCGCCCGCCGCGACGCTCCACCGGCGGTGGTGGAGCAGGTACGCAACGCCGGCGGCCATCTGACCGTGCAGCCGGCGACGCCGGTCGCGCCGGCCTGGCGTGGCGACGTTGCGCGCAGCGACCTCGCGCACGGGTAGCATCCGACGCGTGGACCCCGTCACCACCAGCGTCACGATCGCCCGCCCGCGCGAAGAGGTCTTCGCCTACCTCGCGGACATGGCCAATCACGCCGAGTTCACCGATCACTACCTGGTCGACTGGCGCCTGACCCGTGAGGATTCCGTTGGCTATGGGGCCGGCGCGCGATTCCGCGTCAAGGCACCGTTTGCACGGTTCGCGCACGCTGACGCCACCCTGGTGGAGCTGCAGGAGCCCCACCTGATCGTCGAGCGCGGGCGCAGTGGCAAGTTCAACCGCGTGCTGACGCGCGGCGTCTACGAGCTGCACAACGACGGAGCCAACGGCACCCGCGTGCGCTTCACCTTCGAGACGAAGCCAAAATTCGCCTCTGACCGCATCCAGGAGGCACTCGGCGGCACCTGGTGGCTCCGCCGCAAGATGGCGCGTGGCCTGGAGCGTCTTCGCAGCATCCTCGAAGACGGGCGCGGGCGAGGCGCCAGACCGACCGTCTCGGGCGGGCCGCGCAAGCCCGGCTCGGCTTTCACGTATAAGGATCGATAGAGTTCGCCGCCGCCATGCAGGTTTCTCGACTTCTCCTTTCCGTTGTTGCCACCTTGACCCTCGTCGGCGGGCTTTCCGCCTGCGGTGAACACGGGGAGGCGAACGTCGGCAAGAACGAGGGCTACTACGTCAAGGCTGGTGGCCTTGAGTATCAGGTCCAGATCTCGCGCCAGCTGAACCCGAGTGACTTCGAGGACCGTGATTACCTGATCGGCCTGCCGAAGGGCGCGGGCCTCGGTAAGGGCGAGCAGTACTTCGCCGTCTTCATGCGCGCCTTCAACCGTGAGGACGCACCGGCGCGCGCGGCATCGGTCTTCTACATGACCGACACCACCGGCGCGCGCTACAACGCGATTCCGCTCGACACCAACGTCAACCGGGTCGCGTTCCGTCCCGCCGAGCTGAAGCCGAGTGATCAACTTCCGTTGCCGGGCTCGCTCGGTCGTGAGAACACCACGCAGGGTGGTCTTGTGCTCTTCAAGGTGCCGGTCACCGCCTACGATTCGCGGCCGCTCGTGCTGCACATCACGCCGCCCGACGGTGGCGAAGACGCCACCGTCAACCTCGACGTCTAGCCGCAGCCGCTAGCGCGTCGCCTTCAGCGCCGCGACGAGCACCGGCTTCGCCGCCGGGGCGGCGGTGTCGCCGCCGTGGCCGGCGCCGATCAGCATCACTGCGACGCTCGCGCGCGGCAGGCCTTTGCCCGCAGGCGCGTAGGCGGTGAACCAGGCGGTGGTGTTGCTCGGATCGTCGGCCGGCGGACACGGCGGTGCCTCGGGATCGGTCGGGTCCGCCTGGCAGTCCTCAACGGTGCGCAGCTCGGCGGTGCCGGTCTTGCCGGCGACACGGACGCCGCTGATCGCCGCGGCTGTGCCGGTGCCGCCGGGCTTGACGACCGCCTCCATCAGCTTCTCGACCTGGCGCGCGGTGGTCGGCGACAACGCCTTGGTGGTCGGCGCCCGGCGCCACTTCCCATGCTCCATCGTCACGCTCGGCCGCCGCCCGCCGAGGCCGATCGTTGCCGCCACGATGTCCATCGTCAGCGCCGTCGCCTGCACCTTGCCCTGGCCGATCGCGGTCGAGCCGACGTCGAGATCATCACCCAGTTGGTCTGCGGGCGGGATCGTCGGCGTCGCCGGGCCGGCGATCGGCAGTTGCTGGTTGAAGCCGAAGGCCTCTGCGGTCTTGACGAGCTTCTCTGGGCCGAGCTTCGCGCCCAGCGGCGCGAACACCGAGTTGCAGGACTTGGCGAACGACACGGTGAGTGAGCCACCGCACGCCTCGCCGAACGAGTTCTCGAGCCGCACGCCGCTGAGTGTTGCGGCGGTCTCGACCGGGAACTGGGCGTTGAACTTCGTGACGTTGTACTCGAGCGCGCCCGAAGCGGTGATGATCTTGAACGTTGATCCCGGCGGCTGCAGGGCACTGAACGCGACGCCCGCGGCAGCCAGGATCTCACCGGTCCGCGGATCGACCGCGGTGATGCCACCGAGCCGGCCGGCAAGCGCGGTGACGGCCGCCTCCTGCACGCTGACGCTGATCGTGCTGCGCACCGGCGCGGCCTGCCGCGGTGTCGTCGTCGCGAGGACCCGTGTTCCGGCCTTGAGCGTGCCGCCCGGCGTGCCCGACAGGCGCTCGTCGAGAATGCGCTCCAGCCCCGACTGGCCGACCTGCGCGTCGGCTGGATAGCCGAGCGCCTCGGCGCGCCCGACGTCAGCGGCTTGGATCGGGCCGAGCTGGCCGACGATATCGGCTGCCGACGCACCGGCTTTGCCGGCCCGCTGCGGTCCTGCGGCGAGCACGGTGCCATCGCGGGCGAGCAGGTCGGCACGCGGCGGCATCACGGTGGTGCGGCTGAGCTCCTCGCCGGCCCGCAGCCCGGGGAAGACGTCCTCGGCACGCCAGTTGATCCGCGCCGTGTCGCCCTCTTCGCTGACGTTGATCGGAACAGTGCCGCGGATCAGGCCGAATGCGCGGGTGCGAACGGCGACCGGGATCACGAAGTTGCCGTCGCCCTCGTCCTTCGGTGTGCCGATCTCCCAGCTGACGGCGGTGGTGACCTTGGTGGCCGCGGCGAACCGCTCGGCCAGCGCCTGGGCGTTCGGCACCGTGTTGCGCGTCGCGGTGCTCGTCACGGCGTACATCGCCGTGAAGTCGCTCTTGCGCCAGGCGTTGGCGTAGGCCCGGACGACCGCCTCTTGGTCGGGTCCGCGCGTCGCGGCGAAGATCAGGCCACCGAGGATCAGGACGACGGCAGCGATGGCGCCGAGTGCGACGAGGCGACGCCGACGAACGGCGCGGTCTCGGTCGTCGGTCGTCGGACGTGCCATGGGAGCGGCAATCGTAGTGATCACACGTGCGACTTGACGCAAAGATCCCGCCGGTTTGACCGGGTTCTCGGCAGCGCAGCCGCCGTCGTCCGGTACGCTCGACCCCGCTTATGGGCAAGACCTTGATCATCGCGGAGAAGCCGTCGGTCGGAAAAGACCTCTCCTCCGTGCTGCCCGGGCCGTGGGAAAAGCAGTCTGGAGCAGGAGAAAAGACCGCCCGCGTGCTCGAGGGTCCGGATCACATCATCACCTGGGCCGTCGGTCACCTCGTGCAGCTCGCCGAGCCGGATCAATACGACGAGAAGTTCAAGAAGTGGCGGATGGCCGACCTGCCGATCGTGCCGTCGAAGTTCAAGCTGATCGTCCGTGACGAGCGCTCACAGAAGCAGATGACCGCGGTCTCCAAGCAGCTCAAGCGTGATGACGTCGACGTCGTCATCAATGCCTGCGATGCCGGCCGTGAGGGCGAGTTGATCTTCGCCTACCTGTACGAGAAGGCCGGAGCGAAGAAGCCGGTCAAGCGCCTCTGGCTCTCATCGATGACGAACGCCGCGATGCGCGAGGCGCTCGACAACCTGCGTGACGCCTCGGAGTTCAGCAAGCTCGAGGCGGCTGCCCGCTCGCGCTCGGAGGCCGACTGGATCGTCGGCATGAACGCCACCCGCGCCGCCACGATCCGGCTGCGTTCATCCTTCGACGGCGCCGTGTCGCTGGGTCGCGTGCAGACGCCGACGCTGGCGATCATGACGCGGCGCGAGGAAGAGATCCGCGCGTTCGTGCCCGAGCCGTACTGGCTGATCGACACGAAGTTCGAGGCCGACGGCGCCCGCAAGTACGAAGGCCGCTTCCACGCCGGCGCGAAGCCGCGGATCGCGACCGAGGCGGAGGCGGAGGCGATCGCCGCCGCGGTCAAGGACGGCACGGGCGTCATCACGAAGCTCGAGAAGACGAAGCGCAAAGAGAAGGCGCCGATGCTGTACGACCTCACGGCGCTGCAGCGTGAGGCCAACACCCGCTTCGGGTTTTCTGCCCGCCGTACGCTCGGCGCCGCCCAGCGCTGCTACGAGGAGCACAAGGCGCTCACCTACCCGCGCACGAACTCGCGCTATCTGACGAGCGACATGGTGCCCGAGCTGCAGGAGATCGCGACGCATGTCGGCGCGCACTCCGAGTACGCCGCCGCCGCGAAATACGTCAACTCCCTCGACGTCCTGCCGCTGGGCCGCGTCGTCGATGATGAGAAGGTCGGCGACCACCACGCGATCATCCCGACCAACGCCCAGCACGTGCTCGAGAAGATGAGCGACGACGATCGCCGCATCTACGACATGGTCACGCGTCGCTTCCTCGCGGTCTTCCATCCCGACGCGGAGTTCGACAACACGCGGGTCGAGACAACCGTTTCCGAACACGTCTTCCGCACCCGCGGCAAGATCCTCACCGTCCCGGGCTGGCGCGGCGTCTACGGCGAGCTCGCCGATGACGGCACCGGCGACGAGGACGAGGGCAAGGATCAGAACCTGCCGATCCTCGAGAAGGGCGAGTCCGCCGCGGTCCGCAACGTCGAGGTGCTGGCGAAAGAGACGAAGCCGCCGCGGCGCTACTCGGACGCCTCGCTGCTCGGCGCGATGGAGGGCGCGGGCAAACTGCTCGACGACGACGCGATGCGTGAGGCGATGAGCGAATCCGGCATCGGCACGCCGGCGACGCGCGCCGCGATCATCGAACGGTTGATCGACGTCGGCTACATCGAGCGCGACGCACGCGCGCTGGTACCGACCGAGAAGGGGATGAACGTCATCCGCCTGCTCGGCGAGCACCCGTTGACCTCACCGTCGCTGACCGGGGACTGGGAGAAGCA
>Ga0209023_10004248_pt1 | contig 16445 bp, 14 predicted proteins | sample LakOneMetagenome_FD_187468 | JGI IMG/M metagenome (GOLD analysis project Ga0209023, IMG submission 187468) | Freshwater and sediment microbial communities from Lake Erie, Canada (SPAdes) (version 2) | ecosystem: Environmental > Aquatic > Freshwater > Lentic | place: Lake Erie, Canada... | reverse complement strand
ATCTAACTATCCTTATGATGCGTTTCTTGGGTGTTCTTGGAATGATTGCCTGATGTTTGATTATTAGTGTTGATCGATACATTGCCTTTGGTTTTGACATTTATACTGCCATTTCCATCACCTTTGCTACGACTTAGCCACCAGCCAATACTTGCTAAGGCTACAGGAATAAGCACACCAATGATCCACTCATGATATTTTGTCCACAAATCGATCATCTCCACACTCCCCATCGGCTCAAATTATTTTTGATAATATATCAGTCAAATACAGATCACAATTCCTAGAATGCCTATTGTTGAAGTATGCAAAGATCAGAAATGTAACTGAATAATTATGAAAATCCCCTAAGAAGCAAAATTTTTAATTTTGATTTTTAGGGGATCGCTTGCTTTGAGCTGGTTGGTGATTAAACAGCTTTTATTGAGTCGAGATAGTTCGCCCACGCTTGCATCATGTCTTTGCGTTTATCTAGATGTTTCGTGCGATTGTATGCTCTGCCGTGCATATCACGAACCTGATGTCCTAGCTGCTGTTCAATGATTTCTATTGGATACTCTAAGACTTCTTCAAGGATGGTGCGCGCCATTGCTCTAAAACCATGACCGCACATTTCATCTTTACCGTAGCCCATTCTCCTTAATGCTTGGTTGATTGTGCCTTCAGACATGCACCGTAGATTAGTGTAAAGCGATGGGAAGACATATTCGCTGTTAGCTGAAATAAGTTGCACATCTTTCAATATTGCTAATGCTTGCATTGATAGTGGCACGATTAGCTCAACTTTGGTTTGTTTTTTTGTCTTAGGTGGAGTGTAACTCCATACGCCTTTTTCTAAGTCTATATCAGCCCATTTGGCTGCCCTTAATTCCCCCGGTCTAACAAAAGTTAGAGGGGCGAGCTTTAAGGCTGCGATGGTAATGAGTTGACCTGAGTAGCTATCAATAGCTCTTAATAATTGACCGACTTGTGCAGGTTCAATGATTGCCGCATGGTGTGTTACTTCGACAGATTTTAATGCCCCGCGTAAATCACGAGTAGGGTCTGTTTCTAAGATGGTAGATGCAATTGCGTATCTGAATACTTGGCTGCATTTAGATTTGATACGGTGAGCTTTTTCTAGATGTCCTTCTGCTTCCGCCTCACGGCAAACTTTTAGTACGTCGATAGGCAGTACATCGCGGATTGGCTTTTTGCCAAAACCAACAAAAGCGAATTTTAGTAGGTACAGTGCTTTGTTCTTGGTTACATCGGCTGTTTGTTGCCTATCTAACCACTCTAGCGCGATAGCTTCAAAACTATCATTTGCACTAATTAAGGCTTCTGCTGCATCCTGTTTTTTCTGTTCAGATGGGTCTATGCCTTGAGCAACCAGTTTACGGGCATTGTCACGGCGTGTTCGTGCATCAGCTAGTGATATTTCGGGGTAGAGTCCAAAAGCAAGCGTATTGCGCTTTTTGGTGATAGGACGTATGTAGTCCATACGCCAATATTTATTTCCTTTGGTATCGAGAAGCAAATAGAGTCCACCACCATCAGATAACTTAATGGGGCTAGTGCCTTCATTCTTGGCTTTCTTTATTTGAGTGTCGGTTAACGGTACGACGAGCTTAGGCATTTTTTACGGTATCAGTTTTGCGGTAAATACTTTATACCGTAAAACATACCGTATTAGAAGTGGGATTAAAACGAACTACCGCGAACTACTATGAACTGCTTATTTGATATAAGTCTTTGTTTTTAAGCTAGTTAAGAACTGTTTTGAACTGCTCTAAACTATAAAATGGTGCCCAGAGCGGGACTTGAACCCGCACACCCGAAGGCGAGGGATTTTAAATCCCTTGTGTCTACCGATTTCACCATCTGGGCAGATGGATTTTTACAGCCAATTCTTATTAAAAACTTTCACTTAAAACGAAAGTAAGAATTTTGGAGGCTGGAGCCGGAATCGAACCGGCGTCAGCGGATTTGCAATCCGCGGCATAACCATTTTGCTATCCAGCCAAGGAGGCACATATTAGCAGGTGGTCTTAAAAAAACAAGCGGTTTCCCGTTGAAATTGCCCAAAAAAACAACCTTCGCACTCAATTTGCACTCTAAGTGATGTCACTTACGGTATCATACATGCCAAATTTTGATCTTCTTGGAGCATTTTCATGGCAACGTTATTGAATGGTCGCGCCCTTGCACAACAAATAGAAGCCGATTTACAGGTTCGCGTAGCTGCACTTAAAGAAAAATCGGGTCGGACTCCGATTTTGGCGACGATCTTGGTGGGTGATGATGGTGCGTCCGCGACTTATGTGCGTATGAAAGGAAATGCTTGTGTTCGTGTTGGGATGGAGTCTTTGAAGGTTGAGTTGCCACAATCCACAACGACAGAACAATTGCTCGCGGAGATCGCTAAGCTTAATGCAAATCCAGACGTGCATGGCATTTTGTTGCAACATCCTGTTCCAGCGCAAATCGATGAGCGTGCATGTTTTGATGCGATTGCTTTAGCAAAAGACGTAGATGGAGTGACTTGTCTAGGTTTTGGTCGTATGAGCATGGAAGAGTCAGCATACGGTTCAGCGACTCCTCAAGGCATTATGACTTTGTTAACTGAAAATGGGATTCAGATCGAAGGTAAGCATGCCGTTGTTGTTGGTCGTAGTGCGATTCTCGGCAAACCGATGGCAATGATGCTGTTAGCTGCGAATGCAACCGTGACGATTTGTCATTCTCGTACCAAGAACCTTGCTGAGTTAGTTAAGCAAGCTGATATCGTGGTCGGTGCAGTGGGTAAAGCTGAACTGATCAAGAAAGATTGGATTAAGCAAGGTGCAGTTGTGGTTGATGCAGGTTTCCATCCACGCGAAGGTGGTGGTGTGGGTGATATTGAGTTGGTTGGTGTCGAACAGATTGCGAGCGCCTATACACCCGTACCAGGTGGTGTTGGACCAATGACGATTACGACACTGATTCGTCAGACTGTAGAAGCTGCTGAGAAAGCATTAGGTTAAGTGCTGATGACTGCGCCAAAACATTTGCTGGATGCACTTCATCAAGTGATTCCAAATTCAAAATTGCAACGTCAGACTTTACCGAATACGTCGATTGATTTGTGGTTGATTCCACCTGATTTGCCGACTGAAAAAATGGACGATGAGGTTGTTCGACGGATTTGGAGTGATACACCGTATTGGATCTTTTGCTGGGCATCGGGTTTGTCGATGGCGCAGTGGTTGCTTGCTGAGCCAGAGCGAGTTCGAGGCAAGACGGTTTTGGATTTTGGCGCAGGTTCTGGTGTCGTGGCTATTGCCGCAAAATTGGCTGGCGCAGCGCGTGTAATCGCTTGTGATATTGATCTCGTTTCATTAGCGTCTTGTCGTGAGAATGCTGCTTTGAATCACGTCAGCTTGGAGTATTTGGCAGATCTATATCAGTTAGATGAACAGGTCGATGTCTTGTTGGCTGCGGACGTGTTATATGATCAGAGCAATCGTTTTTTTCTAGATGAGTTTTTACGTTTTGGGCGTGAAGTTTGGGTGGCGGATTCGCGAGTGAAGAATTTTAGTCATCCAAAATATGTGAAAGAAGGCGAACGTAGTGCATCGACATGGCCTGATTTAGATGAGGCACATGAGTTCAGAAATGTGAGTTTTTATCGGACGCTGTGAGCAAATCATGGCGTTTTTTATTTAGGGTGCTGCAAGAATAACGACATTGCTAGGGCAGTTTGACTTAATGTATGCAGGACAAGCGTCATATTGTCCTTGAGTGTTATAACAAGAACGTAGCTCTGTTAAGACGGGAAATTCGCGTCCAGACTCTGCCGTGCAGCGTAGCAGAAGGCTTTTATCTGTAAGCCCAGGATTTAGCTGTTGTAACTTATTAATAATATAACTTTTTGAAAGTACGGTGTCGCGTGGTGAAGCTAGTTCGGAAGGGATCTTTAAGCGCTGTGCGTAGGTTGCGATTGTTCTAAAATAAAGCGTTGGCGACATGCCTGTACATGAGCCATTACGTTGCCAATCTTCATCACGCAGTTGCTTATCAGGCATAACCCGTTCTACGACACGTTCTTGTAGTGGAGAAAGATTGGTCTGATCGTGACTACAGTTTTCTATGCGTTTTCCGCTGGCGCGTTCTGCTTGTAAACTTGAAATGGTTAGAGTGAATCCATCCTGACATTGGCGTAGTTTTTGTAATTCTGGATCGAGTGCGCACGCTGCTGGAGTCATGCGAATGATGAGTGTAAAACTTGAAGGTGGACTTACAGTCTCGTCAGCATGAGCTACCATACAAAATAGACTGGACAAGGCACTGACCAGTGCAGCAATGACCATCGGCGGTGTAAATGGTGTTTTGGAGATTGCGTTTAAGCCTAATTTTGAAAATAGAGTCTGCTGAAAAAAGACCATTTTGGCTAATTTGATCGAGGCATGAATAACAAACCGACTTAATGCGATAAATAAATGACTTCGCAAGCTTTTACATGCAGCATTCCACATTTGAGCTTGCTTAGATTGTTGCATATCATTACACCCATCCCGCCGAGAATGCAGACCTCCATGTCGCGTTCTCTTCGATCTGTTAGCTATTGGTTTCATATTCATATTGTAAAGCGAGCTATTGTTAAACGGTAGCAAGGGTTTGTAGAAGAACCGTATACACTCTGGGTCAAATTTCAGAAGCTGAATGACCTAGAGTGTTATAAACCGACAATAAGTGCTAAGGACCGACAATATCTTGATTGCTTGGTGTTGGAATTATGCCCATTCGCTTTGTGATCGATTGTGCACCTTGATTGAATATCAAACCGTAATGTGTTGCATTGGTCATGACTTGTTTAACATAGTTACGAGTTTCTGAAAAAGGAATGGTTTCGGCATATTGATCCGCGGCAAGAGGGGCATTGTCGGGTTGCCAACGTTTCGCACGTAGAGGCCCGGCGTTATATCCTGCCGTTGCCAAAACAGGCTGACTGCCGAGCTCACCGTAGATGTGATTCAAATAAAAAGTGCCGTAGCGGATATTGGTATCCATGTCAGAAAGTTGTGAGGAATCATAACGTTCCCCCATGCGTTTTGCGACCCATTGGGCTGTCGTGGGCATGACTTGCATCAGTCCACCCGCACCAACATTTGATCTAGCTTTAATTAAAAAACGACTTTCTTGGCGAATGAGACCGTATACCCAAGCTGGATCAAGTCCGACTTTAAGGCTGTAATGTTCTGTCAAATCACGAAATGGTGTGAGATAACGTAGATTGTCATTGCGCTGCTTAGTGGTACGTTCTGCTGCATAGACGGCGCGATCAAACCAACTGATCTGATTTGCTTGGCTGGCAGCAGCGATGAGTAATCCATCATCTTGTTTCAGGTAGGCTTGGCGTACCGCCCAATTCCATTCTCGATTTGCGTACTCTGCATCGGCGTTAATATTGTGCAAGGTAAATGCGCGTTGAAAATTAATGTCGCTTTTTAAGCGTTGATAATCTGCTGCGCTAGGTGAGTAGGCAGGTGGGAGCTGAGTGAATTTTAAGCCGATTCTGTCTCGGGATAAAAGTCCGTAGTAGTCATCATCCGTGGCAAGCGCGGTATAAAACGTTTTGGCAACTTGCTGTGCTTGGGCATCGGGACGTTGTTCGGTTGCACGTGCAAACCAATATCGCCAGCCGCGTTCGTTTTCTTTTTCGATACTCATTGAATCAAGAGCTTGAATCAGGCTATTCCAATCGCTAAATCGAATAGAAATACGCGCGAAAGCTTCAGCTTCTTCGTCACTAAAACCGATTCCGATACTGCGATTAAACCAAGTAATGGCACGTTGATCGAAGCCGTTTTTATTGGTATTGGTTGCCAGACTCATTGCGAGAATGCGATAGGCGTATTGTAATGTTGCATCGGGTAAGCGATTTTGATCACGCGTCAACTGACTATTTGCGGCATCTGGATTGTCATTTGCTAAACGTGCTAGTGCGTATAGATAATACATCTGGTCTTGCAGCGTTGCATCAGGGGCATCGACTAAATAAACCGAAGGCGATGCAGCGATGCTCGCAAGTTTGGATGAGTCTAATGAGATGTTGAGTCGACTTGCCACAGGAAGAGCTCGACTGACCTGCCCCGCGCGTAGCAATGTCCGAAGGCGTTGGACACGATCGTCATCTGTCATCAATGGGCTGATGAGTAGCTGATCGGCAACTGCTGAGCACAAGTCAGTCATTTTTCCTGTAGTCAACCAGACGTCGGCACGCAGTGCGGATAATGTCAGGATGTCTCCATTGGCGGCATTGGTCAATGCTAAGGCACAGTTTTCATTGGTATCTGGATTTGTTAAACGTCCTGCGAGTTGCTTAGTTGACGCAAAGTCGCCAGCGCGGGCTTTGGCTTCAATATAGTCGCCCAATAATTTTTCGCTAATGGCGGCATTTGGATAACGATCTAAGAATGATTTAATCGCATCGGGTGATTGGGTCACTAAGTTGTTGTTGAGCTGCCAATATTCTGGGTAGGGCGCAAGTACACCATCTTGCATTTGTTGACGGTACATATCAAGCACCGTCAAATTACCTGATTTTGCAGCACGTTGTGCAGCTAGAAAATCGCTATCAGCGGCTTGAGTTTGATTGGATGCTGAAATCGCACACACGAGTAAAACGCTTCCAGCACTGACGCGCATAGCCAATTCAAGTTTAGATATTTGATTACCTAGATAGTTTGGCATTCCCACTCAACTTATATGATTGAAATTAAAAAATAGTTAAAACAATATAACTCGTACAGATCCATCTTGAATGTTTATGTCAGACATTCACTACTAAAAATCATCTTCAGAGATTTTCGTGTAATCATGTGTAATTGTAAAAGCTTCTCTTTCTCGTGATAAAGATTGCTTGTGTAAATTTTTACCAAAAATGAGCAAGATAATAAGTAGAAAGTTCTAAAAATAACCATCTTTCAGAGTTCTAGCTGCTTTGGAAAGTGTTCTCTGAGGATGCCACACCATTCCTAGAGTGCGTTGTAGAATGACATCATGAATGTTGAGCACACATAAATCTTCATCGACCAAGGTTTTAGGTAGAACTGACCAGCCTAGTCCAATCGAAACTAGCATACGAATCGAATCGAGAGGATTGGTACTCATGCTGGTTTTTAAGCTCAGTCCTGCTTGATGAAAAGCAGCCAATGTAATCTGGCTGGTATAGGTATTTGCTGCAGGTAAAATCGCCGCGTATTCTGCAAGATCAGATAGGGTTAAATTCGAGTCCTTTGATTTTTTTGCCAAAGGATGAAATGGCGCAACGACAAAAACCAAAGGATCATTCCAAATCTCACGATAGGAGAGCCTTGCATCAAATGTAGGTGGCAAGGTTAAAAAAGCCAACTCCAGCTCACCAGATAAGACTGCTTGATGTGCTTGTTCAGAGTCTACAAAATGGACATCGAGTTCGACTTCGGGATGCATTTGCACAAAGCTTTTCAGTGCAGCAGGCAAATGATGCAACCCAATATGGTGACTTGTGCCAATGCGTAGCAATCCCGCGACCTGATCTTGCGCATGACTCAGTGCATGTTTGATTTCTTCGTAATCGAGTAACCAGCGTTTTGCACGAGGGAGTAAGTCCAGCGCAGCCTGTGTGGGCTGAATACCGCGTCCAATTGGTGTAAATAAAGCAACGCCAAATTCATCTTCCAAAATGCGTAAACGCTTGCTGACCGCGGGTTGTGTCAGAAATAATTTTTCAGCAGCACGAGACACGGAGCCCGTTTGCATAACGGTGACGAAGGCTTGAAGTGAGGCGGTGTTCATGAGATTTGCCTTTGATTTCTTTGGACTGGAATTCTAATATTTAGAACACTGAGCCTGTCGAAGTGTGGTCGTAGTATCTCAGACTGAGTATGCGTATCGCAGTACATTTCAATGTGCTCAATGAACTATTGTGTTTGGAGTAAACTTATTCCAAAAAGTTTTCTTAATGATAAAAATGATAAATTAGTTTTATTGAAAAAACAAAGTTAATATGCACACATCTTAGAGTTTCTTGAAAGACTACTTTATTAAGAAGGCAACTCAAACCCATTGAAAAGGTGAGTAAAATGACCGCAAAGACATTATATGACAAACTTTGGGATGATCATTTGGTCAAGCAGCGTGATGATGGATCGTGCTTGATTTATATTGATCGTCAATTATTACATGAAGTCACCAGTCCGCAAGCCTTTGAAGGTTTGCAATTGGCACATCGTAAACCATGGCGTTTGGACGCGAATATTGCGACACCAGACCATAACGTTCCAACCAGCAAAGCGGAACGTGCTGAAGGGATTGCAGGGATTCAAGATCAAGTTTCTCGTATCCAAGTTCAAACTTTGGATGATAACTGCAAAACTTTCGACGTGGTGCAATTCGATATCAATGATATTCGTCAAGGCATCGTGCATGTGGTTGGCCCAGAACAAGGTTTGACGTTGCCGGGTATGACCGTGGTGTGTGGTGATTCGCATACTGCGACGCATGGTGCGTTTGGTTGCTTGGCACATGGGATTGGTACGTCAGAAGTCGAACACGTTTTGGCAACACAATGTTTGATTCAAAAGAAATCAAAAAACATGTTGGTTCGTGTTGATGGTGTACTTGGTGCTGGTGTAACGCCAAAAGATGTTGTGCTTGCGATTATTGGCAAGATTGGTACAGCAGGCGGCAATGGTCATGCGATCGAGTTCGGTGGTCAAGTATTCCGTGATATGTCGATGGAAGGTCGTATGACCGTGTGTAACATGGCAATTGAAGCGGGCGCGCGCGTCGGTATGGTTGCTGTAGATGACAAAACTATTGCGTATTTTAAAGACAAACCGTTTGCACCAAAGGCAGATCAGTGGGAACAAGCCGTTGCTTATTGGCAAACGCTGCATAGTGATGAAGATGCTGCATTTGATACAGTTGTGGAGTTAGATGGCAACAGCATTGAGCCACAAGTGTCGTGGGGAACTTCGCCAGAAATGGTGATTGCCGTAAGCCAAGCCTTGCCATTGATTGAATCAACCAATGATCCTGTTAAGCAAGAAGGTATGAAACGTGCTTACCAGTATATGGATTTGACTCCGGGTCAATCATTGTCAGAAATTCAATTAGATCGTGTGTTTATTGGTTCATGTACCAACTCTCGTATCGAAGATCTTCGCGCTGCGGCTGCGGTGATTAAAGGTCGTAAAGTGGCAAGTACCATCAAGCAAGCAATGGTTGTCCCTGGCTCAGGTCTCGTGAAACAACAAGCTGAAGCAGAAGGCTTAAATACGATTTTTACTGATGCGGGCTTTGAATGGCGTGAACCAGGTTGCTCGATGTGCCTCGCAATGAACGCAGATAAATTGCAGTCTGGTGAGCATTGTGCATCAACCAGTAATCGTAATTTCGAAGGTCGTCAAGGCAATGGCGGTCGCACGCATTTGGTCAGTCCTGCGATGGCTGCCGCTGCGGCGTTGGCTGGGCATTTTGTTGATGTACGGACATTTTAAGGAGAAACAACGATGAAACCTTATACGATAGAAACAGGTCTTGTTGCTCCACTTGACCGTGCAAATGTGGATACCGACCAGATCATTCCAAAACAGTTTTTGAAGTCGATTAAACGGACGGGTTTTGGTGCAAATTTGTTCGATGAGTGGCGTTATCTCGATGAAGGTTATCCTGGACAAGATAATAGCAAACGTCCATTGAATCAGGATTTTGTGTTGAATCAACCTCGCTATCAAGGTGCGAGCATATTGATGGCGCGACAAAATTTTGGTTGTGGTTCTAGCCGTGAACATGCACCATGGGCGCTTGCAGAATACGGTTTCCGCACCGTGATTGCGTCATCTTTTGCAGATATTTTTTATAATAACTGCTTGAATAACGGGATGTTGCCAGTCATTTTGGCTGAAGATGTGATGGATGTTTTGTTTGCTGAGGCATTTGCAACCGAAGGCTATCAATTGACAGTTGATCTAGAGAAACAACTGGTTATTCGCCCAAATGGTCAAACGCATGCTTTTGAAGTTGATGCATTTCGTAAACATTTTTTATTAAATGGTTTGGATGAAATCGGTTTAACTTTGCAGGATAGTGATGCAATTCATGCTTTTGAAGAAAAAGCAAAGGTCTCGCGTCCTTGGGTGTTTAATACACTTCATGTGTGAGTCGTGTATGGCGTATACTCTCGTGCATGAAAAATAGAAAGTGACGTTATCACTTTCGGTTTGCGATAGCACGAGATGTGCGTTATACGGAGCGAGAGCATGGCTAATCCAAGCACTGCCCAATTGAGAAAGACGTTGAAAGCCTTGAAACGATTATCGAGCCAGCAAATGATAAAGGCTGCTATTGCTTTATCGACCATCGTTTTGGTTGCTGGCTTGGCTGGTTGTAATTCGTTGAAGCCACTGAAGGCGAAATCGGCATGGCTGATTCAAAACTTTAACCCGATCAATCAGGATATGTCTGGAATTGCTTCTGTGCATTGTGCAGGTGGAGTTGGGTGTCAATTTGTCAGTTTAAATGGCACTCAACTGTTGAATCCACTGACAGGTGAACCTACTGAACATGGCAAAACAGACGCAGTTTTACGCTTTGAGTCGCCAGCAGCGAACAATAGTTCTCAATATTATCTCGCTCTACCTGCTGCACCACATGATGTCGAAGTGCTGTTTTTCCCAGTGTCACATGCGCGTGTTGAGAGCTTTACGTTGACGCATCGCTTTAGGGCAGGTCATCGCTACGATCTCAAATTGTATCGCCAAGAACGGGAACAATCGGCAAGTCTGTTGAGTTTAGCTGGCCCAGCGCCACTGTGTATCGATTTACTGGATGACGATAAAGTCGATCGTCGTTTTTGCAGAAATTATGGTTTTCAAACTATGACAACTACTTTTGTTGAGCAAAAAATTAAATAATTGATCAATTTAATATTGATTCTGATTTATGCATTTTAGCTTTAATGGTTTGTCAGAGTAGTTGTTTATATTTTTGTTTTATCAATGGAAAAATTAAATGTCTAAACATGTATTAATTCTCGCCGGTGATGGCATCGGTCCTGAAATCATGGCTGCTGCCGAAAAAGTCTTAAATCGTGCTAATGAAAAATTTTCATTAGACCTCACTTGGTCACATGGTTTGCTCGGTGGTTCAGCAATTGACGCTCATGGCGTACCTCTACCAGATGTCACTTTAGATGCAGCAAAAAAAGCAGATGCTGTGCTACTTGGTGCGGTTGGTGGGCCGAAATGGGACAATATCGAACGCTCTATTCGTCCAGAACGTGGCTTGCTAAAAATTCGTAGTGAACTGAATTTATTTGCTAATTTGCGCCCAGCGATTTTGTATCCACAATTGGCTGATGCTTCAAGTTTAAAACCTGAGATCGTGGCTGGATTGGATATTCTGATTGTTCGTGAATTGACTGGTGGTATTTATTTTGGTCAACCACGCGGTATTCGCACACTTGAAAATGGCGAGAAGCAAGGCTACAACACTGACGTTTACGCAGAAAGTGAAATTAAGCGTATCGCTAAAGTCGCGTTTGATATGGCGACTTTACGCGCTAAAGATGGTGTAGCGAAAGTATGTTCTGTAGATAAAGCCAACGTCTTGGAAGTCACAGAGTTGTGGAAGCAAACCGTAACAGATTTGGCTACAGCGGAATATCCAAATGTGAAGTTATCACACATGTATGTGGACAATGCTGCGATGCAACTCGTGCGCAATCCAAAGCAGTTCGATGTGATCGTCACTGGGAATTTGTTTGGCGATATTCTGTCTGATGAAGCAGCAATGCTGACAGGTTCAATTGGCATGTTGCCTTCTGCAAGTTTGGATGAAAATGGTAAAGGCATGTATGAACCTTGCCATGGCAGTGCGCCAGACATTGCAGGTCAGGATTTAGCGAATCCTCTCGCAACTATTCTGTCTGTTGCGATGATGTTGCGCTATACCTTCAAACAAGAAGCTGCGGCTAAAGCGATTGAAACTGCTGTTGGTGTAGTACTTGATCAAGGTTTGCGTACAGGTGACATTATGTCTGCAGGCATGACCAAGATTGGTACACAAGCAATGGGTGAAGCTGTACTGAAAGCGTTAGGTTAATTTTGAGATTACAAAAAAGCCGCATGTTATGCGGCTTTTTTGTGTTTGATGATTCTGCTGTTTTATGAATATGCGTGGTACGCACTCTACATAAATTTATCCCACCAACTCACCTTGTACCAAATTCATACTGCGAATGTCAGTGACTTTCACTGTTGCAAATTGACCAATGAGCGAAGCATCGCCAACAAATTGAACCAGACGCGTATTATCTGCACTCGCGATCAACATGCCTTCTTCGCGGTCAGAATGTTTTTCAACCAGCACTTGCATGGTTTTACCGAGCATTGCGTCAGTTTTTGCAACAGTTGATGCTTTAATTACTGCTTTAACGCGAGCAAGACGTTCTTTTTTCACGTCTTCTGGTGTGCTGTCTGGCAGTTCTGCTGCTGGTGTTCCTGGACGTTTCGAGTAAATAAAGCTATAAGAATGATCAAAATCTAAGTCTTTAATGAACTGCAAGGTATCTTCAAACTCAGCATCACCTTCAGCAGGGAAGCCAATAATAAAGTCACTCGACAGATGAATATCAGGACGAACCGCACGCAGTTTTTTGATCTTATCAATATAGACATCAATCGTATGATTGCGTTTCATTGCTGCCAGAACAGGATTTGAACCGCTTTGGACAGGCAAATGGAGATGAGAAACCAGTTGTGGAAGTTCTGCATAGACATTGATCAGTTCATCCGAGAATTCTAACGGATGGCTGGTAGTGTAGCGAATGCGTCCAATCCCCTCAATCTTTGCCACTAAACGGAGCAAATCAGCAAAATTACAGATACCGCCATCATGAGTTTCACCACGATAACCGTTTACATTTTGACCGAGCAACGTGATTTCACGGACACCTTGTGCGGCGAGGCTAATGATTTCTGCAATCACATCATCGAGTGGGCGAGAGACTTCTTCGCCGCGTGTATAAGGAACAACGCAGAAGGAACAGTATTTTGAGCATCCTTCCATGATAGAAACAAAAGCTTTGAAGCCTTCAACTTTTGGTTCAGGCAGAAAATCGAACTTTTCAATTTCAGGAAAAGAAATATCGACGAGAGAAATTTTTTGGTTGGTTGTACGATCAGCTTTGTGTTCGTTGTGCTGATTTAGCATTTGCGGCAAACGATGCAGGGTTTGTGGACCAAACACCATGTCGACGTAGGGTGCGCGTTTTTGGATGCCTTCACCTTCTTGTGATGCCACACAACCACCGACACCTATAATTAAATCTGGATTTTGATCTTTAAGTTTGCGCCAGCGACCAAGTTCACTAAATACTTTTTCTTGGGCTTTTTCACGGATTGAGCAGGTGTTCATCAGTAGGATATCTGCTTCTGCTGGATCAGTGGTTAACACATAGCCATGTGAATCACCAAGCAAATCTGCCATACGATTACTATCGTATTCATTCATTTGGCAGCCTTGTGTTTCGATGTACAAACGCTTAATTGGCGCATCAGCTGCGACAGGAGTGTCTACAGGGGTAGTCGTTGCTGGTTTTACTGTTTGCGTATGAGAAGGATTAAACGTTTGTACAGTCATGTATGTTACCAAGTATGCGCGAGCAGCATGAATACATCGGGAAGTCTCCCAAACTCATGTGCAGTAATTCGAAGGTCGAATATTCTAACATTTTTTCAATGCGGCGATAAGAAAGATTGTTTTTTGCGCGAAATAATGTGTATGAAACAATATTGATATGATGATTTTCTCCATAGATGTAGTCTTTTCTGCATAAATCAGTGAAATCTTCATTTTTACTGCACATTTCATGATTTTTAGAGATCAGTACATACAAATGTTTCGAGATGTAACAAGATGCAACGGATAAATCATTGCGCGTTGTGTGAGTTATGCATAAAGTTGAGTCATGGAAGTTCGTTAAGAATTTCATCAAGATTTACTGATAATCAGTAGGAGTGTTGATCATGAAAAAATTAATGATAGCAACGATTTTGACTGTAACTACAGGTGTAGCTGTAGTACAACCTGCGTTTGCTGACTACGATCCTGTTGGTTCGGCATTGATCGGTGGGGTTGCTGGTGCGGTGATTGGGCATGCCGTGGGCGGTCGTAATGGTGCCGCAGTAGGTGCCGCAATTGGTGGTGTTAGCGGTGCAGTGATTGCATCGAGCCAGCCTCGTTCATATTACGAGCGCACAGTATATCAGCGTCCAGTCCAGACCACTTATTATGCAGCTCCAGCTCCCGTGACTTATTATCGCACTGCGTATTATCCAGTACGTCAGGTTGCTTATTATGGCGATGATGATCGCGGCTACTATCATGATCGTGGTTGGCATCGTGACTGGCATGACCGTGACTGGCGTGGTGAAGGCTGGCATGATCGTGACCGCGATTGGCATGATCGTGGATACTATAGCTATTAAAGAGCAGTTACTAAACGCTCAAAAGATTAAATGAGTAATCGTGTTACAGTGTCTTGTATTATTCATTTTATGGACATGAAAGTTTAGCAGTTGAACTTCCTGACAAACCTGTAATGTGGATGTGGAGCGCTTAAATAAGCTGTTCCAGATTTGGAAAATTTTTAAAAAAGGTAATGTTATGAAAAAAATTATTGCAGCAGTTGGATTTAGTGCAGCATTGATCGCTGTTCAATCTGCATATGCAGATGACACGCTCCGTAGCGCTTTAGCGGGTGGACTAGGCGGTGTTGCGGGTGCAGCAGTGGGTCAATCAGTGGGTGGAAAAACTGGTGGTTTGATTGGTGCGGCAGTAGGTGGTGCGGCGGGTGGTGAAGTTGCTGGCGGTAAACGCGCGGCAATTGGTGGTGCGCTTGGTGCAGCAGGTGGTGCAGCGATTGGTGGTCAATCTGGTCGTCAAGGTCAGTTAGTTGGTGCAGGTCTTGGTGGTGCAGCAGGCGGTGCGATCGGTGGCAATATGAACAACCATGCGCGTGCTAGCGGTGGTGGTGAATATCGTGGCGGAGATGCTCGTGGTTACGAGCATGATCACGGTCGTCATCGTGGTTGGGACAAGCATCATCGCCATCATCATGATCGTGACTAATTCGATTGATATTGATGTGTATAAAGAAGCAGCCCTATATGGGCTGTTTTTTTATTATGTATTTAATATGAACGTGCTACAGGTATTCTGGTGGTTTGTAGTACGGTTTTCTAATGCGTTCTTTCTTGATAAAACGATCAGGACGAATTGTTTGCGCTAATTGATTCGTCATTGGCAATGCTTCACCTAGCATTTGTGCAACAAGCAATTCTGCACAAAGTGGCGCAAATGAAAATCCTTTAGAACCTAATCCTGCTAATACAAAAACATTTTCCATATTCGGAACCTGTCCAACTACAGGCATGGAGTCCCGAGGAAGTGCGCGTAAGCTAACGCGGCCTTGCCACTTTGTTGTAGGCGTCAATGCTGTTGAGGGTAGTGTTATAGCGGGTAAAGTGGCTGCAAATTCAGGAAATTCTTCTTTTAATAGTGCCAGATTGGATTCGTGCTCAGCGTTTCGAATGTCTTGATTGATGTCATCACGGATAAACGATGAACCAAACAACATTTTGTCTTGAAACGTCGTGAGATAACCACCGTAGCCTAATGAAGTTTTTGGTGATTTTGGTGTGAGGGGCAGCCATGAAATTTGCCCACGAATAACCGTAAGTGGCGGTAATGTCGGACAGAGCATCGTGCTGTCTTTGGCATTGGCAATAATGACTTTATTTGCTTGAGCAATCGTTTTTTTATCAGCGTCAAGAATCGTCCATGTTGCACTCGACTCGTTCTGAACAAGTTGATTTGCACTCGCTTTAATCAATGTCACGAGCGGTGAGGCGAGTACATGATGGCGAATTGCTGATGGGTTTAGACTGATTGCACGCGGCATAAACATATAGTCTGCTCGGCATGTGATCCCTGAGCGTTGTGAAGCTTGTTCAGCATTGATCATTTGTACAATATCAGTCGGATAATTTTTAATTTTTTCTCGATCGTCTTCGTCGATTTTCAGTAATGCACCTGATGAAATCACCACATCATTAACCCAATTCCCCCACCAGCGTGCAGTAGTTAGTGCACCCATTGTTTGGAGGTTGTGACTGACTCGATTAAGTTTGGGGAGTTTGGACAAGAGTAATGCACAAGGATTACCTGATGCGCCAGATAGTGGTTGATCCTGTTCGATTAATGTCACGGGATAACCGCGCTTTGTTAGTGCTTCAGTGATTGAAAGTCCTGCGATACCTGCCCCGATGACAACAAAAGTAGATTGTGTTTCATCTGACGTACAGGGATAGGCAGAGATATTGAGATGACTAACGACATCCCTAAACCACAGATCGAGCGTTAGGCGTTCGTTT
>Ga0209023_10004247_pt1 | contig 16446 bp, 14 predicted proteins | sample LakOneMetagenome_FD_187468 | JGI IMG/M metagenome (GOLD analysis project Ga0209023, IMG submission 187468) | Freshwater and sediment microbial communities from Lake Erie, Canada (SPAdes) (version 2) | ecosystem: Environmental > Aquatic > Freshwater > Lentic | place: Lake Erie, Canada... | reverse complement strand
GACCGGCGGGTTCATCGCCGTCACGAGCCGGCGTGGGGGCGACGCCCAAGCGGTTGCCGCGGCACCTGCTCGGCCTTCGTGCGGCGGCCACTGCGGATGTGGAGGTCACTGAGATGTCGACGCAGAAGACCACGGAACTTCCCGAACAGCTGATCACCCGTCTCAAGCGGGCGGAGGGTCAGCTGCGCGGGGTGCAACGGATGCTCGACGAGGGGGAGGAGTGCAAGCGCATCCTCACCCAGTTGGCGGCCGTCAAGTCGGCCGTCGACCAGGTTGGCCTCTTGTTGATCACCGATCGCCTGCGCTCGTGCGTGGCCGGCGGCGGGACCGATTGCGTCGACGCGTTTGACGATGCGGTGGCCACGTTCCTGCGTCACGCCACGCTGTCTCACTGACCAAACCCCGGCGCGGCGGAGCAGCGCCCAACCAGCGCTATACTCCGCCCGCTTTGCAGGCCTTTATGGGAGGACACGGGTGCGTCGATCGCGCCGACGAGTACTCGGCATTGTGGCCGTGGTGCTGTTGGTCGTCGTCTTCTGGGCGCCATCGTTCGTCGCCGCGCGCTACTCCAATGATGTGGTGCACTCGGATGTCCCAGGTCATCCGATCCGCGGGTGGCATTTCTTGGTGGACGCCGTGCGCTCATCCCGAAAGGCGGCGGCCGGGACGGAGGGACACGCCCGCGGCATCGCGGCGCGCCACTGGTGGCTCTCGCGCGTGCGCGTCGACTCCCTGCAGCTTGTCTATGTGGAGCAACCGATCGTGACGATCCCGGTCCCGATCGGCGGACTTCGACGCGCCGTCGCGGAACGCACCGTACGCACCAACGCGCGGTTCGTCTGGTTCGTTCGGGGGCGTATCGGTGTGCGCCCCGAACAGATTGTGGGCCTGATCAACTTCCAGACCGGACGTGTGGTCTGGGACATTCTTCGCACTCGACCGGCTGGAGCCCGATGAGCCTCGTCTCCCGAAACCGCAAGCGCAAACGCCACGACATTCGGCGGGTGCTCTACGCCTGTGGAGCCGGTGTGCTCTGCTCGGGGACGATGGTCGCCGCACACTCGTTCGTCCTGGTGCGTGACTCGCTTCGCACCGAGGAGTGCAACGAGATCAAGCTGGGTGCCAATACGAGCGTGTTCGACCCCAACGGCCACCTGTTGTCGACGATCGCGGCCGAGCAGAACCGTCAGCCGGTGAACTCGGACCAGTTCCCCAAGAATCTCGTCAACGCGGTCGTGGCCATCGAGGACAAGCGCTTCTACCAGCATGCGGGCATCGACTACAACCGCATCATCGGCGCCGCGCTGAGCGACGCGCGCAACGGTGGCGGCGGTCGCCAGGGCGGTTCCACCATCACGATGCAGCTGATGAAGAACCTGTGCCACCCGACCGCGCCGCGCAATGTCTCGAACAAGTTGTCGGAGGCCTACAGCGCATACAACTACGAGAAGGCGCACTCCAAAGAGTTCATCATGAAGCGCTACCTGAACAGCGTCTTCCTTGGTCAGTTCGCGGTTGGCGTGCAGGCCGCATCCAAGACGTACTTCAGTAAGAACGTCAAAGACATCTCCCTGGCACAGGCCGCACTGCTCGCCGGCATTCCGCAGGCGCCGTCGGACTACAACCCGTTCGTCGATCCCAAGGCGGCGAAGGAACGCCGCAACCTTGTGCTCTCCGAGATGGCGAAGGACGGCTTCATCACCAAGGACCAAGCGGCGGCCGCGCAAAAGCAGGGACTCGGTCTGAAGCGCTACGAGTACGGACAGGACAAGAAGGAGGGCTACGTCGTCGACTTCGTCGAGCAGCAGCTCATCAACCTGTACGGCCGCGAGAAGGTGAAGAACAAGAAGGGCAAGTTGATCGTCACGGTCAATCGCGGCAAGGGGCGAAACGCGGTCCGCAACGGGGGCCTTCGCGTCTACACCACGATTGATCCGAAGTTGCAGAGCTACGCCCGCAGCGTGTTGAAGCGCCGTGTGACCGACGTCTACGGCGCCAACGGACCGCAGGCGGCGCTGGCAATGATCGACGTCAAGACGGGTCGGGTCCTCGTATCGGTCTCGACACAGACCTACACGCCGAAGAATCGCTTCTACCTGGGTGGCGTGCAGGCGCACCGGCAGACGGGTTCGACGTTCAAGACGTTTGTCTTGACCGCCATGGTGCGCGCCGGGGCGGACCCGGAAAAGACGAGCTACTTCAGTGTGTCGCCAATTCACATCGATGGCGTGCACTGCAAGGACCCCGGCGTCGGATCCGGCGACTTCTCCACGTACAGCAAGAAGGGCGCCGGCATGCTGAACCTGGTGAAGGCGACCCAGCTTTCGGACAACTCGGCATATGCCCAAATGACCTGCGACGTCGGCCCGCAGGCGGTGTTCGACACCGCGCGACTCATGGGTGTGCGTTCACTCGTCAACGGCAACGACAACCACAACATCTCCCTCGGACTCGGCGGACTCACCACCGGGTCGAACGTGCTCGAGATGGCTCGCGCGTATGCACCGCTGGCAAATGGCGGCTTCAACGTCAAACCGATGGTCATTTCACGGATCTGGTCGCCCGACGGCACCACCCGCGTCCTGAAACCGATCCGCAGCAAGATCTTCTCCGACGGGGTCGCCGAAGCCGTGACCTCCGTGTTGCGCAACAACGTCCTTGCCGGAACCGGCACTGCGGCCAACCTTCCCAATGTCCCGGTGGCGGGCAAGACGGGAACCACTGAAGACCATGCGGATGCATGGTTCGTCGGCTACACACCTCGGTATGTCACCGCTGTCTGGTTTGGATACCCGACCTCGCGGGTGTCGACGGGTATGACCGGTGGTGCGCTCCCCGCCTCGATGTGGCATGAGTTCATGGCGTTCGCCACCAGCGGCGAATCCAATCAGGCGTTCCCGGTCGCCAAGCATCCGGTCACATGGATCCCGTTCCAGGGCTACTACGAGGGCCAGTCGGCCGCGCTTGCGGCCAAGGCGGCCGCTGATGCCAAGGCGAAGGCGGACGCCGCCAAGCCGAAGCCGGGCGACTGCAAGCCGAAGGACAAGACCTGCAAACCCGGTGGCGGCACCGGTGGGACAGGCGGTGGGACCGGCGGCGGAACAGGCGGCGGAACGGGTGGAGGGACCGGCGGCGGAACAGGCGGGGGGACGGGCGGCACCGGCGGAACCGGAACCACGCCAGCGCCGGGCTAGCCGCCATGGATACGCCGGCGACCGACCAGGGGGCACCGCCCCCTGAGGTCTCACCGATCGCCGCGTGGCTCTGTCGGCCACGCAATGCCGCAATCGTCGCAGGCCTTGTCGCGCTGCTGTTCATCGCCTTCGCCCCCAAAGGCGAAGACGCCGCCGCGCACCTCTACCAGACCCAGATCTGGCGCGAGCACGGGTGGCGATTTTGGGACAACAACTGGTACGCGGGCCGCTACAGCCAGATCAACTACAGCTTGCTCTACTACCCCGTCGCGGCGCTGCTCGGCACGTGGACGGTGGTCACCGCCTCCGTCGCGGGCGCGGCAGCCGCGTTCACGCACCTGCTCCACTCACGCTGGCCGACCCTCGCCACATGGCCGTCGGTTACCTTCATCTTCCTCGCACCGTCACAGGTGTTGATCGGGACCTACCCGTTCCTCTTCGGCCTGGCCCTTTCGCTCGCGACCCTCGCCGCACTGCAGGTGAAGCGTTGGAAGACCGCCGTCGCCCTGGGCATCGGTGTCGCACTTGCCCACCTGCTCGCCCTCTTCCTGCTCGACAGCACGCTCGCGGCGCTTGCCATCAGCAGGCGCACGTGGCGCGACCGCGGACCGGCCCGCCTGGTCGCACTGATCTTCATCGCAACCTTCGGCGTGACACTCCTGTCGTGGCGCGCCTTCAGCACCCAGGGCGCCACGTATCCGTTCAACCTCGGCGACCTGTCCGCCGTGCTCGCGTTCTGCGTGATCGGGCTCCTGCTGTCGCTGGGGCAAGACCGCCTCGGCGCCATGCGGGCGATCTTCGGCACATATGCCCTGATCACCGTCGGCGCGTTCGCCATCACGTCGCCGCTTGGCTCCAATGTGGGCCGCTTGGTGCTCTACCTGGGTGCGCCGCTGCTCATGATCCCCCTTGCGGCACGTCACTTTCGCCCGCGTATCGTCACCGCCGTGGTGATCGCCGCCACCCTCACCTGGCAGATCTTTCCGGTCGCCACCGGCGTGCGTGCCGCCACCGTCGTCCGGTCCTCCTCCGAGGACTTCTGGTACCCGGTGGAGGCATTTCTCCAGCAATACGGGGACCCGAACCACCGCGTGGAGGTGGTGGCGACCGATCAGCACTGGGAGGCCTTCTTCCTGGCCAGACGCGGTGTGCCGCTCACCCGTGGCTGGTACCGACAGGACGACTTCCCGTCGAACGCCGACCTGTACGGCGAGCTGACGGCGACCGCCTACCGCACCTGGCTGAGCCGGCTGGCCGTCAAGTACGTGTTCTTGCCCAACGATCGTCTGGACTACAGCGCTCAGGCGGAGGCGAAGCTCCTGCGAAGCGGCATCCTGCCGCGAGTCGCAAGGATGGGCAACTGGACGGTGTACGAGGTCCCGAATCCCACGCCGCTCGCCACGCCCGCCGCGCTCATCCGCGTCGCGGCAATCGACGCGACTACCGTGACTCTCGATGCACAGCGGGCCCGCAGCTATCGCCTTCGGCTCCACTACACGCCGTACTGGAAGGTGGTGAGCGGGTCGGCCTGCGTCACACCCACCGATCACGCCGACACCGCGTTGCGCGTCTTGGCACCCGGACGAATCACGCTCCGGTTCACGCTGGGGATCGGCAAGGTCGTCGACGAGGTCATCGGGCGACCCGCCGCCTGCGCCGACGCCACCTTCATCGGCCCGCTGGCGCCCGAGCCTGCCGACGGGGGATCAGTGCCGAAACCGTAGGTCTCAGGCCCGGCGGGACCCGGTTCGTCCGCCATCGTCTTCGAGCGCATTCGCCAGCCCGATGAGCCAGGAACACAACAGGGACGCGATACCGGCGAACGCGCCGGCCGCCACGAAACCTGCGGGCAGACGATCGACCGGTACCGGCGGCGCCCCGGCGACACCCACCGCATGCACGCTGATTGCCGGAAAGAGTGCGCCGGCGAGTGCAATCGCACACGAGACCACCGCTGCGGCCACGGCAAGAACCAGCGATCGCCACGCCACCGATGCGGTGAGCGCCCCTCGGCGCGAGGCGCGAAGGACCAACGCGACGATCGCAACGGACAGCGGCGCGATAAACCAGGTGACCGGGGACACGTCGGCGGCCGAGATGGCCACATCGCGTCCCGGGAGATCCGCCCGAAACCACGGGAGTGCCAATGAACCGACCGCGATCGCGCACAACATGGCCGTAAACGCTGCAGCGCGCCTGACGCTCATGAGCCCGAACTTCTCCGGATCACGAGCACACTGTCCTCGTCGAACACGACGTGCCATCGTGGATTGAGCAGCAGGCGGTTGACGCGTTCGCGATGAGCCTTCACGTCACGCCCGTCACCCATCGCGGACAGCTTCTTGTCGACGATCACCCACGTCGCGTCTGCGACGACCGGAAACGTGAGCACCCGCCGCCGGGCGGACAGATGCGCCCCGAACCCGTTGCCCGTGGAGACCACGGCATCCTTCGGAATCATGCGTACCGCCCGCAGCATGATCGGGGCGCGCGGATCGTTGACGGTCAACTGGGTGGCGCGCTCACGGTTGACGCCGCCGGTTCGACCGAGTGGGGGTTCCCCCCAAAACGGCAGCGGGCTCAGCAGGTAGGAGCAGACGATTGTCGTCACGCCCAACACTGCCAACACGACCCGCGGGCTGGTTGTCACACCACGTCCACCGGACCGCCGCGAACGACGCATGGCGCCCAGTCCACGGATGGCGGCGGCGATGAGAAACGGTGCGGCCACCGCGCCGTAATGGAACGCGAGTTGTTGCTGCTGCGGGTGGTTCGACATCAGGTTGATCAGCAGATCCGGAATGATTGCCGCGGTCAGAAGTGGTGCGCGCAGCGGGAGGAACAACAACGGTACGAAGAGCGCCAAAACGAACACCACGCGGTTGGTCGTGAGCAAGAGATCCGCAGAGTGAATCGGATGAACGATCAGCGTCTTCATCGCCGCCCCGACGGAGTCACCGAACGCTCCGTAGCGCGACAACAAGATCTCCTCCGCCGCATCGCCACGGAGTCGGGGCATGATCGCGCCGATGATGACAGCGCTCCACATCAACCCGAAGAGCGCCACAAACGAACCTGCTCGCTTGCGTCCCAACGCGAAAATGATCCAGATGCCGAAGATGCAGATCGACAGCCCGACCTGTTCCTTGGTCATCGCTGCGAGTACCACCATCACTCCGAGTGTGACGTTGCGGTGGGTCACCGCAGCCCAAATGGCCCACAGAAGAAGGGGTGTTGCAAGTGTCACCGCATGGAAGTCGAAGAGCGTCTGCGCCTGAATGAACGGATACATCAGTGCGACCCCGCAAAACACCACCGCGATGCGCTCGTCGCCGACCCACCGTCGTGCCAAGAGATAGGCGGGGATGCCTGCAGTGGCGACAGCGACGGACTGGACGACCACCAACATGATCGGGCTCGGCCACACCCACCACAGCGGTGCAAACAGGATCAGAAGCGGCTCGACGTGCCCCGCATACCGCGAAATCTGTTCGCCGAACTGATCGGTCGTCGTGAGCATCAGGTCGCCGTGCGCCGCACTCCACACCGCCTGAACCATGTTTCCGAGGTCGAATCGACGTGCAATGAAGTTGTCGTAGCGGTGCACCTGCCAGATGGAAAACTGCGCGGCAAACGCCAAGCACATCGCCACCACACTCGCCACCGCCCAGGTCGGTGGACCCTCGGTGTGACGGTGCCGCGACGGGTTCGGCGACATTTCATGTTCCGTGCCCGGCGCAGTCACCGCCGCCTCCCGACGACCGTGGCAAAGCCGACATAGCCAAGTTCGATGACAACAAGGGCGAACCGCAGACCGACGGCGATCGCAAGAGCGGGGCCATACGGCCCCCCATCCAGGTTGCGCGCAAAGAGCACGGCGAGCATGCCGTCACGAACACCGAGGCCGGACGGAAAGATGAATGCCGCCGTGGAGACGGCAAATGCAAGGAGAAACGCCAAGGAGATCTCGAGGGGGCCACCGATCGCCGGACCTGCCGCCGAGCGGACCAGCGCCCAAACACCGAGGCAGATCAATACGGCTCCGGCGGTGTACCCGCCAAGCAATGCTGCGATCTGCCGGCCGGTGTAGGTCTGGTCGAGCGGCGGCCGCCCGACCATTTTCAGGAGCCGGGTGGTGATCCACACGAAAATGCGCGGGTGAAGTCCGACCAGTCCGATGGGAATCATCACGAGCAGCCACATCAGCTGTTTGTTGCCCGCGCTCCCGTAGATGCCAAAGTACGCGACACTCGCCGCGGCCCCAAGCCCGAGACCGATCAGCTGCTCGTAGATCGTCGCCGCAACGGTGGTCTTCTTCGGCACCCCCCAGGCAGTCCCCATCACCGCCCGGCCCACCAGCATCATCACGCTGCCCGGGATATAGCGCGCAAGCAGTGATCTCGCCCAAATGGACACGGCGACGGACTTGGGCGGATGTTCGGGCGACAAGAGCTCGACGGATCGCGCATACGTCAGTCCGTTGACCTGGTACGCCGCGAGGACGGCGATCACCCCGGCGATCAGCCACCCCGGAGACAGATGCCAACTGTAGTTCGAAACCTTGCGCCAGTTCGACAGCAGCGCCCATGCGACGGCGGTGGTCGCAACGAGGGCCATCGCGATGAGGACCGTCCTGTGGCGACCGGACAAGGCGCGCGCGTCTGCCACTTCGCCAGACCCGTCGGCGCCGCCGGGGAGGCCCGACTGGTCGTTCAGACCGTGGCGATCGTCATCCATCAGGCCGGCGCGATCACCCCATTCGCGACCAAGAAGTCGCGTGCAACCGTCGGGTATGCCGAACGATCGATTTCAACGGCGCCCCGAAGTCGGATCAGCGCGGTCTTGGAGATCTTGCTCGCGATCAAATCGACGGTTGCCTGCATCTCCGGTGCGCTCGACAGCGTCGCATTCGAAACCACGGTCACCGTTCGCCTGGGTGTACCGGCAAGACGCCGGTGAGTGTCACGCAGCGTGACGAGGCCGAGTCGAAACGCACGCGGTTCGGCAACACTTGATTGCACGCAGTCCAGGCGCTTCTTCGCGATCAGCGAGAACCGTGCCGATCCGGTGCGCACGAGAACCAAGCGGAACGTCGACCGAAGCGCCCAATACCCGTCGGCGCGGAGAATGTGGCTCGGTGTGGCGCCGTAGGCGAGCGACGGAGCGACGGCGGGCAAGGCGGCGAGACCGGTGATCCGATAGGCGCTGACGATGCGCTTGCGACACGCCACGGCGGGTGCGTCGTCCGCAGGCGACATTCCGATGGCGGCCGTCCCGCGCGCCGCGGACTTGGCGGCGATCACGGCACGCATGTCCGACTCGACGCGCCGCTGCCCGGCGCCGTAGACCTGTTCAACGAGGCGCCCGGTATCGGCCACGTACGCGTCGATGGAGCCGTCCGCAAGCTTCGCGGCGGCCTCGGAGGCCGTGGGGATGCTCGTGCGGTTGACGGTGTGCCCCTTGCCGGCCAACGCGATCGCCTCCATGTCGGCCACGAGCCGACTTGTCGGCGTGCCGCTGTCGGCAAGGTCGATGGTTGCCGAGAGCGCGGGCGCACTGCCGACGAGCGCCAGTGCGGCTGCGCTCATCAAGTACCGCCGCACGCTAGACAACACTCACCGGAGTGCCGAAGTTCGCGAAGTCGTAGACGCCCTTTGCTTCAGGTGAACTCACGCGAATGCAACCGTGCGAGGCCGGATATCCCGGAACGTACGGGTACTGATGGAATGCGTATCCGGCGTGGAAGTAGCTCGCCCACGGCAGCCAGACGCTGAACGGATTGGACCACGACATGCGTTCCTTGCGGTAGACGCTGAACGTGCCGGCCGGGGTGCGACCACCCGCTCCGGTCGAGACGTGAACCACGCGACGAACCTTGTTGTTTTCGATCTCCAGAAGGACGCCCTTCCACCGGGTCACCTCCATCCGGCGAGCAGCCGTCCGGCGGCGCGGCGTGGGAATGCGGGCCTTGGTGAGTCGAATGCGCGTCTCAACCGTCGGCGTTCCGGTGCGAAGCAGCCCCTCCCATCCTTGGAACGCAAGGAGCGCCTGCGAGGTGCGGTAGTCCAGCGAGCCGTTGACCGCACTCTGCGGAAGGTACTTCAGGGTGGCGAGCCCCTGCTGCACCGCGCGGATCCCGACCGGCAGCGGCGGGATGATGTCGAGTTTGGGAACCGATCCGTGGTCGAGAAGGGCCGAGTCGATGGCGCCGGCCGGCGGCATCACCTCGTCGTCGAGGAGCACACGCACGGCGTCGACCGACTTGTACTGCAGCACGGTGTACACCAACTGTCCGAACCGCACCTTGATCTGCGATCCCGTGCCGCTTGCGGCAAAGGCGGTCCCCACCCGGACATATGCGACGCGATCGCGTACGACGACGGAGTAGAGCCTGGTCCCCTTGGGGATGCGACTGACAATGCCGTCGTTGCGTTCCGCCGTCGTTGCGCCGGCAAACAGTGCCCGGACCGAGTACGTGAGCCTGTCGGCTCCGGCCGGCAGCGTCCGCTCGGTCATCTGCAAATTCGCACTGCGCGTCAGGTAGATGTTGACCTTGGTGGCGGTGGCCGTCGCCGATCCCGCAGCGAGCAGCCCCGCGGTGGCAAGCGCGACCACGCATTTGCGCCCGCGCGAAGAGGTGCGATTCATCGGGCAATCCTACAGCAGGCCGGTCCACACTCCCCTGGACGTTCGGTCAGTCGGCGGGGTTAGTCGATGATGCGCGCGATGCGCGCGTCGACCTCGTCGATGTCGCGACGCATGTGGTTGCGTTGGATCTGTTCACTGACCAAGCCGACTGTGAACAGCTGGACCCCGACGACGATCAACAGCACGCCGAGCAACAGCAAGGGGCGCCCGCCGATGGCATGACCCAGCAGCTTGTCAATGGTGAGGTACAGCGAGATCAAAAACCCCACCGTGGTGAAGGTGAGTCCCATGCCCCCGAGCAGATGCATGGGGCGCCAGCGGAAACGACCGATGAACATGATCGTGAGCAGATCGAGAAACCCGCGGACGTACCGTTCGAAGCCGAACTTGGAGCGTCCGAACTTCCGCTCGCGATGGTTCACCGCGCGCTCACGGATCGTGAACCCGTCGGCGGCGGCCATGACCGGGATGTAGCGGTAGAGCTCACCCGAGATGGAGAGATTGCGCACGACCTCGGCCCGGTAGCCCTTGAGTCCACAGTTTTGGTCGTGCAACTCGACCCCGGACATCTTCGCAGTCACCGCGTTGAACAACTTGGACGGAAGTCGCTTGGAGAGCGGGTCCTTGCGGGTGGCCTTCCATCCGCTGACCAGGTCGACCTCTTCGAGGTCCTTCAAAATCGCGGGGATTTCGGCCGGGTCGTCCTGCAGATCGGCGTCCATCGTGATGACCGCGTCGCCACCGGCATGGCGAAAGCCCGCCATCAACGCAGCACCCTTGCCGAAGTTGCGCCGTTGCTGAATGACGCGAACACGCGGGTCGGCGGCAAGTTCGGCAAGTACCTCACGGCTGCCGTCGGTGCTGCCGTCGTCGACGAACACCACATCCGATGGAATGGCGAGGCCGTCGAGCACCGCGCCGAGTTCCTGCATCAACGGACGAAGCGACTCGTGCTCGTTGTACACGGGAATGACGATGGTGAGTGAGGCGGGTGCAGGCATCGCGGGATGGTAACCCATGGCCGGTGGGCGCAACTACAGGCCTTTGTCCTTCTTCTTTTTCTTCTTCTTCTTCTTCTTGTCGCCCACGACGACCTCGTTGAAGAATCGGGTGTCCGGGTCGGACGGATCATCGGACGTCGAATCGTCCGCCGCGGGAGGCTCGGCGGGGTGCGCCGAATCGGCGACAGGCGCCTCCATGACCGGCTCGGCGGGCGGCACGGGGTTCGCCGGTCTGGCCGGCTTGGGTGCGGGCGCAGGCGGCCGCGTGGGCGGACGTTCCTCCACGACGTCCTGCGAAGCCGCTGCCGCTTGCGGTGCCGGGAGCGCCAGCACCGGGGTGTCCGGCAGCGCTTGGGCGACGGCGAGTATGTGGGCACTCCACGCCGCCGCGAACCCCGGGGCGGTCGCATCCACGCCAAGGGCCGTTGCGGCCTCCGGATGCGAGACCGGATACCAGGCGAGGGTGGCGATGGTCAGCGCCAGCGGCCCGCGACCGTCACCGAGCCCTGAGAGCGCGTCGTTGATGGCGTCCACGTGCGGGCTTCCTACGGTGTGTCCACCGTCACGATCGAGCAGACGCACCACTTCGCGGCGGGCGGCGAGCAACCCGACGAACGATTCGATGGTCTCGCGCAACACGGTTTGGCGATCGCGCGCCCCCACCGCGTCACGGAGCCGCAGTGTCTCGCCGAGCATGCGGAAGGTCGTTGCGGCGCGCTCCAGCACCACGCGGTAGAGCTGTTCCTTCTGCCCGAAGAAGTACCCGGGCGTCCCGCGCGACAGACCGGCGGCGGCCCCGATCTCCGCCATGGTCACCGAATCGAAGCCCTCCGCGGCGAACAGTCGCTCGGCGGCATCGAGGATGTCCGCCCGTGAGCGATCGGCATCACGTCTTCTCGGCGCTGTCTCCATCAGTGGCTCCCAAGGGTCGCTTGCGCGCCGACAAGTTCGACGTGAGCCAGCCAATCCCCTTCCGGACGTCGCCCGCCCGCACGAGCCCGTCGCGAATCCGTCGCACGACGATGGTGCACAGCGTGCCGAGCGCGACCACCACCACGGCGCCGATCACCGGCCCGGCGAGTCCGCGCGCTCCACTCAGTGTGGTCTCGGCGATGTACCACAGGGCATAGAACGGGCTCCTGTCGATCACACCTGCGACGCGCAGCACGAGGGCGAGCGGCACGAGGACGGACCCGATCGCCAGGAGGCCGATCTGCCACAAACGCGGTGCGAGCAAGGCCGCGAGAACCGCGTGCGCGACCGGAAGGATCAGCACCAGCGAAAACGGGATGTACCACCAGGCGAGGATCACGGCCAGGCCGAGCCAGGCGAGCGCGCCTGCGGTCTCGGCCGGGATCGCCGCTGGAGCGTCGCCCTGACGCGCACGCACGCCCATGCCCAAGGCCAGGGCGCTCAAGACGATCAACAGGATCGCGAGTGCCGCCCGCCCGTCGAACGGGATGTCGGCCGGGGCGGGCGGGCGCCCCACCTCCGGTGCGTGCAGCACGCCCCAGAGGGTGAGCAGCCACCCGAGCATCAGCGAACTGACGACCGGGACCATCCGCCATGCCACCGATTTCAGACCCAAGCTGATCCGCACGCGCGACCGGCGGATGCGACCGGCGGCGTCGAGCGCCATCACAAACAGGGGGAGGGCGAGAAACAACAAGGCGAGGCGCGCCACCGACGGACGGAGGATGCGCCCCGCGTAGGCGAGTGCCCGGTCGGGGACCTTGGCGCGCTCCTGGTCGTCGAGCAAGCCGATCAGGGCAACCGTCGCGGTGCCGGCGGCACGAACGCGCGAGCGCGAAATCTCAGGGACGTTGATCGGAAGCTGCGAGTCCGGGCGCGCCGACAAGGTGACGGCCGGGATCCCCAGATCGATCGCAGCGCGTTGCGCACCCCGCGTCTCGGTGAACGAGAGCCCGAGCAACTGACGACGCAGCGACGGCAACGGGCTGGGGCTGTATCCGGCAGCGGTCACCGCCTTTTCCGCCAGCCGGCGCATATCGAGCGCCTGGCGCCCACTGCCGGAGGACCACAGGTACATGGTGTTCGCGTCCGGTGCGGGACGGGTCAGCGGTTGCTTCGAATTCGGATCGCGCGCCTGGACGCCGGTCGCCGGGTCGATCACCGGGATCTGGTCGCGGCCCTCGCCCGGTGCGTCGAGCACGATGACGCCGGCGTAACGGGAGGCGGTCTCCTTCGAAAGGAACCACCGCAACCCGGCGTTGCCGAACGTGTCGCCGTCAACGGACATGAACACGATCGGGTGATGGTACTTCTGCTGCACCGACAGTCGTGCCAGCTCGACGAGGATCGCCGTGCCGGACGTACCCCAACTGACCTGGCGCGGGGCGTCGCGGGGGGCCACCACCAGGATTCGTCGCTGGACCTTGTTCTTCGCCTGCGCGGGCAGGACCATCATGACGTTCGTGATCGGGATGTCCTGGCCACCGCGACGGATGACCGCGTGCTGCGTCTGGACCGACTGTTTGTCGCCCGGGATCGCCTTGAACTGCTCCTCGATCCACTTCTCACCGGCGGCCGCGCCGATCGTCCCCGGGACGCGCAAGGGGGCGGCGTCATGGAACCGAATCGCCAGATCCGTGGTTGCCGACCCTGCGAACTGCGCGGGCTGTGTGGTGGACGGCGTCGGATCGGGCGGGCGCAGGGTCAGGAACGCGACCAGGATCGCGAGGGTCGCGACAAACCACGCTTGGAGATAGAGACGTCCGTTGAGCATGCAGATGTGGTGCGCAAAGTGCGCGGATGAAACTGGGTGAGCGCCTTGGTATCACACCGGTGCTCGACGGGTCAGTCCTTGTGGGTCGTACTCGACTCGTCGGGCGAAACCGTCAGGTCCGGGATGCGTGCGGAACGCTACCGCGATCCTTCACCAGAAACTCACTGTTTTCGCAATGATGCCGATCTACCATTGAAACCCTCACGAAGTACAAACCGAAGGAGACCAATCGTGCGTCGACGCACCTCTTTGATGTTCCTCACACCGCTCGCCGCCCTCAGCCTGATCGGCGCCGGATGCGGTGGTGGAACGAAGTCCGGCGAGACGACTGGCAACACCTCGGCTTCATCGAATGACCCTGCGGCGATTCTCGGTGCGGTCAAGTCCGACGACCAGACCAAGCCGCAGAAGATCGCCATGGAGGTCGGCATCACCCTCGATGGGCAGATCAACAACCCTCAGGCTGCCGCGGTGCTCGGCAACGGCCCGATCAACCTCAAGCTCTCGGGTCCCGTCGATCCCACCGCCAAGTCGATGGACATGGCCTTCGACGTGCGGGCCGGCAAGATCGCTCTGCCCGGCAATCTGCGGGTCCTCAACGAGACGACCGCATTCGTGGGCCTTCAGGACAAGTGGTACGCCATCCCGGAGAGTTCACTCAAAAGCAGCACGACCAAGGTCGCGACCGATCCTGCCGCAACCCTGAAGTCGCTCGGCAACCCGGCCGACCTGCTCGACAACGCGACGGTCGTGGGTGCAGAGGACATCGAGGGAATCGCCACCGATCACGTCTCGGGCGATCTCAACATCGACAAGCTGGCAGCAGCGATGCAGCGGCTCTCCAAGTCGACCGAAAGCGCCGCCAGTCAGGCCGACGCCGTCGCAAAACTCAAGGAAGCCCTCAAGAACGGCAAGGTCGACGTGTGGGTCGGTCAGAGCGACAAGCTGGTGCACCGACTGAAGTTCGACATGGACGTGGCCGTGCCGGCCGCGTCACAGAAGACCAGCATGGGCATCACGGGCGCGAAGGTTGCGTTCACGGTCCAGAGCACGCCGCTGAGCTCCGTCAGCGTCACTGCGCCGAGCAACCCGCTCACGATGCAGCAGTTCCAGAATGACCTGTTGACGGTCATCATGAGCAACATGGGATCGGCTCCGACTCCGTAGGCTCGATCCGTTTGTGTGATGTCGTGGGGTTCGGATCGCACATGATTCGGACCCCACAGACCATTTTGGTCTCGAATCGATGGCCATGGGCCGTTATCGTGCCCGTACCCGCGTTCAGGAGCCGCTGATGTCGTCCCCGCGTCCAGAGATCGAGCTGTCGGCGATGGGCGCGGTTCGCCCACCGATGGCGAACGTGCTCGCCGCCGCGAAGCAGCGTGAGCAGCAAGGTTTCGCTGCGATCTGGTGGGCCGACCATCTGTTGCACTGGTTCCCCACGTCGATTTGGTCGCCGGAGCTCGTGCCGCAGGCGGCAAGCCAAGCGACGCCCCATGTGTGGTTCGATCCGTTCCCGGTCATCGCGGCCGCCGCGGGCGCAACGCATCGTGTGAAGCTCGGCGTCGGTGTCACCGACGTTGTGCGTCGCCACCCCGTACAGCTCGCGCAGACCGCACTCACGTTGGACCATGTGACCGGCGGGCGATTCATCCTTGGTGTCGGCACGGGCGAGTCGCTCAACATCACGCCGATCGGCCTGCAAAACGACCATCCCGTGCGCCGCCTCGAGGAGGCGCTGACGGTCGTTCGCCGCCTCTTCGACAGCGCCGACCCCGTCACCTTCGACGGTGAGTTCTTCACGCTCCGTGACATGTCGCTGGGCGTGCGGCCGGTGAACGGATCGCCGCCGCCCATCTGGCTGGCCGCCCACCGTCCGAAGAGCCTCGCCCTCGCAGGCGCCACCGCCGACGGCTGGATGCCCATCGCCACCGATCCCGCCGACTACGCGCGGATGCATTCGGCCGTCCAGCAGGCCTCGCAGAACGCGGGTCGGACGACGGACGCGGTCACGCCGGCCCTGTATGCCCGCATCGTCGTCACCGACACCGCGGCTGCGGCCGAACACGCGATCGACGACTCGCTCCTGTTGCGGTTCATCGCACTCACTCGTCCAGCCGAGGCATACCTGCGCCACGGCTCGGATCACCCGCTCGGCGCGGGCGCATTCGGACTCACGTCGCTGCTTCCGACCGACTACGGCCGTGCCCAGGCACTCGATCTCGCACGCAGCGTCCCCCACGAGGTCGTCCGCGAAACCGTCCTTCACGGCACCCCGGACGACATCGCACGCCAGATCGAGGCGTTCATCGCCGTCGGCGTCCGCCATGTTCAGGTGACGAACATGACCCCGCTCGTCGATCCCCGTTTGGGACCCGACAGCGAAGGGCTGCTTTCCGAGGTCGTCCAGACGGTGCGAGCCGGCACCGACGGGTGAGGTTCCGGTGGGCCTTCGTCGGGGCAACCGGGCAGGATGACCAGAGTGATGCGCGAATGGCAACAGGTGCGGAATGATTCCACCCCCGATGCGCACCTGGATGTCCGAGAACCCGATCACATGCATGTCACCCATTGACTGACGAACCCGACGCCTCACCCGACGGCGCCACGGCCCCGATTGGGGATCCGACGGCTGTCACGGCATCCGACCGACCGCGACCGCGGCGCGTCGTCGTCGTCCTGACGGCGTTCCTCGCACTTGTCGGTCTCGGGGTCTTCGTGGCGCCGTTCGCCTTCCCCATCCACCCGCCGGTGATCCAGGGCATCCGATCCACCGTGGCGTTCAGCCCCGACGGCGTGCCCGGAAGACGCGACACCGCCCGGATCTCGCTTCGTATGAACGAACCGGGATCGAGAT
>Ga0209023_10004246_pt1 | contig 16447 bp, 15 predicted proteins | sample LakOneMetagenome_FD_187468 | JGI IMG/M metagenome (GOLD analysis project Ga0209023, IMG submission 187468) | Freshwater and sediment microbial communities from Lake Erie, Canada (SPAdes) (version 2) | ecosystem: Environmental > Aquatic > Freshwater > Lentic | place: Lake Erie, Canada... | reverse complement strand
ATTCCATTAAAGCCTCTACGCATATTAAATTCTGCTCTGGGTAAAAGCGTAGTTTTCTGGGAATAAATCCCGCTCCACCAACTCGAGCAGAATATGAATGATCTTAATATGCATTTCCTGGACACGATCGGCATAGACGCCGCCAGGGCTACAGATGCATGAATCGCATAAGTCCTGCAACGGCGACCCAGGAGTTCCAGTCAATCCGATCACACACATGCCCATCTCGCGCGCTGCCTGAGCGGCAACGATAATTGACTTGCTTTTCCCGCTTGTGCTAATGGCAAGTAATACGTCACTAGGTCGACCATGTGCTTCGATGTACCTTGAGAACACTTGATCATATCCATAGTCATTTGCAACGCATGTGATGTGTGTTGGATCGCTAATCGCGATTGCCGCGACACCTGGGCGGTTATTGCGAAATCTTCCCGTAAACTCTTCAGCAAAATGCATTGCATCGCACATGGAGCCGCCATTGCCGCAAGAAAACGCCTTGCCCGAGTTGCGAAAAGACTCTATAAGCAGATTAGCCGCATTGACTATGCTTTGAAGGTTATTCTTGTCGCTTAGGAAGCTGTTAAGCGCTGACTGAGCGTCGACCAAGCTATTCTTGACATGTTCGATCATATTTATTCGTCTGTTGAGCAAGATCAGCCTACACAATTTCGATCGGTTGAAAAGATTTCACGAGATCATCCAGCGCCTTTAGTTGCGAAAGAAACGCCTCGAGTACGCTAATCGGAAGTGCACTTGGTCCGTCACACTTCGCGGTATCGGGATCGGGATGGACTTCGAGAAAGATTCCTCCCAATCCCACTGCGACGCCCGCCCGCGCCAACTCAAGTATTTGCTCCCGTCGTCCGCCAGAAGTTGCGCTCATCGGGTCACGCTGTTGAAGTGAATGGGTGACATCGAATATGACCGGCACGCCGGGGCAGGCTTTTTTCATCACCCCGAAACCAAGCATGTCTACGACCAGATTATCGTAACCGAAAGATGTACCACGATCGCAAAGGATGAGTTGATCGTTGCCCGCCTCTTTAAACTTATCAACGACGAAGGAAGCTTGGGTCGGGCTCAAAAACTGCGGTTTCTTGATATTGATGACACGGCTGGTTCTTGCCAAGGCCACCACCATGTCCGTTTGTCTCGCTAGAAATGCAGGAAGTTGCAGTACGTCAACTGTTTTCGCAACGATATCTGCCTGCCATGGTTCGTGAACATCGGTTAAGACCGGTACGCCAAACGCTGATTTCACTGTTTCTAGCATTCGCATGCCTTCGTCCAGCCCTGGGCCGCGGAATGAATGGATCGACGATCGGTTTGCTTTGTCAAAGCTTGCTTTGAATACGTAGGGTATGGCCAGCTTGTCCGTAACGCGGACGAATTCCTCGCAAGTACGAAGTGCTAAGTCAAGCGATTCAAGCACGTTAATGCCACCGAAGACGACCAGTGGAGCGTCGTTTCCAACGATAATTTTTTCATTAATTTTAGTCATTGAGTGTGCGTACGAAACGCCTGGCATTTTCATTGCTCATGATAGCGCTCTCCGTCACATCCCCGCGCCCTGCACACTATGGTCAATCCATCAGCGCTTGGGCAACGCCGACTTGGTCTCGGTAGGCGTCGAAGATGCGGCGCAGCGCGTCGGCCATGCTGGTGATCGGCGCCCAGTCCAGGTCCTGCTTGGTGTTCGCGATTTTCGGCACGCGGTTCTGTACGTCCTGGTAGCCGGCACCATAATAGGCGCCCGAGCTAGTCTCGGCGATCTGCACCTTAGCGGCGCCAGCCGCGTATTCTGGATACTCGGCGGCAAGCTTGAGCATCATGTCGGCTAGTTCGCGGATCGAGTAATTGTTGACCGGGTTGCCGATGTTGTAGATCTGGCCGCTGGCCTTGCCGTCCTTGTTGTCGATGATCTTCATGAGCGCGTCGACGCCGTCGTCGACATAGGTGAAGGCGCGTTTCTGGTGGCCGCCGTCGACCAGCGAGATGGCTTCGCCGCGCACGATGTGGCCGAAGAACTGGGTGAGCACACGCGAGCTGCCTTCCTTGGGCGTGTGGATCGAATCCAGGCCGGCGCCGATCCAGTTGAACGGACGGAACAGCGTGAAATTCAGACCTTCCATGCCGTAGCCCCAGATCACGCGGTCCATCAGCTGCTTCGAGCACGCGTAGATCCAGCGCGGCTTGTTGATCGGGCCGTAGACCAGTTCCGAATTCTCCGGATCGAATTCGTCGTCATGGCACATGCCGTAGACTTCCGAGGTCGACGGGAACACCAGGTGTTTTTTATATTTGGCGGCCGAGCGGACGATCGGCAGGTTCGCCTCGAAGTCGAGTTCGAACACGCGCAGCGGCGCCTGGACATAGGTCGACGGGGTCGCGATGGCGACCAGCGGCAAGATCACGTCGCATTTCTTGACGTGATACTCGACCCACTCCTTGTTGATCGTGATGTCGCCTTCGAAGAAGTGCATGCGCGGATGGTCGAGCAGCTCGGTGATGCGCTCGGAATTCATGTCCATGCCGTAGACTTCCCAATCGGTGGTCTCGAGGATGCGTTTTGACAAATGATGGCCGATGAAGCCGTTGACGCCGAGGATAAGGATTTTTCTCATAGGTTAAATTATTCAATAGACACAGTAGGCCGAATCATTGAAGTTGCGCGGCTAAAGTTTCCTCTGTCGACGTGCTGTTTTTGCATTCGTTCGGCCTCGTTCGCTTTGTCCCTTCGAGGGATGCAGATTCGATTGCTTTCGTCGACGTCTAATATCCATCAGTTTAAGAATTCCTAGCAATAATAGAATGCTTACAACTGCTCCGATGAAAGCGACCAACAAAACTTCAGTTGGCAGTTCAGGTTCCTTACGCATCAGATTGCCCTAGAGTTCTGTCGACGCTTTGCTCTACAGATAGATAACGTTAGACAAGCATATCGATCATAAATAGCAATATAAAACCGAGGAAAAACATTGCGGTTTGTACCGGGGTTTCGGCATCTTCGTGTGCCTCCACCAGCAGCTCCTCCGTGACCAAGTACAATAGCGCTGCCACACCAAACGCCAAGAGCGCGTCAATATAGACAGGCGTGACAGCGTTTAACATCCCTGCCCCTGCACCTGCCCCGGCAAGCAACGCCATCCCAAGAAAAGCAGCAGTGATACCGATTCGCAGCGCAGTCTGCCCCGCACTGCGCAACGACGTTGCGCATGAAACGCCTAAGAAAAATACTTCGAGAACGAGCCCGACCGTCAACAGCAATCCTTGCTTTTCACCTGCGGCGAATGAGAGACCAATAAGTGCGCCGTCCAGTACGACGTCGACACCCAACGCGGTCATAAGTCCACGCGTATCGCGGCCTTCCATAGCTTGCTCGCGCCGGTCGCCAAACCACTTCAAGGCGAGCATGAATGCGACACCGAGCGAGAAGCCAATGAACGTCGGCCAAGGCATTCGTCTATGCACCAGATCAGGAAGCAATTCAATAGATAGAACGCTAAAAACAGTTCCTGCCGCAAAATGCTGAACTGCGCTGCGCAGCTTGGGACCGGGCTGGCGAACGAGTGCGACCAAAGTCCCTGCAAGAACAGCGACGGCCGGCATGACGGCATAGCCCAACACTTTCGTCAAAATTGCGCTCATAACGAAGCCTTTAGCGAATCGACGTCTTGCTTACCTTCGGTGTTAACTGGATTTTGGTCAGGAACTACCGTCGCACCGGGGTATGCAAGCAGGCGCAGCGCATTAATCACGACCAGAAGGGTCGATCCTTCGTGGAACAGAACTGCAGTACCGATATTCAGCCCAAAAATCGTTGCTGGTATGAGGACTGCGACAACGCCAAGACTCACCCAAAGATTTTGTTTGATGACGCGGCGGGTACGCCTTGAGAGTCCGACGGCAAACGGTAACTGACTCAGGTCGTCACTCATCAGCGCGACATCCGCCGCTTCGAGAGCAACGTCGGAACCAGCAGCTCCCATAGCGATCCCGACCGTCGCGTTCGCCATTGCCGGCGCGTCGTTGACACCGTCCCCGACCATCGCAACTTTACCGTGCCGTTCGCGCAAAGCTTTCACTGTCTCGACCTTTTGTTCCGGCATCAGGTCGCCTCTTGCTTCGGTCAGACCCACCGTTCGTGCAACGGCGTCGGCAACCTGTTGGTTATCGCCGGAAAGCATAACTAGACGCTCAATGCCAAGTTCACGCAGCTGTTTCATGACTGCAGTTGCGGCCGGGCGCGGTGTGTCCATAACCCCGATCAAACCAAGGAAGCGCTTCCCCTTACGCACGACCATCGTGGTGCGCCCTGATTGAACCAGCTTGTAGTTTGCCTGGACTAGTTCGGTAGGTAGCCGCATTCCGTTCGACTCATCGAACAGCGCCGGTTTAGCGATATAAGTCGTTTCGCCTTCGACCGAAGCTTGCACGCCGCGGCCGGTCAAAGCGCGAACGTCGTCAGCACGCACGAGCGCCATATCCGCCGGCAGACGCACGCGTCCTCCCTCCACGAGGGCCGACGCCAGTGGATGGTCGCTATGCGATTCAACAGCAACGACTATAGCCAACAATTCGGATTCGCTGACGCCAGACGCAGTAATCACGTCGGTGAGCTTTGGTCGTCCTTCGGTCAAGGTCCCGGTTTTATCGAATGCAATTGCATCGAGGCTGCCGAGATTTTCTAGTGGACCGCCACCTTTTACCAGCACCCCACTGCGGCCAGCACGTGCCACACCGGACAGGACTGCGCTTGGTACCGAAATGGCCAACGCACATGGGCTCGCGGCCACCAGCACCGCCATCGCACGATAGAAGCTCTCGGAAAATGTTTCGTCGACAATGAGGAAGGCCAACATCAGTAGTGCGACCAGCGCCAAGATCACTGGGACAAAAATGCGCTCGAATTTATCGGTAAATTGCTGTGTGGGTGAACGTTGTGCTTCCGCTTCCGCTACCATTTGTACCACCCGTGCCATGGTCGACTGCGACGCCAAGCGCGCCACCATAACGTCCATTGCACCTGTGCCATTGATGGTGCCGGCGAAGACCCGATTAGTGGCCTTCACCCGTTCGAAAGCAGCGATTGCAGCCCGCCCATCTTCGACCGGCGACTTGTCGACCGGAACGCTCTCCCCTGTAACCGGTGCCTGGTTCACGCTCGAAATTCCCTTGACAACGACCCCATCGGCAGGCAAACGCTCATTCGGTTTTACCAACACGATATCGCCAGGCTGCAGCTTTTCGACTGCAACCTCCTCGGTCTGCTCTCCCTTCTTGAGCAGAGCTGTTTCAGGAGCGAGCTTGGCAAGCGCTTCGATCGCGCGCCGTGCGCGTCCCATCGCGAAATGTTCCAGCGAATGTCCGAGACTAAACAGAAACAGCAGCAACCCGCCTTCCGCCCACTTGCCTAGTGCCGCAGCGCCGACGGCAGCCACGAGCATCAGCGTATCGATCTCGAAGCGCCGTGCAAGAATATTCTCAAGTGCTTCCTTCACCGTGAAAAAGCCGCCGAACAGGTAGGCACCGATGAAGAGTGCCAGCGGCAACCAACTGGCAGCAGCGCCGCTTCGCTCCACCAGCCAACCAGTTAACACGCATGCACCGGCGGCCACAGCGAAAATTAGCTCGGTGTGTTCGCCAAAGATTCCGCCGTGCCCGTGTTCATGGCCGGCGTGTGCTTCGTCTTTTCCCGTTCCGTGCTCATGGCCACCATGCTCGTCATGTGCGTGCTGGTGTTCCTTACGAGGCACCGAAGAAAGCCTGGCCATACCGGCGTTCGCGAATTCTGTTCCCGACGAACGCACCAACTCTTCAATTTGCCTTTGGGATACATAGTTTCGTTCATATTCAATCCGGATCCTACCCGAGGGGGAGACCTCCGCCTCAAGTACACCTGGAACCTGCCGCAGACGCTCTGCAAACAATCGCGCGCCGCGGGCGTGGAGCGGCATTGAGGTGTTGCCGACGAAGTGGGCGAACTTTTCTGTCAATTGCGCACCGACAGCATTTACCAATTCCCGCAACCTTCCTATCGTAATGACAGCGGGATCATAGTGTAGACAGAGCAACGGTGGAGAGTCGCCCGGAGTCTTTAAGTGAACACATTCGACGCCCGGTCGTCCCTGCAGCAGGCCAATAAGTCGATCGATACATGGATCGCGCGGGTCTTCGACGTCCGGGAGGACTAACGGTAGTTCAAGTCGTACTCGGTTCAACTCGTCCATTTGCTTACCTTTTTCTCGAAAACGGTCAGTATGAAAATATGATCGAACACGGGCGGTGTTGGACCGCACCCAAAAAGCTACTCAATTCTTCTTCGAGATGAATGCAGGTTTGTGGGAGCCAATGCAATATGGCGAACTCACCCAAACATCCTCATTCAAATTTAAATCGACTTCCGTACCGATAAAGCTGTTGACATACCTTTTGCCGTCAACCTTTGTGAATTCTATTTGAACATAACGCCCAGCCGAACGCTGACTATCATTCAATGTCACAAGACATTCCGGGTGATCGGATGGAACAATGCCTACAGGGTAAATCCTTCTAACGTATCCACGTTGCGTGCCTAAATCGTCAGCCTGATAAGCAACACAACCGTTGAGAACGATCGAAGTAGATACTGCGGCCATAAACCAAGCCAGTCTCATTCGCAACCTCTTTTTCTTAGGTAAAATCGAAGATTTTACCCTGTCAAATTCTTTAACATAGAGTCCATCTCCCGATATTCATCAGCGACCTTTTGCAACATGAACTGATGCTTGACTGCCTGTTCTGCAAAGGCGCTTTGCTCAGTGTCCAGATCAACGGTATTTCCATCCACCGATCGTTGCAAAGGCATCCGATACTTGAAAAATGCATCAACGTCGTCAATATTGGTCGAACATTTTGTCTTATCGACGGCATCCGTCGCCGGCGACGCGCCCAGCAGCGCCTGTTCGAGGGCGGCACGAAAATCGATATCGCGCGCCTTGTAGTTTGGCGTATCAGCGTTGGCGATATTGGACGCGAGAACGCTCAGCCGCTTTTCCGATATTTGCAATGCTTTCTTCCAGAAATCTTCATTCTCGGCATTAAGACGCTGCGTTGAACCGGAAATAGCAGTTTTTATTTCGCTCATTGCTCCTCCTGTCTGAAATCTCGGGCGCCAATCGCCTGCGTTGCCAGAGACGTCGTCGTGTTCGACCGTTGCTTCTTCCACCACCATGGATACAGCCACCACAGAACGAGAATCGACGATGCAAATATCGCAGCCACGACAAATCCCACTGAGTGACCGACAACCTCCGCTATCACCAGACTCGCGCAAAGGACTAATGACAGCGAAAGAAAAAAAGCACCTGCCAACATCTGCCTGCTTGCGACGTTCTTGAAATGCAGGCGATCGTCGAGTGGGCGCAAAACGCGATGCTGTACAGCAGGAGCCGTAAACAGAACGAGACTAGAAAGCGAGCATATGAAAGTAGCCATGAATAACCACTTCTCAAGCTGAACAATCTGTCGGAATCCTGCGCTGAAAGGCAATGCAATCAGAAAGCCATTCAGGAGTTGGGCCCCTGGAAGTAGAATACGCAGCTCGTTGAGCATCTCTGTCATATCTGTTTCGTCGTGGGCGAGATTCGTATCTAACGAAGGCGCGTCGACTGGTGCTGTCAAGGATGTTTCTGGGTAATGACTGGTCATGTTGATCGAATTCCTAACGTCAATGCATTCGACAAGTCTCGTTCGTAGGAACGTGGCCGCCTATCGCCAAGCCCCTAGGACCGGCCGGCTACTGGCCGGCTGGTCCTAGTCAAGCCCTGCACGCTTTAGTCTGCGAGCACGGCGCGCCTTTCGAGCTCCACCTCTTCTTCGTCCTTCCGATGGACCAACCGATACAGCAGCGGCAGCACCAGAAGCGTCAGCGCAGTTGACGACAAGATTCCGCCGATGACAACGGTCGCCAGCGGACGCTGCACTTCGGCACCAGTGCCAGTAGCCAACGCCATCGGTACGAAGCCCAGCGAGGCAACCAGCGCCGTCATTAGTACCGGTCGCAGACGGGTCAGCGCGCCCTGGACAATTGCTTGGTCGAGTGCCAACCCTTCCTCGCGCAAGGTACGAATGAACGAAATCATCACCAAGCCATTTAAGACCGCGACGCCCGAAAGAGCGATGAAGCCAACCGCCGCCGTGATCGACAACGGGATCCCGCGTATCGACAGCGCCACGATGCCGCCAGTCAGCGCAAAAGGAATGCCCGTAAAGACCAGCAAGCCATCTTTCAAGTTGCCGAACATCACGAACAGCAGGGTCAGCACAAGGAACAGCGCCAGCGGTACAACCAGCTTCAGGCGCTGAGTTGCCGACTGCAGTTGCTCAAAAGTACCGCCCCAGCTGGTCCAGTAACCGGTGGGAATTTTGACGGATTTGGCGATCGCGTCCTGCGCTTCAGGGACGAAACTGCCGACGTCGCGTCCACGTACATTGGCACTCACGACGATGCGGCGCTTTCCGTTTTCGCGGCTGACCTGGTTGGGACCAGGTGCGAATACCAGTTCGGCGACCTCGCCCAACGGTACGTAAGAAGCGGCGCCAGTTTCACCTGACGGTAACGCGATCGGGAGGCGGCGAAGTGCGTCGATGTCGCTACGCAGTTCTTCAGGAAGACGAATCAGAATGTCGAACCGACGGTCGCCTTCAAACATGGTGCCAGCCTGGCGGCCACCAGTTGCGGTCGCGAGAGCAGCTTGCACGTCTGCAATATTCAAGCCGTAGCGCGCAGTTTTCTCGCGATCGATATTCACCGACAGCATTGGTAAGCCGCCCGTCTGCTCAACCTTGACCTCAGATGCGCCTGGAACCTTCTGCAACACTTCTGAGATTTGCTGCCCGGTTTTCGCCAGAACATCCATATCGTCACCGTAGACCTTCACCGCGACGTCGCTACGTACACCCGAAATCAACTCATTGAAGCGCAACTGGATAGGCTGCGAGAATTCGAAAGCATTTCCAACGTACTTCTCCGACTCTTCCTGAATCGCCGTAACCAGCTCGGCATGCGTTTTCTTCGGCTCCGGCCATTGCGCTTCCGGCTTGAGCATGATGTATCCGTCCGAGATATTCTGCGGCATCGGGTCAGATGCGATTTCGGCTGTACCTGTACGTGCGAACACGCGGTCGATTTCCGGGAACTTCGCCTTCAGCCCGGCCTCTAGTTTCTGCTGCATTGCCAGCGATTCAGAAAGGCTTGTCGCGGGAATACGCAAAGCCTGAATAGCGAGATCGCCCTCGTTGAGGTTAGGGATGAACTCGCTGCCGAGGCGCACAACAAGGAGACCGGAAAGGATCACCAGAACGACGCTCGAAGCCAGCACAGCGGGGCCGTTGCTCAGCACCTTGCTCAGTACCGGTGCATACCAATCCTTTGCCTTGCTCATCAGGCGATTTTCTTTTTCCGCAACCCGCTTACCAATGAACAGAGCGACCGCCGCGGGGACGAACGTCATCGATAGGATCATGGCGCCAATCAATGCCAGTACCACTGCGAAGGCCATCGGGTGGAACATCTTGCCCTCTACGCCGGACAACGCGAAGATGGGCAGGTACACGACCATGATGATCAGTTGACCGAACAGCAGCGGCCGGCGTGCTTCGCGCGCGGCCGCAAACACCTCGTGGAAACGTTCATTCAAGGTCAGTTCGCGCTTATGGTGCTCTTGTGCGTGAGACAGGCGCCGAACGCAGTTCTCGACGATGACGACAGCGCCGTCGATAATGATGCCGAAGTCGAGCGCCCCGAGGCTCATCAGGTTGGCACTGATCTTGTAAGTGACCATTCCTGAAAACGTAAACAGCATCGACAGAGGAATGACCATAGCAGTAATAATGGCCGCACGAATATTCCCGAGGAAAAGAAATAGAATGACGATGACGAGGATTGCGCCCTCGGTCAGGTTTTTCTTGACGGTGGCAATCGCCTTGTCGACGAGGACGGTACGATCATAGACCGGCACAGCTTTCACGCCCGCGGGCAGCGTCTTGTTGATTTGCTCCATCCTTTCGGCGACGGCTTGCGACACGACGCGGCTGTTTTCGCCGATTAGCATGAACACCGTGCCCAATACGACTTCCTTGCCGTTGGCCGTGGCAGCGCCGGTGCGCAATTCGCGGCCGAGGCCCACCGATGCCACATCGCGAACGCGAATCGCTACGCCGCGCACGTTGCTAACGACGGTGTTGCGGATGTCGTCAAGTGTCCGGACCTGGCCAGGCGCACGTACCAGGAACTGCTCGCCACGCCGCTCTACATAGCCGGCGCCAACATTACCGTTGTTGCGTTCGATCGCTTCAACTACTGAGTTAAAGGTCAGGCCATAAGAACTGAGCTTGGCTGGGTCTGGTGTGACGTGGTATTCCTTTGAAAACCCGCCAATCGAATTAATCTCCGTCACGCCAGGAACCTGGCGTAATTGCGGCTTGATGATCCAGTCCTGGACCTCGCGCAGGTCGGTCGGCGTGTACGGTGTGCCATCCGCCTTCTTCGCACCGGGCGTGCTCTCGACCGTCCACAGATAGATCTCGCCCAAGCCCGTCGAAATCGGTCCCATGTTCGGCGTGACGCCTTCTGGCAAGCCCCCCTTCGCTTCCTGGATGCGCTGGTTGACGAGTTGGCGTGCAAAAAAGACGTCGGTGCCGTCCTTGAAAATTACTGTTACTTGAGACAGGCCGTAGCGCGAGAGCGAGCGGGTCTGTTCCAGGCCAGGCAGGCCGGCCATGACAGTTTCGATTGGATAGGTAACACGCTGTTCGACCTCGAGCGGTGAATAGCCCTGGGCGGACGTGTTGATTTGGACCTGGACATTAGTAATGTCCGGGACAGCATCAATCGGAAGCCGTTGATAGTTGTAGACGCCAATGGCAGCCATTGCAAACACGGCTAGCATGACGATCCATCGATGCTCGATGGCGGAGCGTATGATACGTTCAAACATAATTTTGCTCCTCAGTCCTCGTGCGCGGCACTGCCTTTGCCTTGCTCAGCCTTCAAGACAAAGCTGCCCGTCGTAGCGTATGCCGTTCCCGCAGAGAGACCCTGCAGGATCTCCACATGCTCCTTGTCGCTAGCCCCGACAACGACAGCCTGGGCTTTGAAGCCTTCCGCGGTCTGGACAAACACCACCGGCTTGTCCTCTATTGTCTGCAGAGCGTCACTTTGGACCGTGATCGCGGCGCGCTTGGTGCTCTGCACCAGCGAGACGTTGACGAATAGGCCAGGCCGCCACGCGCGCGACGGATTTACAAGCTCGATACGGGCGGTAGCAGAACGGGTCTGTTCTCCGACCAATGCGCCAACATAGGTAACCTTGCCGGTTGTGCTCAGGTCAGTCGCCGCCGCCTTGATCGTGGCAGTTTCACCTACGCGTACAACGCTAAAGTCTCTTGGCGTGACAACCACATCAACCCAGACATGCGAGAGGTCTGACAGTAGAAACACGTTCGCATCTTCCTTGACGGCTTCGCCCAAGCTGATGTGCTTTTCAACGATGACGCCATCGAACGGCGCACGGAGTTCAAAGCGGTTCAGAGGTCCTTTGCCCGACATGACGCCCAAGGCGCCGAGCTTGGACTGCGCGTTGTTTGCCGCAATGCGCGCCTCTTCATATGCCTGCTGTGCCTGGAGATAATCCTGCTGGGCAGAGATCTTGTCTTCCCAAAGCTTTTTTTCACGCTCGTAAGTCGTACGGGCAAGGTCCAGGCGCGTCTTCGCGGCGTTTAGCGTGCTGCGCAGTTCGGCCAACTCGGGGCTGGAAATCACGGCTAATACTTGTCCCTTCTTGACCGTCTGTCCAAGCTGCGCTTGCACTGATTCGGCAATCCCGGGAACACGAGGCACGATGTGGGCAGTCAGGTCTTCGTTAAAGCGGACTTCTCCAGGCAACTGCACGGACGCTACGATCGTTTCAATGTCAGCCTTGGCGATTTTGATCCCTGCCTGCTGGATCTGCTGCTGGGACAGCTTGACCATCCCTTCTTCGCCAGCATGGTGCTCCCCTTCTTTGTTGGCAGCACCCTTGCCCGCAGCAGCTTGTGGTACCTCTTTCTTGCTTTCCGTTTCGGCAGCCTCGCTAGGCCCCTTTTTCCAGAACAAGATAGCTGCGCCCAAAACCATGCCGATCACGATGATCGCCGCAACCGACTTGTACGATTTATTTTGTTTGATTGACTTCATTTGGACATTCTTTCAATGGAGTTCACGCCTGTGCCAGCAACAGGGACGTAACGTTCGATATCTGCGATCGAGCGATAGCGATCAGCGAGGGCGCGCAGGTACTGTGTCTTGGTCTGGAACAGCGTCCGCTGAGCGTCAAGCACGTCCGTGAACGCGAACTTGCCCATTTCAAAACCCGTGACCGCCGCGTCGTAAGCGCTTTGCGCTGCAGGCAGCACTTGGTCGTGCAACGTGGTCGTCTGCGTCGACGCTACTTCCGCACGTTGGTAGGCATCGGCTAGCGCTTGGGTGAGACGCAGGCGTTCCACGTCAAGATCGTCCCGGGCCTGGTCGGCACGACGCAGGGCTGACAAGATATTGCCCTGATTCCGGTTAAAGAGCGGCAGCGGTAACGACAGGCCGACGACAGCTTGTGTCCGACCGAGTTGACGCTCACGTTGGGAGCCAACCGTGACTGTTACATCCGGGATGCGCTGCGTTCGTTCGAGCGAGACTTGGGCATCTCGCCCCCGCACTGTCGACTGAGCACGGCGAAGTTGTGGTGACCCTTCCAAACGTTCGATCAGGTCAGACCACGCAGGCAGGCGGTTAAACTTGTCCGGCGACTGCAAAGGCTGATCCAACGGGCGGGGGCTGGCCCACAGGGACGTCAGTCGACGCTTGGCTAGCGTGAGGTCAGCCTCCGCCTGCGTCAGTTCCAGCCTTACGGTTGCTTCCGCAACAGTGGAGCGGGTCTGCTCCACTGGCGAAACCTTCCCAGCCTGTACACGCCGGCTTGTGACATCGGTCGACTTATGGGCTAAATCGAGCGACGCTTGAGCCAATGTGAGTCGCTCCTGAGCTGTAAGAGTGTCCATGTATGCCGTAATGACGTCTGCGCGTAGCTCCGCACGCCGGGCATTCACGTCGTCGACGGCGACGTTACGCTCCTGCTCGGCCGCCGCAATACGTGCGGCGCGCTTGCCACCTAGTTCAATCACCTGATTGATCTGGGTGGTCTCGGTACGGGTGTTACGGTCCGTTCCCTCCGAGAGGAAAGACAACTCCGGATTCCGACGCGCGCCTGCCTGTTGTACTGCCCCGTTGGCGATGCTGATCGACCGGGTGGCAGAGCGCAAGGCAGGGTTTGCTTCCAAGGCTAGCTGGATTGCCTGGTCAAGCGTAAGCGGTAGGGCCGAGTTGATGGACGGCGATGCCGGGACATCTGGTGTATATGGTGTTTGCTGCCCGAAAGCATGGGCAGCAGGAAACGTGCTCTGCAATAGCAGGGTCGCCGTTCCCAGCACAAGGTGCTTGAATTGCATGATGACTCCGAAGACTATTAAATGGGAATAGCCCGCGGCAACCTCCGCGCGCCATCAATGGGGCGCGGAAATGCGTTTCAAACGAATGGTCGCAAGAAGGTCAGCCGCGAGATCAGGCGCGGGCAACCCATTGAGGACGTTCTGGAGGGGAAAGGAATACCGAATCCGGGCAAGTAACCAAGGCGCCAACAGCGTCACTACCGCTCTCTGTGCGGAGAGGCAACTCATACAGGTCAGGAGCTGCAAGCGCAACATGCGCATAGGCGCAGTGCGCATCATGCGAAGCGAGCTTTTTACTAACAGGCGTCTTGTCCTTGACTACCAATGACAACTCGTCAGCGTTACCGTTGTGCTGGTGATGACCAAAATGGTTCGCGGCCCGGCCAGACTCATGCATGCAATAATTGCTGATGACATTCCAGGTGAACTGGAACGTCATCACTGCAAGCAAGATAAGAATGAAGCGTCGGGCCATGATTCACGCAGTATAACGGGTTTTGAGCGCTGTCGGAGCATTGAAGCAAGTCGAAAAGCAGCCTGGGCCACAAATGCAACGTTCCGCGCTACAGACTAGCATGCTCGATGTTGAAGCACTATGGATCACCTTTGATAGGCGAATCCTGCTTCGGCGAACGGATCTCGTGCGAGCTGAACTACCTACCAACCATGTAGCCCCTGTCCGGACAAGTGTGACACTTGGCACGGACTACCTCGCATACTATAAACAAGAGGATTCCAATATTGTTTTAACAGCAACATTATTTTCAAATTCGTTTCCTACGTGACAACTAGTGAAGAATTTCATGATGCTCAACATGATTCTCCATGATGGAATACGACATAATCGCTAGCATATAAATTGCTGCGTAAATGTTATAGGCTTTCTGCCGCGGGGGATGATGAGATTTTAACAAATAAAAAAACACTACTACCGCAAAGCCGGCCACAATCAATAATTTATCTGGCACTCGGTCATGAAGCCAAAAAACAGGCACCATACCTCCAACCATCTCCGCAACAAAGGTAGAGATGTAGAGAAAATACCGAGGATTCATTTTGTTTGCCACTGAATTTTAATGAAGCAGTTTTTAATCTTATTCCCTTTTAAACTTTGCTTAGCATGCTTTTTTAGCTCGATCCAGAAAGTTTGCAAGAAGCTGAAAAGTATCAAGAATGCAGTTTGTATGAATTATACTAAAACGAAGTCATCCGTCTGCTCCAGTTGGAGTTAAGTTTGTAAAAGCATGTTGATTACATATAAGGCCATGTACTGGCGGCTGTTCTGCGCTGGGCCGATGAGACTAACGTCGCCCAGCCAAGCGTTCCAAACGCGCTAATCGAACAATCTTCGCAAAAATCCCTGTCCTCCGTGGTTGCCTTGAGTAAATCGATTTTGTTCATCATGGTGGGCACCACCATGACCGAAAGAATGTTCCCCGTAGCCTGGGGCTGGTTGCTGAAGAAAAGGCTGAGCCGCTTGCTCAACTGGTTGCGGTTGCGTTAGAACGCTTGCTTGTGCCACTTCCCTTTGAGTTTCCTGATGGCTACGCTCAATGATTTTGTCGAGCTCACCTCTATCCAACCACACCCCACGACATTTTGGGCAATAGTCAATCTCGATATTTTGCCGCTCGGTCATCATCAATTGCGTATCTGGACAAACAGGGCATAACATAGAAGCCTCCATAATTACTATTCATCACATTTTTCCGAATACAAGCTTAAGCAGCCCGGCGGCCCAGCAAGCTGGATAATCAAGTATAGCGCGATGTTCGCATCAGCCTGAGTCCGTTGAATACGACCAACAAACTTGCACCGACGTCAGCAAAGACCGCCATCCACAGCGTGGCAAGCCCGAGCAGCGCAAGTACAAAGAAAGCGGCTTTAATTCCGAGCGCGAGAATAAGAGCGCCTAACAAAACCCTCTAGTTGCTCAGCAGGTAACAGCCGAGTACACTGAGCCGTGCCGACCGTACGCTATCGGCCTATTGTGTTGAAAAACTTAAGGGCAACACGAGCGTAGTATGGACCTGATGAGGTAACTGTACAGCAGTGGAGGCTCGACTGCGAGGTGTCGAGCTTGCTTAGCTGAGTTTCAAATGCAAATGTTGGTTGGCGTGGGTGAGCATTTTGGCCATCCTTCGCAGATTTTGCGTCATTGCTGCCAATAGAAACTCATCGTGCGCACCGCTGGGGCCGCGTAGTCTCAATCGGCTAAGCTTCAGGATGCGTTTGAGGTGGGCAAACAGCATCTCCACCTTTTTCCGCTCCCGCCGCGATTGCCGATATCCTTCGGTCTTACAAATTGCGCGGGCCACGTCACGCGCCGATTCCTGCGGACTCCGATCGATTTTACGGATGCTTACGTTCGGGCAGCACTTCGGTTTGAGCTCACAAACCTGGCAGTCATACAGGCTGGCGCGGTAGCGAAACGGATATGTATTCTGGCCACGATGAGGCGGCCTCAGGTATTTTCCGGCCGGGCAGACATAGTGGTTGTTTGCGCTATCGAAGACGAAGTCAGAGCGGCTGAAAGTACCGTCGTGATGCTCGGATTTATCCCATACCGGGACGTGTGGTGTAATGCCTTTTTCCTCCACCAGCCATCCCAGCATGGCAGCAATGCCGTAGTTCGTATCGCCCACCAGACGTTGGGGCTTAATCGAAAATTTTTCCTCGACTCGGTTGATCATGGTCTTGGTCGCTTCGACCTCGGCAGTTTTCGTGACGCTTGACGCCTCGACGTCGACGATCACGCCAGCCTTCAAATCGATCAGGTAGTTCGTCGAATAGGCGAAGACTAAAGTGGACCCATCAGTCAAGACACTCAGCTGCGTAGTTTAAGCTGTGTCCATTTCCACTCCAGCAGCTGCCCGGCGCTGCCCCGTACTGCCGTCTGTCTCCCGTTCCCGGTCCACGTCGCCGA
>Ga0209023_10004245_pt1 | contig 16447 bp, 12 predicted proteins | sample LakOneMetagenome_FD_187468 | JGI IMG/M metagenome (GOLD analysis project Ga0209023, IMG submission 187468) | Freshwater and sediment microbial communities from Lake Erie, Canada (SPAdes) (version 2) | ecosystem: Environmental > Aquatic > Freshwater > Lentic | place: Lake Erie, Canada... | reverse complement strand
CCGGAACAATTCAGCGCCGGAGGCGATGCGACGGGTATCCACAGTCGCCTGCCCTGCCGCGCTGACGGTCTCGCGGACACGCTGCGCGTTCGCTGGGTCTGAGAAGGCGCCGACTTGCACAACGAAGCCGCCGCCGGTGTTGTAGTTCACAGGCGTCACGGCCATGGGGGCCGACGGGGCGACATCATCGTCAGCGTCGTTGCCGCCGGCGAGTTCGGATTCAGGAGCAGGGGGCGGACGCAGGGATTGAGGCCCCTCTTCCAGTGGCGCGCGATCAGCGACAACGGGGGGCGGCGAAACTGAAGAGGGCGCAGCGCTCGAACCATCGGCGTTAACGTGGCGCGGAGCAGGGCCCAAGTAACGAATGTGAACGCGCGCCGTGCCGTTGCGCTCAACGCCCAACACTTGCGCGGCGCCTTGCGACAGATCGATCAAGCGATTGCCGACGAACGGGCCGCGGTCGTTGACGCGCACGATGACTTCGCGGCCGTTTTCGAGATTGGTGACTTGCACGAGGCTTGGGATCGGCAGCGTCGGGTGTGCGGCGGTCAGCGCGGTTTGGTCGAACACCTCCCCGCTCGCGGTGCGGCCGCCGTTGAAGGTCGGGCCATACCACGACGCCGTGCCGGTTTGTTCGTAGCCAGGCTCCGGCGTCGGGACGTACCAGCGACCGTTGGCTTGATATGGCGGGCCGACGCGTTCGCGCTCGAGCCACGGCTGTGCGCCCTGCCCGTTTGCGTTTTGCGTTTGGTCAGCAGCTGGTGCGGCAACCGGTTCGGCTGCGGGCGCCGGCGGCGCCACGTCGGACACTTCTTCTACGTGGGCGCGGCCGCCGCCACGATCGGAACGGCGGATGTCGATCACTGGCCCGTTATTGGTGCGCGTGTTGGCGCCGTAGCCGTAAGAGCGCTCGCCGCCTCCGGCCAACGCGTCGGGCGCGACTGACGAGGTTTGACCCTGCCCTGCATACGTGATGGGCGCACGCTGTGCGGCAGCAGGTGTGGCCAGCGCCAGAAGACCGGCAAGGCTGAGGACGAGAACGCGCGACGCAACGAGCATAAAAGAACCCCACGCACGTGAGTGCGAAGATGACCTTCTACGCGTCTCGGATTGAAGTGGCGTAAGCTTTTATCCTTTTTTCATGTTCACCAATAATGTGCGTTCACCACGGGTGAGCGGGATCACGCACGCATTTTTCGGCGCAGCAGCACCCATTGTGAAGAGCGCGCCGCCTCGGTGAAGTGCTCGTACAGGTATGGGCTGTAGATTTGCAGTAAGAGCGCCGCGCTGTCGGCGTCGACGCCGCCATCCTCTGGGCGAATGATGGGGTAGATGACCAGATCGGCGTCAGTGAACATGACTTCCGGCGAGAGATGTGAGCGCTCGTTGAATGAGTAGTCTCTCGAAAACCATAGCGCCCCGCCGCGCGCGGGCCGCCAGCCGAGGGCGAACGAGAGCGAGTCTGAGTTTGCGAGCACGACAAGGCGAGCTGGCGCGTTGGTGTTGGCGCGCACGAGTCGGAGCCCGTCGTTAATGCGGCCCGGAACGTCGCGGGAAAGATTGTAGGCGGTCTGGTGGTCCGAAGTTGAGGGGATCCAGAAGTCGCGCAGGGCGGCGGAGTCGAAACGTTGCCCCTGCTCGCTCGACGCCCGGCTATCGTGGCGATGAGCGAATGAGACAGCTAAACTTGCCACGTCGTTACGGGCGATGCCGACGAAGTAAACCGCGCCGACGATGAGCAACGCAAAGAGCCGCGCTGCAGTCCAAATGACGGGCTGCGGTGTGGGGAGTTTTCGCTGTGAAAGCTCTAGCAAAAGCACGCCGGCCAAGAGGAAGAACGGCACATCATTGCCCTCGCTGGAATTGCCGGGCGAAATCGCCAGTCCGGCGGAGGCGGCGAAACCGACGACGAGCGTAAGCTTGAGGGCGGTCTGCCAGTCGAGGCGCTTTGTGACGTAAGGCTGAGCAACAAGCGCAGCCCAGAGTGCGATGCCTAGGAGAAGTTGCACGGCGTTTGCGCGGAGCGTCTCGGCGACCATGTGCCCGCGCAGCGCGCCCGATTGCGAGCGCGCCGCCATGGCGAGATCGCCGAAATAGGCGGCGGGGTTAACGCCGGTGGCAAGAAACGCGGCGGCGAGGATGGCGACGAAACCAAGTGCGGTGGCTACCCAGGCGCGACGCAAGTCTGGGTCGATGATGATGGCCAACACCCACGCGCCGAGCGCGACGGCGAAGAACGTGATCTTGCAATAGAACAAGAGACCGAGCAGCACGCCGGCGATGGCCATGTCGCCTTGCGCGCGGCGACCCGAACGGTCTGCGACGAACAGCGTGATGCATAGAAGAATGCTGAGCGCCCAGCCGAGCCGGTTGTAGCTCATAGCGTAGGTGCTGTCGGCGGCGGAATGGCCGAGTGCGCGCGTGGCCAGCATGAGAAGGACGATGAAGATGGTTAGCAGGCCGGCCAGTGTTGGCGAGAGCTTGCGGAAGAAGAGAAACGCGCTTGCGCCTGTCACGAGCACGGCGAGCGTGACGTGCGCATAGTGAACGGCGGCGAGCGACGGGCCGACAAAGTGCATCGCGAGTGATGCGGGCCAAATCCACAGCATGCCGAGCGGCGAATAGAAGTCGGTGTGTGGGATTTGACCGCTGAACATGCGCCATGCGCCGCCGAGTAACGTAAACACGTCCCACGGGCCTATGATCTGCGAGGGGCCTGTTGCGAGCGCGATTGCAACAGCCGCGGCGGATACGAGCAGTGCGCATACGAGCAGCGCACGCTGCTGTAGATCCAACCATCGCCATGCCTCGTCGAGGCGGCGCACGACTTTATGAAAACTCGCCATCGTGTCCCCTCTTCGCTTGCGCGTGTGTCGCCTTCAGGGCGCGTTTGGTTGCGGATGCGCGGCGATTCCTATATTTGGCAAAGACTATTGTCATCTGTGGACGCTCACGCGGCGATCCCGTTAAGGCTACCGCCGGTTTTTCGACAGTGAGGAGAACGCGCGTGTGGCGGCGAACGTGGGCGCGTTACGGAGCAGTGCAGATCGTCGGTTATCTAATCGACTTCCTCACCTTCATTCTTTTGTTTCGCGGGCTCGGAGCGCCGGTGCTGGCTGCTAACGTTGTGGCGAAAGCATGCGCGGCGACGGCGACATTCTTCGGACAGAAATACATCACCTTCGGCAAAGCCGACTCCGGCCGCGGCAAGTCCGAAGCGTTTCTATATTTCTCATTGGTCGCGGTGAATGGCGTGTTGGCGTCGGGTCTCCTACTGCTGTTTCGCAGCATCTTGTGGACCGAGGCCGCGAAGATCGCTGCTGATGGGATTGTGTTCGTCCTGAGCTATGTCGTCACAAAACACATTGTCTTCGGCGATCGTCGCGCGGATCGTACGTGATGCGCGGCAAGATCATCGTCACCGGCGCGACCGGTTACATTGGCGCGCGCGTTGTTGATGCGTTATTGCGCGAGGGATGGTCCACGGAGGCCTGGACTCGTGCGCGGCCACAACGCGACTTGCCTTGGCAACGCTACGCACTGACGGACGTGGCTCTCCCCACTCTCGAGGGCGCGACGGCAATCATTCACCTCGCGGCGGACACGAGCGGCGTCGCGGATGTCGAAGTCGAACTTCAGGCGGCGAAGCGGCTCGCAGACGCGGCGCGGGCTGCGGGAGCGCGATTGATTTTCGCTTCAAGCCAGACCGCGCTTAATCCTGGAAGCGCCTACGGACGCGCCAAGCGTGATGTCGAAGCGATTGTAGCAGACGCGCAGGGCGTGTCGGCACGCCTTGGGTTGGCGTTCGGCCGCCGGCGCCTGGGCGGCGTGTTCGCGACGCTCGTTGAGACGACGGGTCGCTTGCCTATCATCCCGGCGATCCTGCCCCCACCCCGGGTGCAGCCCATTCATGTGGACGACGTCGCGGACGCGTTTGCCCGTATCGTTGAACGGCCACAGATTCGGGGCGTCGTGCATCTCGGTGATGCGCCAGTCGCGTTTCATACTTTTCTCGGCGAGATTGTGCGGCGGCGGCACGCACGCGCTGCGTACTTCGCGCCAATTCCACGCGTGCTGCTGGCGCCGATATTGGCTGTGGCGCCAAAAGCTGTGCGTGAGCGGGCGCAGTCGCTGCTCAGCCTGGCGCCGATGCCGCACGACGATTGCAAGGAGATGCTTGGACTGGAGTTGCGGTCTTGGCGCAACTGGCTTGGTGCGTCAGTCACACCAATGCGCCGCGACTTGCTGCGCGAAGGGCGCGCGCTTTTGCGCTACACAGGGGGCCACGTGCCCGGACGCGCGCTCACAGCGCGATACGCGCGGGCGATCGAGACGTTGAGTGATGGTGCGCCGCTCGGATTGTCGGCCACCGTGTGCAAGAATGCTTGGTTGCTCGGCTTGCTCGAACAACCAGGTGCGCGTGGCCAATCGGCGTTGGAAACACGCCTGGATTGGGCGCTAACGTTGGCCGAGGCCACGCCGGAAGGTGCGCTGGCATTTGAGCGCGCGCCTGCGGGGTTCATGAGCGCGAGCGTCGATGTCGGCGCAGCAGTTGGGGCCGAGTTGGCGCGGCGCACGCTCGGGGCCCTCGCTAGATTGCTGTTCCGCGCGTCATGAGGTGGGACACTGTCATCATTGGTGCGGGACCTGCGGCGGCCGCTGCGGCGCGTGCGCTGACGGCGGCGGGGCGAAGCGTCTTGATGCTCGACGCAGGCACGAAAGACATCGCACCTCCGCCGAGCATGCCAGGCGCATATCCCGCTTGGCGACGAGACGACGCGTCACAATGGAAATCGCTGATTGGCGACGACTTCGTCGCACTTCGCCCACGCAACGCGTCGCCGAAATTCGCGGTGCCGCGCTTCGCACGCGCCTTCGGCGCCACTGACATTGAGGCGCGCGATTTCGATCTCGCGGCGATCGAGGGCGTGGGCGGAATGTCGGTGGCATGGGGAGCGGGTTTGGCGTGCTTCACCGCGCGCGACATGCGCGACTGGCCAATCGGACCGAAGGACTTGCTGGGCCACTATGCGTCTGAAGCGAAAGTCGTCGGCGCCGCAGGACTAGTCGATGACGCACTCGAGGACGAGATGGGCGCGGCGCTACGCGTCTGCGCACCAGCCGAGGCGCCGGTTCTGGCGCACGCGCTGTTGGCCAAAGCCAGCAAGCGCGTACTGAGCGAAACCATTTCGATCGGGCGCGCGCGCAACGCCGTGCTCACAACGGCCTCTGCGGCGCACAAGGCGTGCACGAACCGACTGGCCTGCGTTTTCGGCTGCCCAGACGGAGCGATTTACAACGCGGCCGATGACATCGCTCAGCAAGTCCGAACTGGGCGCGTGACTCTGCGCCGCGACTTCCGTGTCCGTCACTTGGAACGCGACGGCGGCGGGTGGAGCATTGTCGGCACAGATAACCAAGGCTCGATTCACCGGGTTGCCGCGCGAGAAATCTTCCTTGCCGCTGGCGCGCTGCAGTCTGCTGCCATCGTCCTACGCTCGTTGAAGGGTGAAGGCACGTCGCTGAGGCTGCATTCCACGCCGGCCGCTGCATTCGCCATCGCCAACATTGGCGCACTGGGTTCTGCGCCGGACGCGGAGGGAAATGCGCTGAGCGCCGTTGGCATCATGATTAAGAATGCTGCGCGTGATGAAGCCTACTACGCCGGGCTCTTCCCCACGGCCGGCATCCTACGCTCGCATTTGATCAAGCGATTGCCGATCTCGCGTCGTGGCGCGCGTTTGCTGGCCCGCGCCACAACACCGGCGATGCTGCTTGGCAACGCGTTCTTTCCGAGCGCCTATTCGAACCATGCGATTGCGCTGAAGGCAGACGGCGTGTTGACGGTGACGGGTGGCGTATCGGACGATCTGTCAGCGGCGGTGCGTCATTGCCGGCACGAACTACAGGCGCTGTTTTCCAAGCTGGGTTGGATGATGGCGCCGGGCGGGTTGCAACTTTCAGCGCCGGGCGCGGACGCGCACTATGCGGGTACGTTGCCGCACCGCCGCGAACCGGGTGCGTTTGAAACAGATCCCGCTGGGCGTTTGCCGCAAATGTCTGGCGTCTTCGTAGTTGACGGATCGGTGTTGCCGAGCTTGCCGGCCAAATCGCACACGCTAACCATTATGGCTAACGCACGCCGCGTTGTAACAGCAGCATTGCAGTCGCCTGGAGAGCGTTGAGGCTCGCTCTCGCCCTCCCCTTTTGGTATGCAATGCGCGATTTCCAAACCTGATGCGGACACCGCCTGGGGAAAATGTAATGGACCCGCGCACCGCTTCCGCGCCTGCACTATCGGAACGCGAACGCCGGTCGCTGTGGATCGTTATCGCGGCGTTCAATGAGGGGCCGGCGGTCCGCACAGTCATAACGGACTTGCTGGCCGAGTATCCGAACGTTGTCGTCGTCGATGACGGCTCTTCAGACAACACAGTGGATGAAGCGCGCGCCGCCGGCGCGACTGTGCTGCGCCATATCGTTAACCTAGGGCAGGGTGCCGCGTTGCAAACCGGCATTCGTTACGCGCTCGCGCGTGGCGCGGCTGGGATCGTTACCTTTGACGCAGACGGGCAGCATCTGGTTTCGGATATCGCCGCGATTGCGCGGCCGGTGCTCGATGGCGACGCCGAGGTCTCGCTCGGCAGCCGGTTCTTGGGGCGCGCTGAAAACATTACGGCCGCCAAGCTCTTGACGCTCCGGTTGGCCGTGTTGTTCACGCGCGCGACGACCGGTTTGAATTTCACCGATGCGCACAATGGCTTTCGCTGCCTTTCGCCGGTGGCGGCGCGCAAGATCCGCATTCGCCAAGACCGCATGGCGCACGCCAGCGAAATTTTGGATCAGATTGCGTTGCTCAAGCTCAAGTACGTCGAAGTGCCGGTCACCATCCGCTACACAGAGTACTCGAAACAGAAGGGGCAGCGGATCAGCAACTCGCTGCACATTCTCGCAGACCTCTTCGTAGCGCGCATCGACTAGGGACCGCTGATGATCACCTATCTGCTGACCGCCGTGCTGGCCGGGCTTTTCGTTTATGGCTGGCTGCAAGCCCGCACGAGCAAGATCCTGGCTGTGGGCATGATGCTGGCCTGCTGCGTCGGCGTCTTGTTCGTTTGGTTTCCCGATCTCACGCAGCGCTTGGCGCACGCGGTGGGCGTGGGCCGCGGCGTTGATCTGGTTACATACGTGTGGATCATCTGCTCGCTGTTCGTTTCGTTCAACCTGCACCTTGAGCTGCGGCGTGAACGTAAGCGCTTCACTGAGTTGGTTCGGCAATTGGCGCTGCGCGACGATGCGGCGCCGCTTACCCCGACGCCCGACAATCCATGAGCGTCACGCTCATCACCGGCGGCGCCGGCTATATTGGCGGGCACGTGAGTTGGGCGTGCGCGGACGCCGTCCGGCGCTTCGTCGTGATCGACAATCTCTCGACCGGTTCGCGCAAGAGTTTGCCGCCGGGCACAGTGTTCGTCGAAGCCGACATCAGCGACGACGCTGCACTGGTCTCCGCGATCCGCGACAACGGCGTGACATCGATCATGCACTTCGCCGGCTCGACAGTGGTGCCGGATTCAGTCGCCGATCCTGCCAGCTATTACACCAATAACACCGTCAACAGCCTGAAGCTCCTGCGCGTAGCGTTGGCGTGCGGCGTGAACCATATGATCTTCTCGTCCACCGCCGCGGTGTATGCGCCGGCGATGGAAGGGTTGGTCACGGAAGACTCGCCGCTGCGGCCGGAAAATCCTTATGGGCGCAGCAAGCTGATGTTCGAACAGATGTTGGCTGACGCCGCAGCCGCTTATGATTTTCGCTACATTGCGTTGCGCTACTTCAACGTTGCCGGCGCCGATCCGGCGGGGCGCGTGGGTCAATCGACGCCGAACGCAACGCATCTGATCAAAGTGGCGGCGCAAGCGGCGCTCGGAGTGCGACCGGAAATGTTCATTTTCGGTGACGATTACGCGACCCCGGATGGGACCTGCATTCGCGACTTCATTCATGTCTCGGATCTGGCCGACGCGCACATGCTGGCGCTCGGCTATTTGGAGAATGGCGGCAGGTCGCAAACTCTGAACTGTGGCTATGGGGTGGGGATTTCGGTACGGGAGGCGATCGCTGGGATGGAGCGTGCGAGCGGTGCGCGGATACCGATCCGGCTCGCGCCCCGACGTCCGGGAGACGCGCCTCGTATTGTGGCCGATAGCACGCGGTTGAAGAAAACGCTGGCGTGGAGGCCGCAGCACGCTGATCTCGATGAAATCGTAAAAAGCGCCCTCGAATGGGAGCGCTCGCTGTCTGCGCCTACGGGAGAATCTGCGCGATGAACGACCGTCTGAAGAAAGAAGGCGGCGGTCCATCCCGGCGGGCCGTTGCGTCTGGATTGATGGCTACGGCGGCCGCGAGTTGCGGCGGAGGCGGTGGCGGCGGCGGCACGTCTCCGCCCCCTCCTCCTCCGCCACCACCGCCGCCTCCTCCACCGCCCCCGCCGCCGAGCGGCACGTTTCCGCTGACGCGTCAGGCTGGGAAGCGCTACCCGGTGACGTCGAGTGGCTCACCGTTCTTGCTTAAGGGTGACTCGGGCTGGTCGTTGATCGCGCAGGTGTCGCGCGAAGACGCGGTGCTCTATCTGAACGACCGCCAAACGCGCGGCTTCAACACGATCATCATCAACCTCGTCGAACACATGTTCGCCTCGAACGCGCCGCGTAACTTCTACGGCGACGCGCCGTTCACGACGCCGGGCGATTTCTCGACGCCGAACGAAGCGTACTTCGCGCACGCCGACTATGTGATCACGCAAGCACGCTCGCGCGGTATGTTGGTGCTGTTGGTGCCGGCCTATCTCGGCGTCGATGGCGGCGATGAGGGCTGGTACGCCGCCATGACCAACAGCGGCACGACCAAGCTCACGACGTATGGGCACTACATCGCCAATCGCTACGCATCGTACGACAACATCATGTGGGTCGAAGGCGGAGATTACGCGCCGCCGAACAAGACGCTGACGCGTGCTGTGGCCCAGGGCATCAAGGACATTCTGCCGAACGCACTGCAGACCGTGCATTGCTCGCGCGATATCGGCGGCTTGGACTATTGGAGCGGCGAGACCTGGCTCAACATCAACACCACGTACACAAGCGGCGGCGTGGTCGATAAATCGTACACGCAATATCAGAAGACCGAGCAGATGCCGTTCTTCCTGATCGAAGCGTATTTTGAGAACGATCCGCACGCGACGCCGACGGTGTTGCGTCAGCAAAACTACTCGACGCTTTTCTCGGGTGGCTTTGGCCACGTGTTCGGCAACGGCCCGGTATGGAGCTTCGACGCTGCGGCCACGTTCGGCACGACTTGGAAGACCGCGATCGGTGCGCCGGGCTCCGTGAACGCTGCGCGGGCGTGGGCCTTCTACGACACGATCCGCTGGGATTTGCTGGTGCCGGACATCAACAACACCTTCGTGACGGGCGGCAAGCTCACGGGCGACACGAAAGCGGCGGCGGCGGTTGCGAGCGACGGCTCGTTCGGCGCGATCTACGTACCGACGGCGCGCGCGTTGACGGTGGATTTGACAAAGCTCGCCGGCCCAAACGTCCGCGCGCGTTGGTTCGATCCCAGCAACGGGACCTACGCCACACTCAGCGGATCGCCTTTCGCGCGCGCGTCCACGACCTTTACGTCGCCGAGCGCAAACTCAGGTGGTCAGGCCGACTTTGTGCTGCTGCTGGAATCGGTGTGAGGCAACGCCGTGAGCCAACGGCTCACGGCTGCCTTTGCAGAAGTGCGGCGCCTGGTGCGGTAAGCCGGGCGTAGATTTGTTCAGCCAAGATTGCGTGACCACGTGCGTTGGGGTGATTATCCCATGAGCCAATGCGTACGGCGTCGACGCTCTGATCCGCGAACACCCGAGAGAAGTCGAGGATTGCGAAGCCTGAACGGCGCGCCATCGCCTCTACTTGTATGAAGCGCTCGGTCCGGCTCTCATCGTCACCGGTGACTTCTGGGATGTAGAGCCAGATCGGCGTGATGCCATGCTGTCGGCACGCTGCGACGAAGCGATCGTAGATGTGCCCGAGCAGTTCGTAGCGATGGGGCTCGAGGCGCCGTTCGATCTCTTCGCGCTCCATGCCACTGGTGACGCCAGCGGCAGCGATGATGGCGTTGATTTCGGGATAAGGCGACGTGCGGCCCATCTGCGCCATGTGCGCGAAACGACCGACTGACGCATCCGGCGGACCCGCCTCAAAGATGACGGCGTCGGGCTGGAATTGCCACGCGTGTTCGTCGAGTGCGATGAGACGTTGCACCGGGACGTAACCGTCGACGGAGAAGTTCAGCACTTCGTAGTGCGTGCCAGTTGAAGGCGGATTCGCGTTGAGCAGCGTTTCCAAGCGCGGCTCGAAGCCTTGATCGTATTCGACACCCCATCCTACTGAGCGCGAGGCGCCCATGAGCGCGATGCGATACGTGCCAGGTGGTTTGGCTTGCGGCGTGTCGCGGTCGCGCATGCCCCAGCGGTTGATCGTGTAGGTGACGCCGTTGAAGGATGCGGTCGCGCCGGGAATGAACTCGTACTCCATGTAGTCGGGGCGCAAGCGCACGGCGGCCATGTCGCGGATTTCTCCGGTGGCGCGCGGGCGCTGCATATAGATTTCCCAGAGCCGCGTGTTGAAGTGGTTCACGTCGGTGAGGTTCTCGTAATAGCCCTGCGTGAGCATGGCTTGATCACGTGCGTTGAGGCGCGCGCTGCTCATGTCGCGCACGATGTCTCGCAGGTCTGCGGTGAGCGCACCTTGAACAATTGACGTCTGAGCGAGCAGCAACGCGGCTGCGCCGGCGCCCGCAATTGTGGCCCACGGTGTCGGGGCTTTCGTTTTCGCGAGCGACTTTGGTTTGACGCCTGCAGGTGCGGCCGGGAGCAGAATGTTTGCAGTTACGGCGGTTGCTGCAGAGACAGCTAGGATAGTGACGATCGTTGCGGCCCATTGCGCTGGCGTTGCCGCAGCGGGTGATGCAAGCGCGGGCGTCAGGCCGCTTGCGGCCCACATGGCAGCCCAATCGGCGACGGAATTGCTGGTCCAGAGCGACCACAGGATGCAGATGGTCAGCATCGAGCAGACCGTGCGTGCGACGTGGAGTGTCGTTCCGCTGAGGACGCTGACGCGCGGAGATGGGCGCGGTTTGCTCTCCCAAAGCGTCTGCCCGACGAGCAACACACCGAGGATGGCCCAGAACATAGCATCGGGAAGCGTGAAGAGAACCGAACCGCGCAGCCAGAACCATTGGTACGAGTGCAGCGCCCAAGTGCCTGCGAAGACCGCGAGCATAGAGATGGTGATGCTGGTTTGGTGCGTGATGCCCCAGTGCTTCAACTGCGTGTAGCTCGGGTTGAAGACCATCTTCTGCATGAAGTCTTTCCAGTAGATGTTCGTCCGGCGCCAGAAGTCGACGAAGCTACTGGTGAAATAAAAGCGCGTGTGCGTCTCAGGCAGGTTGAAGCCGAAGAGCAACAGCATGCCGATGATCAGGTGGAAGAGACCCGAGATGCGGAAATAGAGCGCGAAGTTGGCGGCGATAAATTGCAGCAGATTGAGCGCGCTATGGACGTCCTCCGGCGCCATGACGACGTGGAGATAGACGAAGCGGTACACCAAAAGGTGCAGCGTGCCGCGTAGAATCCAATCCGCGCCGCGCTGATAAATGCGGATGGCGTCTTGGTTGTAATAGGTGCGGCCGAACGTGGTGAAATCCACCACCGGGAAGAACGGGAAGACGACGTTGGGCAACAGGAAGAAGTACGAGAGCCGTTGCCACAGACCTTTGGGGCCTTTGCCGTTGGCGACGTCATAGAGATAGATCGCCGCGCGGAAGATGAACATCGACCCGAGGATGGGCAGGATCGAGGCGATGGCTTCGTTGCCCAGCCAGCCCACGCGCATCGCCGCGAGGACGAGACCTGCCGCAATCATCAAGGCGACGCGCCAGATGATGCGGATCGGCAGCTCGCAAATAGCGAACAGGCCGAGCGCTAGGCCAATCAGCCACGCGCACGCGACAGGGTTCGCCACGCCGAGGACGGCGACGATGGTGGCGACCGATAGTGTGAAGAAGAACGGCAACCGCAACGATGATGGCAATTGGTCGTTGACGATGAAGCCGAGCGCGACGATCGGAAAGACGAGCTCGTTGAAGGCGCGGTTTTCGATCTCATAAGTTTTGAGCGCGAGGCCCAGGAGCGCGAGCTCGAAGATGACGATACCGAGGCGCGCGACATCGGTCAGCGCCCGGCGTCCGGTCATCACGTCGGTTGCGTAGCCTGCCGCGATCGCGCCAACGCCTGCGAGCAGCATGACGATCTGGCCGAGGCCGAAGGATTGGTCTTCGCTTGCCGTGAAGTAGTCGGCCGTCAATGCGATGAAGGCGAGAATCGCGCCGGCGATGACGAACAGCATCGAGACTGCCGTCGCCGGGATCGGCCAACGGTTGGGTGAAACGCTTGCGCTCTGTTCCGTCACCGCGGGCTCCGTCGTGAAGTCGTGTTAGCCGAGCTTCGAGAGCACGGTGTCGGCGATGAGGTTCATGTTATCGAGGTGATCAACATCGACCTCGTGGGCGGCGATCGAGATGCCGAAACGCTCTTCGAGGAACGAAACCAGTTTGAGGCTGGCGAGCGAATCCAGGATGCCATCGCTGACGAGCGCGGTATCGTCGGTGAGTTCCGACGGGTCGACGCCCGACAGAATTTGCTGACAGATATAGTCGCGGGCGATTTGCTTAATCTCGTCTCGGTTCACGTGAGCGCTCCTGGCGGTGGTGCGGGCTAGCAAGTTTTGTGCGCCTTCCCTCCCCTAACTGAAGCGATCTGACAACGAGATTCACTGGCCGCTTGCGTGACAATTCGCTGCTTTTTCGAGTAAGCGCGATGGCGTGTTTTTTGCGATACGCGAGCGCGATTAGGGAGAACGTGATGCGGCTCGAAACTCTGCTCAGCGCCAGCGCGCAACGCGCCGCTGACGCCGCCGCGGCGTTCGAGCCCGATGGCGCCGTCATCAGCTACGGCGAGATGGAGCAGTTCGCTGAGAGCCTTCGAGGCGCGCTTGTCGCGCTTAACGTTGTTGCGGGCGATCGCATCGGTGTTTGCGCGCCGAAGACTATTTCCTCGCTGGCGAGCTTGTTCGGTATCCTTAAGGCTGGCGCGGCGTACGTGCCGGTTGATGTTTCCGCGCCGCCGGCGCGCAATGCGTACATCTTTAACGACTGTGGCTGTGCGGCAATCATCGTCGCCAACGCAAAGGCCGATGCGCTTGAGGCGGAACTCGGAGGCGCGTGGACGCGCGCTGCTTTCCCGGCGTGGGCGGATCACGCCGCGGACTTCGTTATTTTGTCACGCGTTGAGCGGCAGGCGGTGCCCGCCCCTGCCGACCTTGCCTACATCCTTTATACGTCGGGATCGACTGGCCGGCCAAAGGGCGTGATGCATTCGCACGCGACGGCGCTGGCGTTCATTGATTGGTGTTCGGAAGAGTTTGATCCGACGCCGGCAGATCGCTTCAGCTCGCACGCCCCTTTTCACTTCGATCTGTCGATCCTCGATATTTACGTTCCGATTAAGCACGGCGCCGCTGTGGTTTTGATTGGCAGCGAACCGGGCAAGCAACCGGGCACGCTTGTCGACATCATGGAGAAGCGTGGGATCACCATTTGGTACTCGACGCCGTCGATCCTGCGGATGCTGGTTGAATATGCGAAGCTCGAGGAGCGCGATCTTTCTAGTTTGCGCATCGTAAATTTCGCCGGCGAGGTGTTTCCGATCAAACATCTGCGCGCGCTGATGCGGCTGCTGCCGGCGCCGACCTACTACAATCTTTACGGCCCGACTGAGACGAACGTCTGCACCTTCCATAAGGTGGATGCGGTGGAGGATCTTAAGGACGACGCGCGGTCGCTGCCGATTGGGCGCGTGTGTTCGGATGATCTGGCGCGTGTTGTCGAGGCGGATGGCGCTGACGCTGCCGCGGGCGAAGAAGGTGAACTGGTTATTGCCGGCGGTTCGGTGATGCTCGGGTACTGGAATCTTCCGGAGCGCAACGCGCAAGCGTTTCTCAACCATGATGGCGCGAGCTGGTATCGCACTGGTGACATCGTGCGCGAACGTTTGGCGGGCGTTTATGAGTTCCTCGGGCGCCGTGATCGCATGGTGAAGAAGCGCGGCTTCCGCGTTGAGCTCGGCGAGATCGAAGCGGCGTTGCACCGGCATCCGCAAATCTCGGAAGCTGCGACGATCGCGATCCGGAGCGAAGACGGCGACGTGCAGATCGCGGCGTTCGTCGCCTGGGAAGGCGACAAGCCCGCTTCGATCATCAAGATGAAGCAGTTCTGCGCGGAAAATCTGCCGCTTTATATGGCGCCGGACCGTTTCGTGTTCTTAACCGAGCTGCCAAAGACCTCGACCGACAAGATCGATTACCAACGCCTGATGGACACACGCTGATGGACTTTAACCTGACAGCCGATCAGCGCGCGTTGAGCGAAGAGATCGCGCGCTTTGCGCGGAAGGAATTATCCCCAGGTGCGGCCGAGCGGGACGAAGCGCACCAGTTTTCGCGCGAGCTCTGGCTCAAGTGTGGGGAAATGGGCCTGCAGGGTCTGCCGGTGCCGCAAGAGGAAGGCGGTGCAGGACTTGATTCACTGTCCACGGCGATCGCGCTCGAAGCTTTGGGGCGCGGTTGTGAAGATGGTGGACTGACGTTTGCCATCTGCGCGCATGTGCTGGCGTGCGTGGTGCCGGTTTGGAAGCACGCGACACCGGCGCAGAAGCAGCAATACTTGCGCAAGCTCTGCAACGGCGAACTCGTTGCCGTGAACGCGATGACGGAGCCGGAGAGCGGCTCCGACGCCTTCAACATGAAGACGCGCGCCGTCGCCGATGGCGATCATTTCGTGATTAAGGGCGTGAAAACCTTCAGCTCGAACGGCCCGGTCGCCGATCTCGCGGTGGTTTATGCGCAGACCGATCCGGACAAAGGTTTCCTGGGCGGCGTCACCGCGTTTCTGGTGCCGACCGATACGCCAGGCCTAATCAAGGGCCAACAATTCTCGAAGATGAGCCTGCGCACCTGCCCCATTGGTGAATTGGTTTTTGACGATGTGCGGGTGACTAAGGACGCGGTGCTCGGACCTGTCGGTGGCGGTGGGCCGATCTTCAACCAGTCGATGGAATGGGAACGCGCGTGCCTGGTGGCAGCGCACGTGGGCGCCATGGAGCGGCTGCTGGACAAGGCCGTCGACTACGCGAAGACGCGGAAGTCGTTCGGCAAGCCGATTGGGCAATATCAAGCGGTCTCGCATCGCATCGCCGATATGAAGATTCGCCTCGAGGCGGCCCGGTTGCTGACCTACCGCGCAGCGGCGCGCCTGGAGACGTCCAAGGCCGTTGGGCTCGATGCGGCGATGGCCAAGGTGTTCGGCAGCGAAGCGCTGCTGGAGACGACCTTGGACGTGGTGCGCACGCTGGGCGGTTATGGGGTGATGACTGAGTACGGGGCCGAACGCTCGCTGCGGGATTCCGTAGCCGGCGTGCTCTACTCGGGCACCAATGACATGCAGCGCAATATCATCGCCCGCTGGCTCGGACTCTAGGCCACAGCGTTAATCTTCATAAACCATTTGCGGTGCGCGGGCCCCGCTGATACCCGCCCTATCCTCCGGAGGGATGGCCGAGTGGTTTAAGGCACCGGTCTTGAAAACCGGCGTGGGTGCAAGCCCACCGTGGGTTCGAATCCCACTCCCTCCGCCACCCTTCGCCGTTGGCTTCGGGTGGCTGGCCACCTGAAGCTGAAGGTCACGCGCGAGAACTTGAGACCTATTTCAAATCAGGCTCGGGAAAGGCGGTGGCGCTCAAGCGTCTCATCCGAAAGACCAACCGCGAACCGTAAATTTAGGGCAAGAAAAAAGCCGGCGGATCCCGCCGGCTTTTGTGTTTCCCGCTACCAGCGGAAGGGTGCTCGGAGCGACACCCTGACGTCAGGGGCGTCATCCGTGACGCCGATGTCGACGCCGGTGGAGAGCGTCAGGCGCTGCGTGGCGCGGAAGCTCATGCCGAACTGGAGGGTGCCAACCTGCAGCGGCACGGAGCGCTGGGTGGCGCCGTTGATCTCAGTTTCGGTCTCGGTGATGTAGGCGTGCGAGTAGCCCAGCGAGTACGAGAATCGCGGGTTGAGCGCGAAGCCGAAGCCGAAGCCAACGCCGATCGAGTCACCCGGATCGACGCGGCCAATGTGGGCCGTGCCAACGTCGGCGTTCACGTCATCAGCGATGTTGTAGAGGTAGCTGATGTTGCCGAAGAGAACGACCGGATCGCTCGGATAGAGCATCGACAGGCTGCCCTGCACGCCCCAGAAGCCCGAACCGGTGGCCAATTCGGGCTTCTGGGGCGTGCAGG
>Ga0209023_10004244_pt1 | contig 16448 bp, 21 predicted proteins | sample LakOneMetagenome_FD_187468 | JGI IMG/M metagenome (GOLD analysis project Ga0209023, IMG submission 187468) | Freshwater and sediment microbial communities from Lake Erie, Canada (SPAdes) (version 2) | ecosystem: Environmental > Aquatic > Freshwater > Lentic | place: Lake Erie, Canada... | reverse complement strand
TCCGATCTGTGGCATCGCCCGCCACCCACCTGCTGCTGGCCCGCGGCGACGACGGCGCCATCCTCGGCTCGCTCACCCTGGTGCTCTTCCGCATCCCCACCGGCCTGCGGGCCTGGATCGAGGACGTGGTGGTCGACGACGCCGCTCGCGGCCAAGGGGTCGGCGAGGCCCTCAACCGCTACGCCCTCGACGTGGCCGCCGAGCGCGGCGCCCGCTCCGTCGACCTCACCAGCCGCCCCAGCCGCGAAGCCGCCAACCGCCTTTACCGCCGCCTCGGCTTCGAGCCCCGCGAGACCAACGTCTACCGCTACCAAGGCTGAGGGCCGGACTGCCGGCGACGCTGACCGTGCTGCCGTCGCGGACCGTTGCCAGACTGCCGTCCATGACTGACGACTTCTACTGCGATGAGGTGCTCAGCGGCCGCACAGCGGTCGAGGTCGTGAAGGAGACGGAGGCAGTGCTCGCCTTTCACCACACTCGACCGTTCTGGCCGGTGCACCTCGTCGTGATTCCCAAGGTCCACGTGCCGTCGCTCACCGACCTCGCTGGCCATACGTCGGTCCTCGAGCCCCTCTTGGACGTGGTTCGCGAAGTGGCGGCGAGCGTCGAGGCCGAGCACGGCGCGTGTCGCGTGCTCACCAATCTCGGCGAGTACCAAGACTCCAAGCATCTCCACTTCCACGTCAACAGCGGACAGCAGTTGCGCTGACGAGCCTGGGCGGAGCCAACAGGCTGCCCGGTACGCAACGTCGGACTGCCGGCGACGCTGTGGCGAGCACCTCGCTCTCCGACGAGTTCGAGGCATGCCCAGGTCCTGGCTGCTGAGCGGGTTCGAACTACGGCAGGACGAGGGTTACGGGCACCGAGTTGGAGTACGGCCCGGCGCCGATGCTGTTGACCGCGCGGATGCGGACGGTGTCCCCTGCTCCCTGCGGGACCACGCCGAGGAAGATGACCGTGTTGGGCAGGAAGGTCGTCGACGAGGTGGGCCCGCCGCTGTTCACCGAGAGGTCGAACGACAGCACCGGCGCCCCGCCGTCATCGAGTGCCCCGTAGTTGACCTGGGTGAGCGCATTGCCGCTGAAGGGTCCAGCCAGGGCGCTCAGCGCGTCCGGGGCGCCGGGCACCGTCGCACCGGTCGGGCCGCCACCACCAGGCCCGCCGCAGCCGGGCGCAGACTGGGCAGCTGCCGGGCTTGACAGAGCGACCGCGACCACGGCGGCCGCAGCGGCGACGCCGCCGGCGAGCAGGACACGGCGACGGTTCCAGCCGGGAGCGGTGACGAGGCCGAGCTCGACCAGGCCGGCCATGGCGGTGGTGAGTCGGTCCGGGACGAGGTCGGTGCCGGCCTGAGCGAGGCGGAACGCCTCGGCCTGCTCGCCGGCGAGCTGACGACCGCGCCGCGCGCACCGCATGGTCGCCGATGGGCCCAGCCACCGGGGTGGCTGGGCCCGTCGAGCGTGATCGCTCGTGGCGTTGGTTCAGCGGTGGGCGAGGTCGGCGACGGTGACCCGGCTGACCTGGTAGCTGATGGTGACGCTCGGGGGCTGGCCGACGGTCCGGCCGGTGAAGTCGATCGGCACGCCGGTGCGGGCGTCGATGGTGAGCTGCTCCTGGTAGTCGTCCGGGAAGGCGCGAGAGGTGATGACCAGGGTCGGTCGCCCGGCGTGCTCGCCCTTGGCCACGGCGACGAGCTTGCTGCCGGCCAGCAGGCGCAGGACACCGGCCCGGACCTCGGGGCGACCGGATCCGGACACCAGCGCTTCGAGCGAGTTGGACCACACCATGTTCTCGAGGTGCACGGCGGGATCGATCGGCTTGATGGTGCGGCCCTTCTCCTTGGCCGCCAGCTCGTCGGCCGACGGGTCGGCGGGCGGCGTGTTGGGATCCTGGGCGGCGTCGGCCATGCGGGTGCGGGCCTGGCCGATGGGCAGGTCGAGCGCCGCGATGGCGGCGTCGCGGATCCGCGCCGAGCCCCCGTCCTGCTCACCGCCCGTGGCGATGGCCTCGCGGAGGTCATCCGCGGTGTCGCCGTAGAGGTACCGGCCGTCGTCCAGGTACAGGTCGTGGCCGGTCCTCGACGGCTCGCCGGCCGGCGCCTGCGTCCGGATCACCAGCGTGGCGTCGCCGGTCGGCGCGGGGCTCTGCTCGACCTTGGCCGAGAGCGTGGCGAGCGGCGCCGCCGAGGCGGGCTCGGGGTGCGAACCGCCGGACACGGTGAGCCCGACCACCAGGGCCACGGCGGCGGCGCCGGCCATGGCGAGGTAGCGGGCGGGGCGTCGCGCCGGTCGGGGCGCCTGGGTGGTCCTGGCGTCGTCGAGCCGGGTGATGGTGGCCTGGCTCGGGGTGGCGTGATCCAGCAGCGCGGTGCGGGCCCGGCTGGTGCGCTCGGCATCGATGGGGGTCGGGGAGGGGCGCTGGCTGGTCAGCCAGGTCAGGTCTTCGTCGGTCATGCGTGGTCCTCTTGTGCGGTCAGGTGGGCTCGGACACGGGTGCGTGCCCGGTTGATGCGGGACCGGACGGTCCCGATCGGGATGTCGAGGGCCTGGGCGATGTCCTCGTACCGGAGGTCGGTCCAGGCCAGGAGCAGCAGCGCCTCGCGGTCCTTGGCCGGCAGGTCGCCGATGGCGGCGGCGAGGTTCGGGCCCAGGTGCTGGGCTTCGAGGCGGCTGAGGGCCTCGTCGGTCGGGTCGGTGGTGTCGACCGGGATGGAGCGGGCGAAGGCTCGGCGGCCTCGCTCGGCTCCCCGGAAGTGGCTGCGGAGCAGGTTGCTGGCGATGCCGAACAGCCAGGGCCGGGCGCTCGCCGTGCGTCGGTCGAAGCGGCGGCGGTCGTCGAACGCCACCCGGAACACCTCCGCCGCGATGTCCTCGCCGGCGGGACCGGCCCGGCTGGTGCAGTACGCCTGCAGGTCGGGCCAGTGCCGGTCGAAGATGTCGGCGAACGCGGCCGGGTAGCGGATGGAGCGGGCGACCAGGGAGGCGTCGGTCGGTTGCGGCTGGGGTCGGTCCCGTCCGAGGGGTGCGACGGCGGCCGTCACCGGTCGATCGGACGGGTTGCGGTCGTGGAGCGGTGCTGGATCATCGGCGTTCCTGGGGTGGTCGGATCGGGCCTTCGCTCCTACTTGGTCGCAACCACCCTTGCGGTTCGCGCCAAGGACTGGAGCGCAGCCCGGCCGAACATGTGCTTGCACGCATATGCGCAATGGCGTATGTTCATGGAGTGCCGAGCCCCCTGACCGTCCTCGAGGTGATCGCCGAGCCCACGCGGCGGCGGATCCTCGACGTCGTCCGGACGGGCGAACGCTCGGTGGGCGAGCTGGTCGACGTGGTGGGCATGGCCCAACCGGGGGTGTCGCGCCACCTCAAGGTGCTGCGCGACGCCGGCCTGGTGGAGGTCCGCCAGGACGCCCAACGCCGCCTCTACCGCCTGCGCCCGGAGCCCCTGATGGAGCTCGACGCCTGGCTCGAGCCCTACCGGGTCGAGTGGGCGAACCGGCTCGACTCGCTCGAGCGGCACCTCCAGCGCACGTCCACCCCCACCCCGACCGCCCCGACCCCGATCGAGCCCACCAAGGAAGCCCCGTGAACGACCCCACCGACCTGGCCCACGACGGCACCATCGAGCGCACCGCCGATGGCGGCGTCATCCACTTCGAGCGCCACCTGCCGTACCCCGTCCGCGACGTGTGGTCGGCCATCACCGACCCCGCGCGGCTGGCCGACTGGTGGTTGCCGTTCGACGCCGACATCACCGTCGACCTCCGCGAAGGCGGCGAGATGCGCTTCGTGGGGCGGGGCGAGGACGACCCGGCGTTCACGCTCACGGTCCTGCGGGTCGAGGCGCCGATGCTCCTGGAGCACACCCACGTCGATCCGACCTCCCGCATGCGCTGGGAGCTCGAGGCGACCGACGCCGGCTGCACCCTCCGCCTCAGCCACTTCGTGACCGACGTCGACGGTGCGATCGAGGGCTGCTACATCGTCGGGCTCCACACCTCGCTGGGGCGGATCGAGCCGAGCCTGGCCGGGGAGCCGGTGCCGTGGGACTGGGACGGGTTCGCCGACGCCCAGGCCGCGTATGCCCGCCTCGGCTTCGCCCCGGAGGTGGAGGCCTGATGAGCCAGCTCCTGCGCGTGCAGAACTTCGCCGTCTCCCAGGACGGCTTCGGCGCCGGCGAGGGCCAGACCCTCGAACGCCCCTTCGGGCACGCCAACCCGATGGACCTCATGTCCTGGGCCGGCGCCACCGCCAGCTGGCCCAACCGCACCGATCCGGGCGGGTCGCGCGGCCTCGACGACTACTTCACCCGGGACTTCACCCACAACATCGGCGCCGAGATCATGGGGCGCAACAAGTTCGGCCCCCAGCGCGGGCCGTGGGAGGACCACGAGTGGCAGGGCTGGTGGGGCGACGAGCCCCCGTTCCACACCCCGGTCTTCGTGCTCACCCACCACCTCCGCCCCAGCTTCACGCTCGGCGAGACCACGTTCCACTTCCTCGACACCACCCCGGCCGACGCGCTGGAGCAGGCCAAGGCGGCGGCCGACGGCAAGGACGTGCGCCTCGGCGGCGGCACCCACGTGCTCCGCGAGTTCCTCGAGGCCGACCTGGTCGACACCCTCCACGTCGCCGTCGCCCCGATCGAGCTCGGCCGCGGCGAACGGCTGTGGAACAGCTCCGACGATCTGCTCGACCGCTTCCACCGCGACGTCGTGCCCAGCGCCAGCGGGGTCACCCACCTGCTCTACTGGCGCCGCTAGCAGCCGCCCGATCAGGGTCGGGCGGGCAGCTCGACGGTCGCCTCGAGCCCGCCACCGGGACGGGGCGCCAGGACCAGCATCCCATCGTGGGCCCGGGCGATGCTCTCGGCGATCGCCAGGCCGAGGCCGACGCCGGGGTGGTCGGCCCGGGTGCGGTCGCTGCCCCGGCGGAACCGCTCGACGAGCGTGGCGACCAGGTCGGGCGCCAGGTGCTCGCCGGTGTTGGCCACCACCAGCTGCGCCCCACCGGGGGTCGACCGGGTCTCGACGCGCACCTCGCCCCCCTCGGGTCGGTTGTGGACGATGGCGTTCTGCACCAGGTTGGTGGCCAGCTGCAGCAGGAGCGGGTGCGACCCGGTGGCCGAGGCGGGCCCGGCAGCCACCTCGATGGCGACGCCCCGGGCTTCGGCCAGCGGCAGGAGCACCTCGGTGGCCTCCTCGGCGACCAGGGACAGGTCGACCGGCTCCCGGGAGAAGGACCGCTGCTCGGCGCGGCTGAGCACGAGCAGCGCCTCGGTGAGGTCGATGGCGCGGGTGTTGACCAGGTAGAGGTGGTCGATGAGCTGGTCGACGTCGCGTTCGGGGTCCTCCCGGGCGACGTCGAGCAGCGCCTGGGTGACGGCCAGTGGCGTGCGGAGCTCGTGGGAGGCGTTGGCCGCGAAGCGCTGCTGCTCGGCGACGTGGGCCTCGAGCCGGGCGAGCATGGCGTCGAACGCGTCGGCCAGCTCGTGGAACTCGTCGTCGTGGCCGGCCAGCTCGATCCGGTGCGCCAACGAGCCCTTGGCCGCCAGGCGCGTGGCATCGGTGATGCGCGACAGGGGTGCGAGCATCCGGCCGGCGAGGACCCACCCACCCAGGAGGCCCACCGCCAGCAGCACCACCAGCACGGCCGCCGCGCGCGGGGCGAAGACGCGCAGGAGGCCGGACCGGATCGGGAACACGCCGTTGAGGTCGGAGTCGCTGGCATCGATGAGCCTCGCCCGGTCCGGCACGTAGCGCAGCAGGAACAGCCACACCGCAGCGAGCAGGACGACGCCGGTGAGCATGACGAAGCCGGCGTAGCTGAGGGTGAGCTTCAGGCGGGCGCTCGGGCCCGGACGCCTAGCCACGTTCGGCGGGGCTGGGGACGCGGCCGGTCCCGACCTCGATCCGGTAGCCCACGCCGGCCTCGGTGGCGATGATCGGCGGCTCGCCCAGGCGCTTCCGGAGGGCGGAGACGGTGATGCGGACGGCGTTGGTGAACGGGTCGGCGTGCTCGTCCCACGCCCGTTCCAGCAGCTGCTCGGCGCTGACGACCCCGCCTTCGGCCGCCACCAGGACCTCGAGGACGGCGAACTGCTTGCGGGTGAGCGCGACGTAGCGGTCGTCACGGAAGACCTCGCGCCGGAACGGGTCCAAGCGCAGGCCGGCGAGCTCCCGCACCGGCGGCCGGTTGTGGGCCCGGCGCCGGTCGAGGGCCCGCAGGCGGAGCACCAGCTCGCGCAGCTCGAACGGCTTGGTGAGGTAGTCGTCGGCGCCCAGCGCGAACCCGGACGCCTTGTCGTCGAGCCGGTCCGCAGCGGTGACCATCAGGATGGGCGTGCCGGTCCCCGAGGTGACGATGCGCTGGGCGATCTCGTCGCCGGACGGGCCGGGGACGTCGCGATCGAGGATGGCGATGTCGTAGGCGTTGACCCGCAGCAGCTCGAGCGCCGCGTCCCCGTCGCCGGCGACGTCGGCCGCGATCGCCTCCAGGCGCAGGCCGTCGCGGATCGCCGCGGCCAGGAGGGGCTCGTCCTCGACGATCAGCACGCGCATGGCCTCGTCATAGTCCCCGCGGGCGCCTGTCGTCGGCGTATCGAAAACCGCGTACGGGCGGGCAACGGGCCACGGCGTCGAGTGGGGCCATGGCCGCCACCTCCGCCTCGTCCGCCACCTCGATGCGCACCCGGGCTGCCGGCCCCACCTCACGCCACCACCGGCGGGGGACCGTGCTGGTGGCCCTCGTCGTGGCCGGACTCCTCGGTGGCGTGGGCCTCCACCTGCGGACCTCGACCGGGTCGGGTCGGCCGTTGGCCGTGGTCGCCTCGCCCTGGCCCGCCGTGGGGTCGTCGACCGCCACCGGTCCGCCGGCCGCAGCCGGCGAGGCCGACGGCGTCGTGGCCGGTGACGTGACGGTCTTCGACGACATCCCTGCGGTGGGCAACCTCGATGGGGAGCTGGTGGCGGCCCTCCGGCGCGCCGCCACCGACGCCGCGGGCGACGGGATCGAGCTCCACGTCAACAGCGGCTGGCGCTCGCCCACCTACCAGCAGCAGCTGCTCCGCGAGGCGATCGCCCGGTACGGCTCGGCGGCGGAGGCGGCTCGCTGGGTCGCCCCGGCGAACCGCTCCGAGCACGTCTCGGGCCACGCCGTCGACATCGGGCCTCGCGGTGCCGCCGCCTGGCTGGGCGCGCACGGCGCCCGCTACGGGCTGTGCCGGACCTACGCCAACGAACCGTGGCACTTCGAGCTCCGTCCCGACGCCGTCGACCGCGGCTGCCCGGCCCCCTACGCCGACCCGACGCAAGACCCGCGGCTGCAGCCCTGATCAGCCTCCGATCGGCGGCTCGTCGCCGATCGACCGGACCACCCGAGCCGGGACGCCGGCCACCAGGGTGCCCGCAGGGACGTCGCGGGTGACCACTGCGCCGGCGGCGATCACCGCGTCGGCGCCCACCGTCACGCCCTGCAGCACGATGGCGCCGGCCCCGATCCACACGTTGCGCTCCAGCACGATCGGCGCCGCCACGATGGTGCTCCGCCGGGTGGCGGGGTCGAGCGGGTGGCCCGAGGTGATGAGGCTCACGCGCGGGCCGAGCAGGGCGTGGTCGCCGATGGTGATGCCGCCGATGTCGTTGAGGGTGCAGCCCTGGTTGACGAACACCTCGCGGCCCACCCGGACGTTGAGCCCCTGTTCGGAGAAGACCGGCGGGATCAGGTGGAAGGTGTCGTCGACCGGTTGGCCGGTCAGCTCGCTCCACGCCGCCCGGATGGCCTCGCCGTCCGCGTAGGGGATGCGGTTCAGCCGCTCGGTCAGCCGGATCGCCCGCTGGACGTTCCGGTACAGCTCCCGGGCCTCGGGTGTCCCCGATCGGTAGCTCACCTCAGGGTGCACGGTTCCTCCTCCTCGCTGTGGGCTGGTCAGAAGGACCGGAGCATGGCGGTCTGGGAGACGGTGGCGACGTGGGTGCCGTCCTCGCTCCACAGGTCGAGCACGCCGTTGGCCAGGCCGTTGGCGACGTTGGTGCAGCGGGAGTCGATCCCGATCCAGGTGCCGCGCATCGGGGCGAACACCTGCACGCCGATCTGGAGCGACACGCTGCCGACCGGGGAGTTGCCGCCACCGAGGGCGACCACCAGGGCCGAGCCGAGGGCGTCGCCGGGGATGGGCAGCAGGGCGGGCTCCCAGTCGGTCCCCGACGCGGCTGGCGGATCGGTGAACCGGAACCAGACGGCAAGGCGGGGGACCTCGTCGCTGGCGACGGCCCCGGCGGCCGCGGCCGCCTGGGTACCGGTGGCGGTCTGCCACTCGGTGTTGTCGAGGAAGCCGAGGGGGAAGTCGCTCGGGATGGCGGCCGAGGGCCCGTCGTCGCTCGGCGCCTGGAGCAGCTCGGCGGGGCGGGGGAGCGGGGTCACCGTCGGTCCCGGGATGGTCGGATCGGTGAAGACGGCGGTGGCCACCACGTTGGGGCCGTCCTCGTGGCGGCCGTTGGCACCGTGGCCGGCGTCCTCGTCGGGCGGGGTGCGGAGGGCGCCGTGCACCTGGGCGCCCCGTCGGCCGCTGCGCAGCACCGACACCGAGGTGGTGACCGGGCCGCAGGCCACCGGCCGGCAGAAGGTGGCGCTGGCGCTGGCCAGTCGCAGGTCGGGCCGCTGGAGCACGGCTTCCATCGCCCGCAGGGCTGCGGCCATGACCACCCCACCCTGGGCGAAGTACAGCCCCCAGGCATCGGTGATGATGGACTGGACCTCGGTGGGCCGAGCCGGATCGAGGACCGGCGTGGTGTCCCGCAGGATGTTGGGGGTGGTCACGGAGGGCTCCTCGTCGTGCAGGGCGTCGGCGACCCCATGGTGCCAGCGGCTAGGCCTGGGGCGACGCCAACGAAGGGAGCCGACGTGACCGACCGCATCGAGGAGCTGATGGCCCGGAACGTGACCGAGGTGTTCGACGAGCGCGCCGAGGGGCGCCGCCGCCAGGCCATCGAGTCGATCTACGCCGAGGGGGCCGGCGTCCACGCCGTCGAGGGATCCTCTCGCGGGTGGGATGCGGTCGACGCCGTGGTCCGAACCGTTCAGGCCGAGGCGGTGGGCCTGTCGTTCTCGATCGTCGTGCCCCCGACGGTGGTGGCCGACCTGGGCCGTCTGGGCTGGGCCCTCGGCCCGGCCGACGGGCCACCGGTGGTGACCGGCACCGACGTGGCCATCGTGCGCGACGGCCGGATCGCCGAGCTCTACACGTTCATCGACCTGCCGGCCTGAGCGCGTGTCGCCCGACGAGGACGAGTGGGTCTTGCGGTTCCTGGACGAGGTGGTCGAGGCGCTGATCCCGGTCGAGGCCGATCTCCGGACGTGGGACCCGGCCCTGTCGCTGCACGCCGTGCTGTCGGAAGGTGACGTCGTCGGCGTGGCCATCGAGGGCGCCGGGGTCCCGTTCCTCGCCTACACGGCAGGCCGCGTGCCTGGCGAGCCGCTTGCGGACCTCACCGCCGGCTTGGCCGACGTGGTGCAGGGCGAGGTGATGGATCAGTACGTGACCCGATTTTGGCCGTCGTGCTCCACGCACGGCCGAGGCCTGCACGCCGAGGTCCGGGGCGGTGAGGCGGTGTGGTGGTGCCGGGGCGGGGGCCATGCCTTCTCCTCGATCGGGCAGCTGGGTCTGGTCGTCTGAGCCTGATCGCCTGATCGCCTGCGCAGCGATCGGCTGACGCTCGATGATGACCCCGGCCGAGCCGAGCGGGCCGAGGTGCCTGGGCGCGCCGGTGCGCCCCGCAAGTTGCGGGGTGCACGGGTGCGGGGTCGGGTTGGGGCAGCACCGGTCCGAGCCGTCAGCCGTCGGGGGCGGGGTCGGATGGCGGGAGGGCCCAGTCGGGGAGGGGTTCTTCGGGTTCGGTCCAGCCGGGGGTGCCGTAGGTGATGGTCTCGTCGCCGTCTCGGGCCTGGTGGGTGCCGCCGGGTGGGTCGGGCGGGTCGGGGTCGGGCGGTTCGGGGCCTTCGGTGCCCGGTTCGGGGTTGCGGTTGAAGGTGAGGGCGCGGCGGTCGAGGCGTTCGCCGAGGGGGTGGGTGTAGTCGCCGGGTTCGATGCCCGCGGCCCGGGCTGCCTCGGCCGGGGTGGCGCCGCGCGCTGGGGTGATGGGGGTGCCGGAGGGGTCGAGGACGTGGCCCCAGGGGTCCAGCACCTCGATCCCGCCATCCACGTCGGCGTTACCGCTGATCGGGAGTTGGCCCTGGTGGTGCAGGCGGTGGTGGAACCCGCACAGGCTCAGCAGGTTCGACGTGTCCGTCGCCCCGCCGTCCTCCCAGTGGACGATGTGGTGCAGGTGCAGCCCTCGCCTGCGGCCGCAGCCCGGGATCCGGCAGCCCTGGTCGCGGTGCTCGACCGCCTTGCGCATCCGCCTCGGCAGCGCTCGGGTCCTGCGGCCCATCGAGATCGGGGTGCCATCGCGCTCCCACACCGGGGTCAGCGTGCAATCGCACAGCAACAGCCGCCGGACCGCGTCGGGCAGCACCACGCCCAGGTGGGCCGACAGGATCAGGGTCCCGTCGTCGCCGACCGCCGGGGAGAGGTGGAGCATCACCTGGTAGCGGTCCGAGCCGGGCTTCGCCGCCTCGCCCTGGCGCAGGTAGGACTCGGCCACGCCGACCAGGGCGTCGGCCATGGTGACCTTGCGCACCTCGTCGCCCTCGGGCGTGTCGGCCTGCTCCCGCTCGAGCAGGTCTTCGTGGGACGACCTCAAGGCCTGCTCGACGACCTTGCCCTCGTCGGCCGGAAGCCGGATCTTGCCCCACCACCCGCGCTCATCGGTCCCCGTCGACACGGAGCGGTCGTCCTCGCGGGGCTTGGGCTTGGTCGCCTCGGTCTCGGCGTCGTAGTGGTAGTCCTTCAACGACGAGCGCAGCTGGCTCATGGTCATCACCTTGGCCAGCTCGGTGATCGACCGCTCGTGGTTCGCCGGGGCCCGGCGACCGATCGCCACCGCGGCGTCGATCGAGAGCTCACCGGCGACCAGGGCGGCGATCGCACTCGGCAGCTCGTCACGCCGCGACGCCAGCTGCACCACACCGGCCGCCCGCGACGGCGTCATGCCGGTCTGCCAACCCACCCAGTGCGCCGGCGAGTGGATGCCCCACTGGCCCCACAGGTCCTCGTCGAGCGCATCGGCCACCAACTCCACCAACCGGCCCAGGGACGCGTTGACCACACCCATGGTCGAGGCCACCTCGGCCTCCAAGGTGCGGACCTGGTCCTCGAACCGGTCATCGACCTGCATCGCCATCTGCTTCACCTCCGCCTGGAGTTCTGCGCCCGCATCGAACTGGTGTTCGACACGCTACCCCTCCAGCGCAGCACGCGCAACCGCCCTCGACTGATCTCGTGCCCCCTCGGCCGCTGGGCCCGACGTAGGGTGGCGGCGTGAGCGAGCGGTCGTGGGTGGTGCACCTGCTCGGCCACCCGGCGGCGGGCAAGCGGACGGTCGGGGTCGAGCTGGTGGCGGCGAGCGAGCGGGCCGGCCCGTCCCGGTTCGTGCTCATCGACAACCACCTGACCAGCAACCCGGTGCTGGCCGTGCTGGACCAGGGCGGCGTGGGGACGGTGGGCGACGACGTGTGGGACCGGGTGGACGAGGTCCGCGACGTGGTCCTCCGGGCCATCGTCGAGCTGGCCCCGCCCGAGCGCACCTTCGTCTTCACCAACGTGGCGGTCGAAGGCCGCGAACGGAGCCTGGAGGGTGTCCGGCGCATCGAGCGGCTGGCCGCCGACCGGGACAGCACCTACGTGCCGGTGGTCCTGCACTGCGACCGCGACGAGCTGCTGCGCCGGGTGCCCAACGTCGACCGCCGGACCCACGGCAAGTGGACCGCGCCCGACGAGGTGGCGGCCCACCTCGACCGCACCCACCTGTACCGCCCCGGATCCCCGCACCGGCTGGAGCTCGACACCACCACGGCATCGCCCGCCACCACGGCCCGGGCGATCCTGGCCCACCTGTCCTCTCTGTCGACCGAGGGCTGAACGGCGCCGCGTGGGTCGGGATGACCCATGGGCGCGGCGGGGTGGATCGGGGATCGTGCTCGGGCGGGCCGCGAGGGTCGGCTCGCGGATCACGACCGGGGGAGACGACGGTGAGCAGGTTCGACGACCGCAGCAGGGCGGCAGGCCAGGCACGACCAGGGGCAACGAGCCGGGCGCCGCGATGGTGGGCGCTGCTCGCCGCCGGGCTGCTGCTCGGCAGCGTGGCCCTCGCCGGTTGCGGCTCCGACGCGGCGTCGTCCCAGCCCGGCTCGACCACCACGGCCGCCAGGGCCGCCGCCAAGACGCCCACCACGAAGGCCGCGGCGGCCGAGGTGCACGAGGTCGGTGACGCCTCGCGCTGCGAGACCAGCGCGGTCAGCGGCGACTACCTCTACGAGGTCCACGGCGACCAGCAGTTCGAGGAGGGCTTCGTGCCGGTCCTCGAGGTCGGCCTGATGACCTTCGACGGCACGGGCGCCGGCACCCGGCTGGGCACGCTGTCGAGCACCCGGGCCGAGGCCAGGTCGACCTTCACCTACGAGGCGGGCAAGGACTGCGTCGGCACCATCACCACCGAGGCCGGCACCGTCTACCGGGCCACCTTCAGCCCGGGTGGCGACGAGGTCACCTTCTTCGCTGCCGGCTCGGGCGTGCAACCCGCCCTCGACGGCGCCGCGGAGCGGATGGAAGGCGAGGCGCCCCCGACCTGCGACCTCGGCACGCTCACCGGCACCTACCAGTACCGGGCCCGCGGCACGCTGGACGGCAAGGCCCACGTCGAGCACGGGTTCGAGGTCTACGACGGCAAGGGCGGCGTCACCAACGCCTTCCGGGTGGCCGGCGACGACCAGGCCGAGACGCTGGTGGGGACCTACGTGGTCGACCACGACTGCCACGCGGTGGTCACCTACGACTCGGGCGTGAAGCTCGACCAGTACGTGTCGCCCGACGGGTCGGAGTTCTACTGGGTCCAGACCGCCGGCTTCGAGCAGGACGGGCTCCTCGGCGGCCACGAGCACCGGGTGAGCACCTCGACCGACGACCTCATCACCACCGGCCGATGACCCCCGTTCGATCCGTTCGATCCTCCGAAGGAGATCCCACCATGTCCACCTCCCTGCGCACCCGAGCTGCTGCGGCCGTGGCCACCCTGGCCCTCGGCGCCACCCTCGCCGTGCTGCCCGTCCTGCCGGCGTCGGCCGCGCCCGCCGCACCCGCTGCACCGGCCACCGCAGCCGCGCCGACCGGCACCGGCGACTACGTGGCCGACCCCTTCACGGCGAAGCCCGGCAACCCGTTCGGCGAGTACCGGGTGCAGCCCGTCGACTGCGGCCAGAACACCAACTGCGCCGGCGCACCGGTGTCGGGGCCGGGCGCCCCGATGGTCGACTTCCCCTGAGCGGTTCGGCCTGCGGCGCGGTGGCTCGGCGCCTCAACCCGCGGGACGGGTGAAGGCGCCGAGCAGCGCCTCCTGGCCGCCCACGTCGAGCTTGCGGTAGACCGCGGCCAGCTGGTTGCGGATCGTCTTCACCGCCACCCCGTCGCGCTCGGCGATGGTGCTGACCCGCAGCCCGTCGAAGAGCGACCGGACCACCTCGGCCTCGCGGGGCGTGAGGGCACCGGCGGGGATCGGCCGGCGGGCGCTGGGCAGCGGCTGGACTGCACCGACCAGGACGGGCCCGTCGGGTGACAGGAGCCGGCGGAGCTCGACCTGCACCCGCACCCACCCGTGGTCGGCTCGCAACCGGACCGAGTAGTGGGCCACCTCCGCCCGCTCGTTCAGGACCGCCCCCACCAGGGGGACGACCGAGGGCACGTCCTCGGGGTGCACGGTGAGGGCGGCGAGCAGGCCGACCTGGGCCTCCGGCGCCAGCCCGAGCTGCGCCATCCTCGGGTCGGCAGCGAGGATCCGCATCTGGTGGTCGTAGACCATCCAGAAGCGCTCGGAGATCCCGGCGGCGTTCGGGGCATCGATGGCGCGGGGTTGGCCGACGTGCAGCGTGACGACGGCGGCCTCGGCCGCGATCGCCGGACGGCGGTGGTGGAGGATCTCGATGGCGAGGTCGACCGGGCCGGTGGGGGTGTGGGCCCGCAGGCGGGTGGACCAGGCGTGGCTGGACTCCCGGCCGCCGCCCTCGATGTCGTCCAGCGCGCGCCAGGCGGCCAGGTGGTCGACGATGGCCCGGAGGTCGGGCCGGGCGACCAGGCCCGCTTCCACGAGGTCCCCGGCCTGCGCCGGCAGCCCGCGGCCCAGGAGCGCGGCGACCGCGTCGGTGGCGGCCAGCACCCGCCCGGTCAGCGGGTCGAACACCACCATGGCGACGTGGGCGTCGGCCAGGGCGTGGGTCGACGCCCGCAGGTCGCCGTGCCACTCTTCGATGCTCCCGAGGAACCGGCGGTGCCACACGAGGGTGCGACGCTAGCGGCGCGAGCGGCCGCGCCGCCGACCTCGCTCAGGGGTCGAGCTCGCGCAGGACGTCGTTCATCTCGCGGCGGAAGCGGCGGAGCTCGTCGCGGTGGGCGAGGGAGAGGTCGGCCAGCTTCTCGTCGCCCTCGGGGCTGAGCGTCCAGACCGCTCGACGGGCGTCGGTCGGGTCGGTGCCGCGCTCCAGCAGCCCACGGGCGTGGGTGCGGGCGGCCAGCTCGGTGGCCGAGTGCAGCTTGAGCTGGAGCATCTCGGCCAGGTCGGTGGTGGAGGGGGGCGGTGCCGGGTGTCCCCGCACGGCCAGGAGGAGCTGGTGCTGGGCCGGGGTCAGGCCCGCGCCGCGGGCGGCGGCCTCGGAGAAGGCCTCGAAGCGCCGGAGGGCGTGGCGGAAGGTGGCCAGCGATCGGTAGTCGCGGTCCGAGAGGGGGGCGCCGGTCATCGCTCCGCCCGAGCGGTCGGCTCGTCGTCGGCGCGGGGCTCTGACCCACCAGCGTCCAGGCGCTGCTGCTGGCTGTCGATCAGGTTGACCGGCGACGTGAGCACCAGCGCCACCAGTGCGGCGATCAGGGTGGTGGGCAGCAAGGTCATGCCCGCCATCTCGGTCACCACGAGGGTGGACCCGAGGGGCGTCTTGGTGACGCCGACGTTGACCGCCACCATCAGCGCGGCGGCCAGCACCCACGAGCTCCCCCCGGGGAGGTGGCCCTGGGTGGCCCGGCCCAGGCAGAACCCGACGAAGAACAGCGGGATGATGAAGCCGCCCCGCCACCCGGTCGCCATGGCCACCGCCGAGGCCAGCAGCTTCATGGCTGCGGCCAGCACCAGCGTGCCGGCCGCCACCTTGGGGGCGGTCAGGTGGTCGATCTGCACCTCGCCGTTGGTGAGGGCGAGCGGGGTGGCGAAGGCCAGGCCGGCGAGGACGAGGCCGCCGAGCGCCGGCTGGACGTCGCCCGGGATCCGCTTGGCCACCCATCGGAGGGCGACGGTGAGGTAGGTGAAGGCGGCGGCCAGGATGGCGCCCACCACGCCCGCCACCACGGCGTAGCCGAGGTCGGCGAGGTGGATCGAGGCCGGGGCGGGGAAGTGCCACATCGGCTTCAGCCCCAGCCCGGTGGCCATGGTCGAGACGGCGTAGCCGCAGAGCGACCCGATGGCGGCGGGGATGAGGGCCTCGTAGTACTCCAGGCCGCGCCGGTGCAGGATCTCGAGGGCGAACAGGGCACTGCCCAGCGGTGCCGCGAACAGGACGGTGAACCCGGCGGCCATGCCCGTGATCGACACGATGCGGAGGTCGTCGCGGTCGAGGTCGTAGCGGAGCCCCAGCCAGGAGGCCACGCTGCCGGTGGTGGTCACCAACGGCGCCTCGGGCCCCAGCGGGCTGCCGGCCCCGACGCAGAGCAGCGAGATGGGGATCAGCGAGCGCAGGCTGCGCACGTTCTCCGAGCCGCCGGAGACGTGGATGTTGTCGACCAGCAGCTCGACGTCGCCCGGGGGGCCCAGGACCCGGACCAGGACGGCAACGGCGATCCCGATGCCCACCATCACCAGGACCTGGGCCGACAGGCTGCGGTGCTCGGGGAGCAGCCCGCCCTGCAGGAGCTTCAGCACGCCGAGGTAGGCGGCGCCGATGGCCCCGCCGATGACGCCGGAGGCGACCACGATGCGACCCACCTTGTTGCGCTCGTGGGTGAACACCTCGAGCAGCAGCTGCCGCGGGTGGGGGAGGGCGATGGTGGAGCGCACGAACTACATCGTACGGCGATCTATCTCGGATCCCACCGATCGCCGGCCGGACCTAGGCTCTGCGCCCATGTCGACACCGGGTGTGCCCGCTCCGGGCACCCACGCCTGGTACCACCGGCAGGAGCCGCTCGACGGTCGGCGCTGGCGGGTGCGCTGCCTCTTCAGCGACGACCACCCCGACGGTGCGGTGGTGGAGGACCCGGCCGAGCTCCCCGGGCGCTTCGAGATCTGGCGGGCCGACCTGGACGAGCGGGGCCGGCCCCGC
>Ga0209023_10004243_pt1 | contig 16453 bp, 13 predicted proteins | sample LakOneMetagenome_FD_187468 | JGI IMG/M metagenome (GOLD analysis project Ga0209023, IMG submission 187468) | Freshwater and sediment microbial communities from Lake Erie, Canada (SPAdes) (version 2) | ecosystem: Environmental > Aquatic > Freshwater > Lentic | place: Lake Erie, Canada... | reverse complement strand
GTGCCCTGCCGGCGGGTTACGACACCATGATCGGCGAGCGCGGCCAGCGCCTGTCGGGTGGACAGCGTCAGCGTCTGGCGATTGCCCGCGCGCTCCTCCGCAACGCGCCGATTCTGATTCTCGATGAAGCGACCTCTGCGCTCGATGCCGAATCCGAGCAGCTGGTGCAGGAGGCGCTCTTCAACCTGATGAAGAATCGCACCTCCTTCGTCATCGCACACCGCCTCTCCACCATTCGCCGGGCTGATGCGATCATCGTGCTCGAGCGAGGCCGGATCGTCGAAGTTGGCCGGCACGACGACTTGCTCGTCAGGCCGTCGGGCACCTACGCCTCGCTCTATCAGATGCAGCTGCTCGAAGGACGAAAGCCAGAACGAAGGATGATTCCCTCATGATCGCGTCGATGACCGGCTTTGCTTCGGTCACCCGGGAAGACGAAAAGGCCACGGTGGTCGCTACCATCCGGGCCGTCAACCACCGTCATCTCGACCTGCAACTGCGGATGCCCTCGAGCCTGGGTGGACTGGAAGCTGAAATCCGCGCGCTTGTCGGAAAGTATGTCGTCCGCGGCCGTGTCGAGGTCAGTGTCAACGTGCAGTCGCGCCAGACGCCTGCGCTTGAAGTCGACCTCAACGAGCCGTTCGCGCTGGCCCTCGAGAGTGCTCTCGAGCGCGCCCGCAAACGCAATCTCATTGCCGGCACGCTCACGCCTGGCGATCTGCTGCGGCTGCCGCAGGCGATCTCGATTCGCGAAGTGACGACAGACGACGAAGTGGTCGCTGAGGCGATTGCCGGACGCGCACGCGAAGCGCTGGATCTCGCGCTTGCGGACCTGCTGAAGATGCGCGCGACGGAGGGCGAGCACCTGCGTGCTGACCTCGACACGCGACGCACGCTCGTTGCCGACCTCGTGGAACGCGTCGCAGTGGCGGCCGACGAGGGGCGCATCGCGCTCGAACAGCGCTTGAGCGAACGCGTCGCGCAGATTCGCACCGAGTTGCAGGCCGACGAGATGGCCGTTGCGCAGGAGATCGTGAAGTTCGCCGCGCGGTCGGACATCAGCGAGGAGGTCTCGCGCTTCCGTGGCCACGTGTCGCACTGGCAGACACTGTCGGATTCGGCGGAGCCGTGCGGGCGCAAGCTCGATTTCCTTCTGCAGGAGATGAACCGCGAGGTCAACACGATGGGTTCCAAGGCCGACGGCCTTCGAGTCTCTGAACTGGTGATTGCCGCGAAGGCCGAGCTCGAGAAGATGCGCGAGCAGGTGCAGAATGTCGAGTAGTGCCCAGGGACGGCTCTTCATCGTGTCGGCGCCGTCAGGCGCTGGCAAGACCACGCTGATCGAACGGCTGGTGGAGCAGGTGCCGCACCTTCGCATGTCGCGGTCGTACACCTCACGACTGGCCCGGCCCGGTGAAGTCGACGGCGTGGACTACAATTTCGTGTCGCGCGAACGCTTCGAGCAGATGATTGCGGCCAACGATTTTCTGGAATGGGCCGATGTCTTTGGCAACCTGTACGGAACCTGCGCGTCAGACACCGCGCGCCTGCTCGCCGATGGCAGTGACGTGGTGCTCGTGATTGACGTGCAAGGTGCACGGCAGGTCCGCTCTTTGAGGCCGGACGCGACCACGGTGTTCGTCATGCCGCCGTCGTATGCGGTGCTCGAACAGCGCTTGCGTGGACGGAGCAAGGACAGTGAAGCGGCGATCGTGCGGCGCCTGCAGGTCGCGCGCGAAGAGGTCGCTTCGTTCACCGAGTACGACTTCATCGTGCTCAATGACGAGGTGACGGCCGCTGTGGACAGGCTTCGAAGCGTCGTGCTGGCTGAGCGCTGCCGCCTCGACTGCATGCGAAGCCAGGCAGAGCACATCGTCAAGTCGTTCGTTTGACGCACGAGCGGGACAAAGTCGTTCCGTTGTGCGTCTGACATAGAGGAGCCCCGCAGGCTCCGGCGAGAGGATTCATGATCGACCGTTCAAAACTGCCCAACACCTTCGAATTCGTGGTCACCGCCGGCGCCCGGGCGCGGCAACTGCTGGCGGGCTCAGTGCCGCGCGTCGAGGTGGGCGCACACAAGAAGACGACCGTCGCTGCGAGGGAAGTGTTGACGGGCGCGGTGGAGGCGTTGCCGTATCAGAAGCCTGCGCCGGACATCCCAATCGATCCCATCGTCGCAACCGACGCCGAGTAACGAGCGATCAAGGGGGCAGCTATGCTTGTCGCGCTGGGAGTGACTGGCGGGATCGGCGCGTACAAGGCCGTGGAGGTCGCGCGCGGACTCCAGAAGCGTGGTCACGACGTCGTCGCGATCATGACGGCGGCTGCCACCAGGTTCGTCGGTCCGGTCACCTTCGAGGCGATCACGCGTCGGCGCGTGATTACCGACCAGTGGGAGTCGGGCAGCAACGCCGACATCGAGCACATTGCGCTGGCCTCGTCCATCGACCTGCTGCTCATCGCACCCGGCACGGCGAACATCATCGGCAAGCTGGCGAACGGCATCGCCGACGACTTCCTCACCACGCTGTACACCGCCACTCGGGCGCCCGTGCTCATCGCTCCGGCGATGAACACGCAGATGTTCGAGCACGAGGCCGTGCGCCACAACCTCGACACGCTGGCCAGTCGCGGTGTGCGGTTCGTCGAACCTGGTGCTGGCTACCTGGCGTGTGGATGGATCGGAAAGGGCAGGCTCGCCGAGCCGGACGATATCTGCGTCGCGGCTGATGCGGTGCTGCGGCCGTCCACGACGCTCACCGGCAAGCGCGTCGTCGTCTCCGCCGGTCCGACGTACGAAGACATCGACCCGGTGCGCTACGTCGGCAACCGTTCGAGTGGTCGCATGGGTTTTGCGATTGCGGCGGAAGCGGCCAGACGTGGTGCGCAGGTGACGCTCGTTGCGGGTCCGACGACGGTGCAGACGCCGAGCGTGCAGCAGGTGATTCGCGTGCGAGGCGCCGCGGAGATGTGCACGCAGGTCCTCGCGCATGCGGCAGACGCCGATGTCGTGGTGATGGCTGCCGCCGTGGCGGACTACACTCCGGTGGTTCGCGCCGAGCAGAAGGTGGCGAAGTCAGAGGGTGAGTTGACGCTGGTGCTCCGGCGAACGCCCGACATCTTGAAGACGCTGGGGCAGCAACGAGCCACGAAGGGCCACGGGCCATGCCTTGTGGGTTTCGCGGCCGAGACCGAGCACGTCGTCGAGCGGGCGGCTGAGAAGCGCCGCGCGAAGCAGGTCGATCTCATCGTGGCCAACGACGTCTCGCGGTCGGATGCAGGCTTCGATGTGGATGCCAACGCGGTGACCCTGGTCGACGCCAGCGGCAGCGAGGTCGTTCCTCTCCAGTCGAAGGCCGCCGTTGCGGCCGTCATTCTCGACCGCGTCGAAGTGTTGCTTCGCACGCGGGCGGCTTCCACGACCTCCGCGTAAGCCACGACGCTGTCTGTGCCGTCGCTGTCTGTGAGCGTCGGCCGCGCGCCATCAGTATTCTCGACACGCAGGACTCCTCATGGACCGCGAACAGCTGATTGAACATCTTCGATTTGCCGCCGAGATGGGCGTCACCGGCGTCAGTCGTGACCCCGCGTGGCGAACCCGTGAGGTTGCAACGATTGCTCGCGACAACCAGGACTCGGACGGCGACAGCAGCGGCGCCGAACCCGACGTGATTCAGCCCACGGCCGCAGTGGGTGGCGACCAGATGGTGACGATCGTGAAGAAGACATCGCAGACGCCCGTGACCATGCTGGCATCCATTCAGGCTGAGATTGGCCCCGCGTGCACACGCTGCAAGCTCCACACGCTGGGTCGCAAGCAGGTGGTCTTCGGCGTGGGTAATCCCGACGCGCAGTTGATGTTTGTTGGTGAAGCCCCAGGCGCTGATGAAGACGAGCAGGGCGTGCCATTCGTCGGACGCGCCGGGCAACTGCTGACGAAGATCATCGAAGCGATCGGCCTCACGCGCGAAGACGTGTACATCGCGAACGTGATCAAGTGTCGGCCGCCACAGAACCGCAATCCCGAGCCGGACGAAGTGGAGACGTGCGAGCCGTTCCTGTTCCAGCAGATCGATGCAATCAAGCCGCGCGTCATCGTGGCGCTTGGCAAGTTCGGCGCACAGACGCTGCTGCGCACACAGGAACCCATCTCGAAGCTGCGCGGACAGGTCCACGAGTTTCGCGGTGCGAAGCTGATTCCCACGTTCCATCCTGCGTACCTGCTGCGCAATCCGCCTGCGAAACGTGAGGTGTGGGAGGATATGAAGAAGGTGCGTCAACTCCTGAACGACGTGCCCTAACCGCTCAGTCCGCCGCGGTGGTCATTCGCCGACGACGGAGCCGGTCATCAGTCCTGTGTTCGTTCGTATCGCTGTCCCAGTCCCTGCACTCGATCTGCTCACCTACGGTGTGCCCGAGGGCCAGCCCGCGCCGCCTGTCGGTGCGCGCGTCGTCGTGCCTCTGGGTGCGCGCGCCGTCACCGGCATCGTGGTCGACGTGTCGCGTGACTCAACGGCACCGGCGGGAACCGGCGTCAAGCTGCTGCGGCAGGTGCTCGACGCGGAGCCCTTCATCCCCTCTGAAGTTGTGGACCTTGCGCGCTGGACAGCCGAGTACTACGCAGCCGGCGCCGGCGAAGCGATCACCGCCGTGCTGCCGCCGAAAACGCGCGGCACGCGTGCCGACGCGCACAAGACCGCCAAGGTGGTGTTGGTCACTGCGGCGGGACTCGATCCGGACGTGAAGGTCACCGCCAGACAGAGCGAGGCGCTGGACATTCTTCGCGGCGCACCCGACGGCATTGCGTCGAGCGAACTGGCGAAACGCGGTATCAGCGCCGACGTGGTCACGCGGCTGCTGAAGGCGGGACTCGTGCAGACGCGGCAGGACCGCGTGGACCGCGACCCCTTCGGGACCGCGACGACCGACCTCGGTCCTGCAGACGCCTCGCGCAAGCTAACGCTCGAGCAGGATCAGGCACTCGTGCGGCTGCTGGCGCTCGCAGAGACGCGCGTGTTCAAGCCGGCGCTGCTGCACGGTGTCACAGGCAGCGGCAAGACAGAACTTTACCTGCGACTGTCTGCCGCGGTGCGCGCATCTGGTCGCCGCGTGCTCATGCTGGTGCCCGAAATCGCGCTGACGCCGCAAGTGGCAGCGCTGTTCCGGCAGACGTTCCACGACCGCGTGGCTATTCAGCACAGCGGATTGTCAGATGGCGAGCGGCACGACCAGTGGCAGAGGATTCGCCGCGGTGACGTGGACGTGGTGGTCGGCACCCGTTCCGCCGTGTTCACGCCGCTTCGTGATGTCGGGCTCATCATCGTGGACGAAGAGCACGACGGCTCGTACAAGCAGGACGAGAGCCCGCGCTACAACGGCCGTGATGTCGCGATGGTGCGTGCGCAGCGTGCGGGAGCGCTGGTGGTGCTCGGATCAGCGACGCCGTCGATGGAGACCTACGCGCACGCCGTCAGTGGCAAGTACGAGCGCATCGTGCTCGAGAAGCGCGTGCTCGAGCGTCCGCTCCCCTCGGTCACTGTCGTCGACATGCGGGAGGAATACGCCGCCGAAGGGCCGGACGTGATTCTGAGCCGCGCCCTGCGCGACGGCATTGCCGCGCGCGTCGACAAGGGCGAGCAGGCGATGGTGCTCCTCAACAGGCGCGGCTACGCGACGGCTGTCTTCTGCCGGCAGTGTGCGGGCACGATCGATTGTCCGAACTGCAGCGTGTCGCTCGTGGTGCACGGCGAGGGCGTCTCGAAGCGTGCACGGTGTCACTACTGCAACTACTCGGCGCGAGTGCCGGCGACGTGTCCGACGTGCAAGGCGCCGTATCTCGAGCAGATGGGATTTGGCACCGAGCGCGTCGAAGCGCAGGTGATCAAGCAGTGCCCTGGTGCCCGCGTTGCACGGCTGGACCGCGACTCGACCCGGCGCAAGGGATCGCTCACCGCGCTCCTGGCCAGGTTTCGCGCGCGCGAGATTGATGTGCTCGTCGGCACGCAAATGATCGCGAAGGGACACGATTTTCCGGGGGTCACCCTGGTTGGTGTCATCTCCGCCGACGTCGGTCTGGGCATGGCGGACTTCCGCGCGTCCGAGCGAACGTTCCAGTTGCTCACGCAGGTGTCCGGTCGGGCGGGGCGCGGGGAGACAGCCGGCGAAGCCATCGTGCAGACCATCTACCCGACGCACTACAGCATTCAGCTCGCCTGTCGTCAGGACTACGCGTCGTTCTTCGCCCACGAGATGCATTTCAGATCGGCCATGCGGTATCCGCCGACCGTGTCGCTCATCAACGTGGTGGTACGGGCGAAGACCTATGCGACGGCGATGGACGATGCGGCGGGGATTGTCAGGGTGTTGCGGGAACTGGACCCGAAGCTTGCCTGCTACCGAGTGCTTGGCCCGGCGCCTGCGCCCCTCGGCAAGCTTCGCGGGGAGTACCGGGTGCAGTTCCTGATGAAGGGCTTGCAGCGCCGCCGGATGCGCGAAGCGCTGGTGCAGACGCTGGCGACGAGACCCGACATTGCGCGACGCACGGTGGTCGACGTCGACCCGCTCTCGGTGCTTTGAGATTTCAGAACGAAGATTTCAGATTGAAGATTATCAACTGGACTGAGGACCGGACCACGAACCAGGTACGGACCAAGAACCAGGAACAAGGAACCAAGAACCCCGAAGGCCCAGCCGCTAAGGCAGGCCGCCGGAGAACGGCTGTATCGGCGCAGGCGTGAAGCAGAGGATGAACATCACCACTGCGAACAGCGCCAGCCACATCCGCCGCGAATCGAGCGGCACTTCCTCGTCGAACGTACGGGGATGGTGACGGCCGAACACGAACAGCATCACCACCATCAGGCCGGTCCACACCATCCAGCTCGGAGAGAACCAGGTGAGGAGCAGCGCGCAGCCAATCATCACCAGCGTCACGTGCGACGACTTCCGCCCAAGCACCGCGTAAGAGATGTGACCGCCGTCCAGCTGACCAATCGGAAACAGATTGAGGCTGGTTGCAATCAACCCGAACCAGGCGCCAACGCTCATCGGGTGCAGGTTGACGTCGTAGCCGGGAGGCGGCGTGCCAAGCAGCAGGTGCGCAGCCAACTTCAGGAGCAGGGGTTCTCCGAGGTTGATGCCGTCCATCATCGGCGGTACCGGCAGCACGTTCGACATGGCCATCCCGATGAACATCGCGGGGACGGCAATGACGAATCCCGCCAGCGGTCCGGCGATACCGATGTCGAAGAGCATCCGTTTGCTTGGGATGGGTTCGCGGATGCGTATGAACGCGCCGAAGGTGCCGGTCTGGAAGATGGGAATCGGAATCAGGAACGGGATAAAGAAGGGAAGCGACGCATCGACGTCATAATAGCGACACGCCAGATAGTGCCCCAGCTCGTGACAGCCTAGGATGGTCAGCACCGTCGCGCTGTACCAGAGGCCGCTGACCAGCATGGCCGGCGTGCTCAGCGAGACATCAGCACTCCCGAAATCGCTGGCAAACGACGCGTAGTGCATGCCGCCGACGATCGTCGTGGTGCCAATGGTGGCCAGCAGCAGGACAAGGTGCAGCCACCGCCGGTCACGGAACTTCGGACGGGGGGACCAACCATAGAACTCCGGCACACCTGCCGGCGGGGGATCTGGGAACTGGGACAATCGGAAGGCTTACCCGATGTTCTGGAGGTCTTTGCCGGGTTTGAAACGAATGGTTCGACCGGGAGGAATGCGGACTTCCTTGCCGGTGCGGGGGTTACGACCGATACCGCGCTTTCGGGGCTTGACCTGAAACACGCCAAAGCCGCGCAGTTCAATCCGTTCGCCGCGCTGCATCGACGTGCGCATGGCGTCAAACACCGCGTCGACTGCCACCTCGGCCTTGACCTTGGTTATGTCGGCAATCTTCGACACTTCGTTGACGATGTCGACCTTGATCATGCTTAGCGGCTCCTAGGTTCTTGTAAACATCATAGATTGTGTCACTTACGCTGTCAATGCCGGTGCTAAGTGATCCAGAATCAAGTCGGGAATGCCACGTAAACTGCCGTCAGTCGTCCTCGTAGGTCGCCCGAACGTCGGGAAATCGACCCTCTTCAACAAGATGATCGGCTCGCGCCGAGCCATCGTCGCGCCCATTGCGGGCACCACGCGTGACTCTCTGGCCTTCCCGGTGCACTGGGGCGAGCACAGCTTTCAGCTGTCCGATACCGGCGGCTTGTACGGCGCCAGCAAGGACCCGCTCCACGACCTCGTCGTGCAGCAGGGACAGCGCGCCATCAGTGGCGCCGATCTCCTTGTTTTTCTGACAGATGGACAAGAAGGACTGGCGTCTGGCGACGAGACCATCGCGCGTGAGATCCGCGAGACGGGCGTGCCCATCCTGTTTGTGGTCAACAAGACCGACGACAAGCGCGCGCGTGCGGCGGTTCCCGAGTTCTACGCGCTGGGGTTCGAGCCGGTCATCGAGATCTCGGCCGAGCACGGCAACGGTGTGGGCGACCTGCTCGATGCGATCGTAGAGGGCCTCGGCGATAGAGGGCGCGTCCAGTCGAAGACCGAGGGCGAAGAGGGGGCGGAGTCCGAAGACGGTGACGCCGCCGGCGGCGCAGCAGACGGGCCTGTGGAGACGACCATCGCCATCATCGGCCGTCCGAATGTCGGCAAGTCGTCTCTGGTCAATCGGTTGCTCAAGGAAGAGCGGGTCATGGTGAGCGACATGCCCGGCACGACGCGCGACGCCATTGACTCCACCCTGACGTGGCATCGGCGGCAGTTCCGCATCTTCGATACGGCGGGCATGCGGCGTCCGGGCCGCGTCCGGAGTGGCGGGATGGTGGAGCTGGTCAGCGTGGCCGGCGCCAAGAAGGCGATTTTCGACGCCGACGTCGTGGCCCTGCTCATCGACTCGAAGGAGGGCGCGACCGATCAGGATGCGTCCATCGGCGGGGAAGCCGACCGTGCTGGTCGAGCCGTGGTCATCGTGGCCAACAAATGGGACCTGGTGAAGAGCCAGGACCCCGAGTTCGTCAAGACCTTCGACGACAGCGTCCGACGCAAGATGCGGTTCCTCGACTACGCACCTATCCTCCACATCTCGGCCCTCACCGGCGAGCGGGCGCCGAAGGTGCTCGAAGCCCTCGACCGGGCTGCTGCAAATCGTCGCAAGCGGGTGCCTACGCCGGCCCTCAACCGCTTCGTCGAGACCATCGTGGCGGCAAACCCGCCGGTCAGTCCCGACCGCAGGCATGTGCGCATCATGTACGTGGCGCAGATCGGCGTGGCGCCGCCGACGTTCGTCTTCTTCACCAACGTCGCGACCACGTTCCACTTCTCGTACGAACGCTTCCTGGTGAACAAGATTCGGGAGCACTTCGGGTTCGAAGGGACCCCCATCCGCATTCAGGTCAGGCGGCGCGCCCAGTCCAAGCCAGGCGGTCGCACCAGAAAGCCCAAAGCGCCGACACCGTAGCGCTGCCGCATCTGGTCTGCGACGGCTTCCATCATGCCGATGGAAGCTGCGCGGCCGGTGGCATAATCAGTCCTTCACCCGTGTCAGCTGCTCTTCGAATTCTGCACGTCTCTCCGTACAGCCCCGAGGCCTGGGCGTATGGCGGCATCCCGCGTGTCGTGTCAGCGCTGACCTATGGGTTGGTCGCACGCGGACACACGGTCACGCTGTGCGCGACCGATGTGCTCGATGCGTCGCGCCGGTTGGGGCCGTCGACCGGTCGCGTTCGTCGCACTCCGCTGCCGCCACGCGTGGTCGACGGCGTCGAGTGGCGCATCTTTCCGAATCTGTCCAACCGCGCGGCGTTCAAGTGGCAGGCGTTCGCGCCGCTCGGATTGGGCGCGTTCCTCAGCCAGCACGCCGCGTCGTTCGACGTGGCGCACCTGCATGCCTGTCACAACCTTCCGGGCATCATCGCGGCGCGAGCCCTCGCGAAGGCGGGTGTGCCGTGGGTGCTGTCACCAAACGGCACCGCGCCGATCTTCGAGCGTCGCCTGTTCGAGAAACGCCTCCTGCAGCAACTGGGTGGCGACCGCGTGCTCCGAGATGCGCGGCTGGTGCTCGCCGTCTCGCATGCAGAAGAACGGCAGTTGCACGCGCTTGGTGTGCCCGCCGAATCGATTCGCCGCGTGCCGAATCCCGTCGACACGCGCGAGTTCTTCGATGCGAGGGGCAGCTACCGCTTTGCCAACCATCGCGGCGAAGGACCTGACACGACGATTCTCTTCATCGGCAAGATCACGCCACGCAAGAACCTTGACGTGGTCGTCGAGGCCTTCGCGCGCTTGACGACGGTTCCTGCGCGTCTGGTCATTGCGGGCAGTGATCAGGGCGGTCTGGAGGCGGCGATGGCACGTGCCAAAGCGCTCGGCGTCGATGGTCGCATCGAGGTTGTCGGCGTCCTTCCCAGCGACCGCCGGTTGCAGGCCATGGCCAACGCCGACGTCGTCGTCTATCCGTCGTCTGATGAAGTGTTCGGACTCGTCGCTTGCGAAGCCTTGCTCGTTGGCACGCCGGTCATCGTTGGCAGCGATTCAGGGTGCGCCGAGGTTGTCGGGAACTGCGGCATCACGGTGAAGCCAGGAGATCCGGTTGCCCTTGCGGCAGCAATGGCGACGGCGCTGCGTGGACCCGTTGATGTGCGTCGAAGCCGCCTGGCAGGTCGCGAACGCATCCTGAAGCAGTTCAACGTCCGCACCGTCATCGAGTCGCTGGACGGTGTCTACCGGGAGGTCGTCGCGTCCGGTGTGGAGCGCCGCACGGCGTGAACGGCGTCAGTGTTCTCATTCCCGTGCACAATGCGGGTTCCGCGTTGCGTGACACGCTGCGGTCAGTCCTTCTTCAGAGTTCTCGCCAAACACCTCTCGACATCGTGATCGTGGACGACGGCTCGCGGGACGACGCTGTGGATGACGCGATTCACGACGTCGGCAACGTGTCGATCACTGTGCTGCGAACCGCAGGTGTCGGTGCGAGTGCAGCGCTCAACGCGGGCCTTGCACGTGTGCGCTGCCCGTTTGTCGCACAGGTGGACCAGGACGTCGTGCTGCACGCGAACTGGCTGACGCGACTGCTCGCGCGCTTCGATGCGCCGGACGTTGCGGCGGTGCAGGGCCAGTACGTGACTGACGCGCGTGCATCGTTCTTCGCGCGCGTGATGGGCCGCGATCTGCAGGAACGTTACGCCGCCATTGCCGACGAGACGACGCACGTGTGCACGGGCAACACCGTGTACCGCACGGAAGCCCTGCGTCAGGTCGGCGGGTTCGACGAGACGCTGGGGTACGGATACGACAACGACGTCAGCTACAGGCTGCGTCGCGCGGGATTCCGACTGCGCTACTGTGCGGACGCGCAGAGCACACATCGGTGGCGCAACGGCGCACGTGGATACCTGCAGCAGCAATACGGCTTTGGCTATGGCCGACTCGATGTCGTGGCGAAACATCGCGACCGCGTCGGCGGCGACTCGGTGTCTCCGACGCTGATGATGGTGCACCCGGTGCTGCTCGGACTCGCACTGTGCGCTGGCGTCGTTGCGTCTTTGACGTCGTGGTCCAGCCCGCAAGGCGTCATCTCGCTGGGCCTCATCGCTCTGCTGCTGGCAGAGAGGGCTGCAACTGGCATTCGCGCCGCCTGGCGCTTCCGTGACTGGACAGCCCTTTCGTTTCCAGTCGTGCACCTGATGCGCGACTGCGCGTGGGTGGCGGCGATTGTGATGTGGGTGCTGAGACGAACGGTCGGAGCGAGCGCTCTGCCTCGACACAGCATGGTCTCCAGATCGGCCGAGTCGCGCGAATCAGTCCTCGCTGACTAGCGAGGCTCGCTACACCCGTCTCACGGCGCTGTCACGCCATCGGACCAAATCGACCCGCCCGGTAATCGCGAACCCCTCGCATAACGGCACGCATGCGTTCGAGTGGCTGGCGCGGACCTGAGCGCAGCGCATGTGCCGCGTTCAACATCACGACAAGCTGACGTCTCGCGGCTCGTAGCGGTGCGGGACCTGTGCCGTGCGTGTCGGAAAGTCGCAGATGATTGCGCGCGGCGTAGTACAGCCGATCGGGCGACGAAGGGGACAGCGAGGCACCACCTTCGTGATAGGCGACGGCGTCGGCTGCCACGGTCGCGAAGCCTCGTTGTCTGGCGCGCAGACAGAAGTCGAGGTCCTCGAAGCCGAAGAAGTAGCTGTCGTCGAGAAGCCCCACGGTGTCGAGGACGCGTCTGTCGATCAACATGAGGCAGCCAGCCACCGCATCGACCGGTCCGACGAAGCCCGCGGCGGTTGAAGTCGGCTGGCCGTGACCGCGCAGCGTCATGCGTCCGGTCTGTGTGCTGTACGACAACCCGACGGACTCAATTCGGCCTGGCGCAGAGAGTGCGCGTACGGTTGGTCCCGCAATGCCTGCGGAGTGCGTCGTGAGCGCGTCGAGCAAACGGGCGACGCAATATTCCGAGACGATGATGTCGCTGTTAACGAGGAGGAGGTGCGTGGCGCCGTTCGCCAGCGCCCGTCGAATGCCCACGTTCATGCCGCCGGAGAATCCGAGGTTGGCGTCATTACTCAGATACTCGACATGCTCTGACAGATCGCGAAGCGCGCCTCCGCAGTCCACGGTGCAGCTGTTGTCCACCACTGTGATTGACGCCAGTGGAGGCCTGGATGCGAGAAGCGACTCGACGGCTCGCCGTGTCGCTGCGGCCGAGTGGTAGTTCAGCACGACGGCGTGGACCCGTGGGGCATGGGACGCACCATTTCCGTTCGAGATGGCTTCGCGGTAGATCTCCTGCAGCCACTCGGTCTCTTCATCGAGGTCGCGGACAGGCGTGCGATGCGCACGAAGCGCGGGCAGCAGGGCGGGGTCGCTCAAGAGCCGCTGGAGGACCTGATGAAGCGAGTGGACCTGCCCAGCCTCGAAGAGCAGTCCGTTCTCGCCGTCGCGAATCAGTTCGCCAACGCCGCCGATGTTCGAGGCCACCACTGGCACTCCTGCGAGAAAGGCCTCGTGGATGACGAGCGGGCTGTTCTCAGGCCAGATGGACGGCACCACGAGCACGTCAATCGAGGCAAACGCACTCGGCATCTCGGCATGTGTGAGCGGACCATGGTGCGTGACACCTGGTCTGTCGAGAAGCGAAGTGAGCCGAGTCTCATACGAGTGGTCGCCGTGATACGGCACGTGCGCGCCGAAGACTTCGACGGCGACGGACCCCGCAGGCAGTAGCGCGGCGGCTTCGAGCAGCACGTGCGGCGCTTTCGACACCATCAGGCTTCCAACAAAGCCGAGCCTCAGCGGGCCGTCAGTTCGCTTCGATGCGCCAGCCGCCGGCCACGCGGCTGCGTCCAAGGCGTACGGCGCGTGCGCGATCCGCTCGCGCTCGAACCCCGCTGCGACGAACTGTTCGAGCAATGACCGTGATGGCGAGAGGAAGCGCGTGACGGTCCGTGTCGATTCACGCATGTGGGCGAGTCGACGACGCGAGGCGAGCAACGTGGCCTGCTCGGATTGCACGGCCTCGCCAACGCTCGCGCCCGCCTGTCGGAGAAGCCTCGCAACGGCAGTGGGCACGCGCGATTCCATCTGCCGCAGGACAGATGCGCCGTAGCCGAGCGAAGGAGAGGTGGCGGCCGGCTCGATGCAGCCGGCACACTTGCCGGCGTCAGCGCACACGTGTAGCTGGCGGTTCAGCAGCTGACCACGATGACAGAGCAGCCAGTAGTCGTGCAGTGTCATCACACACGGCACACCGGCGTCGGCGAGCCTGGCGGGAATCAGCGTCGAGAGACACGTCAGGTGATGGATGTGCGCCACGTCCGGCGCGAAGTCTGCGATGACACGAGCGGCGATGTCGGCAATGCGCGGCTGCGTGTATGACTCCTCGAACGACACAACGTTGCGGAAAGTGTTGTTGATCCACACGACGCGAACGCCGTCCTCTGTGGATTCGCGCACCTCATATTCGAGTCTGGCGTGGTCGGCCTCCCGCGTGAGGACACGCACCGTGTAGCCGGCGCGCGCGAGTGCCGCCGCTGACGCCGCCGCGTAGATCTCGCTGCCACCCTGCGCGTGCGGCGGATAGCCGTGCACCACGATCAGGATGCGCATCACACGTCCGAGGTCTGGAGCGGGGGCAAGCCTCTCGCTCCGCGACGCCCTCCGACGTATTGACCAAGCGGCCACGCAAGTGCCAACGCCGCAGCGCGGGCTACGCTCTCCCGCGGTATCTGCGGTTCTGCCTCGCGCAGACAGCGTGCGTGCAAACCAGCAGTAGAGATCACGGCACGCATGAGCGCGGACACCGTGGGAATCGTGCGGACTCCGAACAGTTCGTAGAGACGTTGATGCAGCAGTGCCGTCCGCTTGAACTCATACGTTGCCGTTCGCTCGTGCGAGTGCAGGACGACGGCGTCGGCGGCAAACGTGACGGCATGACCGGCGCGCTGCACTTCCAGGCTCCACTCGAGATCTTCGGCAATGGGAGTGGTTCGGAAGGGAATGCGGGTCCACACATCTTTCCGGATGCAGGAACAGACGTTGTCGAACGTGCAGTGACGCATGCGCTGCAGGGGCGGCAGTCGATCAAACGCCGCGCCGTCATCGATGCGTGATGTGCGGCTCACGTTCGACGAGCCGAACCAGTTCGCGTGATAGTGCCGCGCGAGCGCGGTGGCGGACGCGCGCACCTGCTGACGGGCGAACGCACCAGCGACGTCGGCGTGCTGCTGCAGGGGAGCAACGAGGTTCACCAGCCATTGGTCGTTGGCGGGTTCGGCGTCCTGCGAGAGAAGGACGACCAACTCGCCGCGCGTGTGTGCGATCGCCTCGTTGCGCGATGCGCCGTGGTTGAAACCGCCCTGTGCGACGTGCAGCACTGTCGTCGCGTGCCGCTGCAGCAGAGCCGGAGTGCCGTCTGTGGACGCCGTGTCTATCGCGACAATCTCCACCGGTTCATCAATCCGCTGTGCCGCAATGGCCGCCAGCACGCCTGGCAGCGTGTCCATGCCGTTGCGCGTCGGAATGACGATGGAGATCACAAGGCCGGAATGACGTTCAGGCTGGTAGTTGTAACAGCGACTCGTACGCGGCGTTCCATTCCGCCGCATCGTCTTCAATCGACTTGTTGGCGACGCGGCCGCCGCTGAGGCGAGGCAGCAAATCGGGATCGGCGAGCAGGCGACGGAGTTCGTGCGCGAGCGATTGCCAGTTGCCGGGTTCGAAGAGCAGACCGTTCTGGTCGTGGCGCACGAGATCCGGGATGCCGCCAAGATTCGAACCGACGACGGGAACGCCGGCGGCGAACGCTTCGTGAATGACGAGCGGCGAGTTCTCGAGCCAGAGCGACGGTACGACGAGCACATCGAGCCGGTCGTACTGGCGGCTCACGTCAGTGTGGGGAACACGACCGGTGAAGGTGACGCGCAGGCCGGTGGCGCGGTGGCGCAGGTCGGCCGCGTACTCAGGTGCAACCTCCATGTCGCCCACGATGGTGAGGTCCACGGCATTTGCGGGGAGGCGCTTCACGGCATCGAGCAGCACGTGAACGCCCTTGTGCCACACCGGTGTGCCGATGAAGCCGATGCGCAGGCGTGCGGCATTGGTACGTGGCATGTCGGCCTGACGTCGTGCCGGGAAGCCGTAGTCGGACACGCGAAGCTTCTCAGGCGAGAGACCGAGGGCGGCGAATTCGCGCGCGATGGACGGTGACGGCGCGACGAACAGATCGACGGCGTCGAACACGGCGCGAGCGGCGTCCATGCGCTGATCGAGATCGGCCTGCACGGTCGGAAAGCTTGGGGCTCGACCCGATAGCCGCGCGACGGTGAGTGGCAACGCCGAGCGAGCGACGCGCGCGAGTGACGACAAGGCGCCCGGCGCTCCGCCTTTCAGTCGACCGAATGCGGCCATACGGCCATAGGCTGATTCACTGAAGCACCGCGCGCAGCGGTCGGTTTCGATGACGTGACACACGTGCGACTCGGCGCGATGCAGGCGCTGACCGCCCGACGCACAGACCAGCGTGTAGTCGTGCAGCGTTGCGACCACGCGAGCCCCGGCTTCGCGTGCAAGGCGGGGGAGATCGAATGTCAGGTTGAGCAGGTTGTGGATGTGCACCACGTCCGGCCTCACCTCGTCCAGCACCTGCTGCAGGCGCTGTCCGATCACCGCGTCGCGATACGTGTCGACGAATTGTTCGCTCGCCCAGTTGTTCGTGATCTCCGCGACAGGCACACCCTCGTGCACACGCCACACGAGATGGCCGTGCGCCAGCTTCAAGTCGTACGCGGCGCAGACCACGGTGGCCTGATGTCCGCGGGCGAGTTGTTCGCGCACGAGTGCGTGTGCGTACAGCTCCGACCCTGCTTGATGACGCGGCAGGTAATCGTGAATGGCGTGGAGGATGCGGAGGGAACGCTCAGGCATGAGTGGAACGCGGTCTATG
>Ga0209023_10004242_pt1 | contig 16454 bp, 13 predicted proteins | sample LakOneMetagenome_FD_187468 | JGI IMG/M metagenome (GOLD analysis project Ga0209023, IMG submission 187468) | Freshwater and sediment microbial communities from Lake Erie, Canada (SPAdes) (version 2) | ecosystem: Environmental > Aquatic > Freshwater > Lentic | place: Lake Erie, Canada... | reverse complement strand
GATCCTGCCCAAGGGCCTGCCGTTCTCGAACATCAACAAGGCCCTGAAGAAGAAGGAAATCTCCAAGCTCATCAACGTCTCCTTCCGCAAGTGCGGTCTCAAGGAAACGGTGGTGTTTGCCGACAAGCTGCTGCAAAACGGTTTCCGCCTGGCCACGCGCGCCGGCATTTCCATCTGCATCGACGACATGCTGGTGCCGCCCCAAAAGGCCGGCATCATCGAGCGCTCGGAGAAGGAAGTCAAAGAGATCGAACAGCAGTACGTCTCGGGTCTGGTGACCTCTGGCGAGCGCTACAACAAGGTGGTGGACATCTGGGGCAAGGCCGGCGACGAAGTGTCCAAGGTGATGATGGCCCAGCTGTCCAAGCAGAAGGTCATCGACCGCCACGGCAAGGAAGTGGACCAGGAGTCCTTCAACTCCATCTACATGATGGCCGACTCCGGCGCCCGCGGCTCTGCCGCCCAGATCCGCCAGGTGGCCGGCATGCGGGGCCTGATGGCCAAGCCTGACGGCTCGATCATCGAGACGCCCATCACCGCGAACTTCCGCGAAGGCCTGAACGTGCTGGAGTACTTCATCTCCACCCACGGTGCCCGTAAGGGTCTGGCCGACACGGCGCTGAAGACGGCCAACTCCGGCTACCTGACGCGCCGCCTGGTGGACGTGACGCAGGATCTGGTCGTGACCGAGGAAGATTGCGGCACCTTCAATGGCTCGCTGATGCGCGCCATCGTCGAAGGTGGTGAAGTGATCGAATCGCTGCGCGACCGTATCCTGGGCCGTACCGCTGCCGAAGACGTTCTGCACCCCGAGAACCGCTCGGTGCTGGTGCCTGCCGGCGTGATGCTGGAAGAAGACATCATCGAAGAGATGGAAGCGGCTGGCGTGGACGAAGTGAAGGTGCGCACGGCACTGACCTGCGAAACCCGCTACGGCCTGTGCGCCAAGTGCTACGGACGCGACTTGGGCCGCGGCGGCCTGATCAACCTCGGCGAAGCCGTGGGTGTGATCGCTGCCCAGTCCATCGGCGAACCCGGCACGCAGCTGACCATGCGTACGTTCCACATCGGTGGTGCGGCATCGCGTGCAGCCATCGCGTCGAGCGTGGAAGCCAAGTCCAACGGCGTGATCGGCTTCAACGCCACGATGCGCTACGTGAGCAACACCAAGGGTGAGCTGGTCGTCATTGCGCGTTCGGGTGAAATCATCATCCACGACGAGCATGGCCGCGAGCGCGAACGCCACAAGGTGCCTTATGGCGCGACGCTGACGGTCAAGGCCGACCAGACGATCAAGGCCGGTACCATCCTGGCCAACTGGGACCCGCTGACGCGACCCATCATCACCGAGTTCGCCGGTCAGACCAAGTTCGAGAACGTCGAAGAAGGTCTCACGGTGGCCAAGCAGGTCGACGAAGTGACCGGCCTGTCCACGCTGGTGGTGATCGACCCCAAGCGCCGCGGCGCTGCCAAGGTCGTTCGTCCTCAGGTGAAGCTGATCGACGCGCAGGGCAACGAAGTGAAGATCCCTGGCACCGACCACTCGGTGACCATCGGCTTCCAGGTCGGCGCTCTGATCCAGGTGCGCGACGGCCAGGACGTGGGCCCCGGCGAAGTGCTGGCCCGTATCCCGGTCGAAGGTCAGAAGACCCGCGACATTACCGGCGGTCTGCCCCGCGTGGCCGAGCTGTTCGAAGCCCGTACTCCGAAGGACAAGGGCACGCTGGCCGAGATGACCGGTACCGTGTCGTTCGGCAAGGAAACCAAGGGCAAGGTGCGCTTGCAGATCACCGATCCTGAAGGCCACGTGTTCGAAGAACTCGTGCCCAAGGAGAAGAACATTCTGGTGCACGAAGGCCAGGTGGTGAACAAGGGCGAATCGATTGTGGACGGCCCGGCCGACCCGCAAGACATCTTGCGCCTGCTGGGCATCGAAGAGCTGTCGCGCTACATCGTCGACGAAGTGCAGGACGTGTACCGCTTGCAGGGCGTGAAGATCAACGACAAGCACATCGAGGTGATCGTTCGCCAGATGCTGCGCCGCGTCGTGGTCGAGAACACCGGCGAGTCGAACTACATTGCCGGTGAACAGGTCGAGCGCTCCGAGATCCTCAACACCAACGATGCACTGCAGTCCGAAGGCAAGATCGCCGCGACCTACAGCAACCTGCTGCTGGGTATCACGAAGGCATCGCTGTCGACCGACTCGTTCATCTCGGCGGCTTCCTTCCAGGAAACCACCCGCGTGCTCACCGAGGCTGCCATCATGGGCAAGCGCGACGAGCTGCGTGGCCTGAAGGAAAACGTGATCGTGGGTCGCCTGATCCCTGCCGGTACCGGCATGGCCTACCACCAGGCACGCAAGGCCAAGGACGCCATGGACGACGCAGAGCGCCGTGCCATCGCCGACGCCGAAGCTGCCGAAATGGAAGCGCAGGCGGATACGGCGGATGTCGAAGGCAGCGCCACGGTGACTGCCAGCGACAACACTGCCGACTAAGGCAAGGCTGAACCTAGTCTTCGCAGTGCGCGAAAGACGGGTTCACCGTTGCCTCCAGCCCCCGGGCTGTCTTTGACGCGCTCCCGTCCTGTCCCAGGCAGGCCGGGAGCGTTTTTCATGGAACCTGTTGTTTCGTTCACCCCTTCTTCGGGCCGTGCGCGCCAAGTCCGCGCCGCCGGCATCTGTGCATGTGGTCATCGCCTCTTTTATGGATCGTCTTCGCCATTGCGCTGTTCTGGGCGCTGGGTGCCTACAACCGGCTGATGCGGTTGCGCTCGGCCGTGGTGCAATCATTCGGCAGCTTTGACGCCCACATGGTGCGCCAAGTGGCGCTGCTGGGGGAGTTCAACGCGTCCTGCTCGGTGCAGCAGGGCGATGGGGCGCTGTCCGCACACCAGGAGATCGCGGCGCTGCACGGCGCCGCCACCCAACTGAGTGCGTCGCTGGCCGTGGCCAGGGCCCGGCCCCTGCGGCCCGATGCGATGGCGGCGCTGGCCGCTGCGCGCGATGTGCTGCATGCCAGCTGGCCCGGCGCGCTGCGCAAGGCGCAAGAAGCTTCCGTGGTCACGGTGCCTGTCGCCGCCGTACCCATTGCAGCGCCTGCCACTGCAGCGCCTGCCACGGCGGGTGAAGAGGGCGACGCCCCATTGGCTGAAGTGCTGTCGCCCTCGCTGTTCTGGACGGTGCGCTGGGGCGACCATGTGCAGCAAAACGAGCAGGCCATCGCTGTCTTCAATGACGCTGTGGTGCAGTACAACGCAGCCATCGTCCAGTTTCCGGCCAACCTGCTGGCCTGGGCGTTTGGCTTCAAAGCGGCACGCGGGTTGTAGTAGCCCGCGCAACCGAAGGACCCCCCATGAGTTCCTCACATTCCAAGGGCGATACGCCCCGCGCCACGCAGCCCCAGGGAGCAGGCCCTGCGGCAGCAGGCCACGGCGCGCAGCCAGGCCACAAGCCGCAACCCGTCGCGCTGTGGCAGCAACTGCTGGCCGTGGCTGGCGCGCTGCAGGCCATCCGCGCCGGGCAGTCCGGCACCGCGGCGCTGGCCGCTGTCGATGCCGCGCTGCGCCCGGGCGTGCAGGCCCTGCTGTTCCAGGTGTTGCGCCAGGCAGGCCGGGCGGAGGCCCTGCGCCGTGCCATGGTGCCGCGCACGCCGCCCCCTGCGGCCGACGCCCTGCTCTGCACGGCGCTGGCGCTGTGCTGGAACCCGGAGGAATCCCCGTATGAGCCCTTCACCCTGGTGAACCAGGCGGTCGAGGCCGCCAAGCGCCACGCCGCCACGCGCGCGCAGTCGTCCTTCATCAACGGCTGCCTGCGCCGGTTCCTGCGCGAGCGAGACGCCTTGGTGCAGGGTACCGACGCGGACCCGTTGGCGCGATGGAACCACCCCGGCTGGTGGATAGCCCGCCTGCGCAAGGACCACCCGGCGCATTGGGAGCAGATCCTGCGGGCCAACAACACCCACGCGCCCATGACGCTGCGGGTCAATGCACAAAAAAGCACGCTACCGCTCTACCAGCAAGCGCTAAGTGCTATCAATTTTGATTCTGAGCCTGTCGGCGTGGCGGGCCTGGAACTGCGCCAGGCGGTGCCCGTGCAGGCCTTGCCAGGCTTTGCCGACGGCCACGTGTCGGTGCAAGATGCCGCTGCGCAGCTGGCCGCGCCGCTGCTGCTCGACGGCCTGGATCTGTCGCAGCCGCTGCGCGTGATGGACGCCTGCGCCGCACCGGGCGGCAAGACGGCGCACCTGCTCGAGATGGCCGGTGCCGGCGCGCCCCTGCACGTGACGGCCCTGGAGATTGACCCTCTGCGCAGTGCCCGCATTGGCGAAACCCTGCAGCGGCTGGATCTGCAAGCCCAGGTGGTAGTGGCCGACGCTGCCCGCCCCGAGGACTGGTGGCAGCAGCAGTGCGGCGGGGCGCTTTTCGACGCCATCTTGCTCGACGCCCCCTGCACGGCGTCCGGCATCGTGCGACGCCACCCTGACGTGCGGTGGCTGCGCCGCGAGAGCGACATCGCCCAGCTGGCCGTGCTGCAGGCACGCCTGCTGGCCGCGTTGTGGCCGCTGTTGCGCCCCGGTGGGCGGCTGCTGTACTGCACCTGTTCGGTGTTCCGCGCCGAGGGAGACGGGCAGGTTCAAACGTTTCTTGCACACAACACCGACGCGCAATTGCTGCCGTCGCCCGGCCATTTAATTCCCGGTAAAGCGGACAAGGCCGGAACTGTCCCGGACAATCAGTTGGGTGATCACGACGGATTTTTTTACGCACTGTTGCAGAAATCGCCGCAATGAGTCTCAACGGACTCGTTGGAGCCTGCTTTGCAGCGTTCTGCTGGTGCTGTGGAGCTGCTGCTTCCTGGCAACTGTCGCCGCAGCGGCTCCGTCTGGCGTTCCTGAGGTGGGGGACCTGCGGCTCGATCGCACCGAAGACGGCCTGTACCTGAGCGCCAACCTGCAGGTCGTGCTGCCCGAACTGGCCGAGGATGCCCTCTACAAAGGCATCCCCATGTACTTCGTGGCCGAAGCCCAGGTCACCCGAGACCGCTGGTACTGGTACGACCGGCAAGTGGCAGAAACCACCCGGTATCTGCGCCTAAGTTACCAGCCGCTGACCCGGCGATGGCGCCTCAACATATCGCCCGTGCCTTTCACCAACAGCGGGCTTGGCGTGGTGCTGGGCCAGACGTTTGATGAATATGACGACGCGATGGCCGCCATACAGCGCTTTTCGCGCTGGAAAATCGCCGAAGGCGACGTCATGGACGCCGATACCACCCACACCGTGCACTTCAGGTTCAGGCTCGACACCTCCCAATTGCCCCGTCCGTTCCAGATCGGCGCCGTGGGCCGTTCAGGCTGGAACCTGCTGGTATCGCGCAGCCAGCGCGTTGGCGCCCTAGAGCCTGCCAAGTGAGTCCGGACCCCGCCAGTTCCCCCGGCTCGGCCTCTGCCCACGCGGCGGCCCGGCAGTCCCGCGCAGTGCGGTGGGCGGTGGGGGTGGGCGCGGCCATCATGTCGGCCATCGGGCTGGTGCTGCTGTTTTTACTGACCCTGGCCACCAACAACCGCGCCCTTTACGAGCGCAACTACGCCTGGCTCTTCGGGGTGAACGTGCTGGTGGCACTGCTGCTGCTGGCCGTGCTGGTCTGGGTGGCCGCTCGCCTGTCCATGCGGTTGCGCAAGGGGCGCTTCGGCAGCCGCCTACTGGTCAAGCTGGCGGCCATCTTTGCGCTGGTGGGGCTGATGCCGGGGTTGCTGATCTACGTGGTGTCCTACCAATTCGTCACCCGGTCGATCGAAAGCTGGTTTGACGTGAAGGTGGAAGGCGCGCTGTCCGCCGGCGTCAACTTGGCGCGCGTGTCGCTCGACTCGCTGGCCACCGACATGGCCTCCAAGACCCGCAACGCCGGCACACAGGTGGCTCAGGTGCCAGACGCCGCCGCGGGCCTGGTGCTGGAGCGCATTCGCGACCAGTTGGGCGCTACCGACGTGGTGCTGTGGAATGCGACAGGCCAGGCCGTGGCCAGCGCAGGGCAGTCCCGCTTCAGCCTCAACCCCGAGCGCCCCAGCGTGTCGCTGTTGCGCACCGTTCGCCAGCAACGCGCCAGTGCCCAGATCGAGGGGCTGGACGACATCTCCGACCCCGCCGCCGCCCAGAACGCCCGCGTGAAGGTGCTGGCCCTTGTCAGCAACCCCAGCGTGGGCCTGCTGGCCGAGCCGCGCTATCTGCAGGCCACATTGCCGCTGCCCGCTGCCCTGGTGGCCAACGCCATCGCTGTGCAAGAGGCCAACCGTGAATACCAGGAGCGTGCCCTGTCCCGCGGCGGCCTGCGGCGCATGTACGTCGGCACGCTGACCTTGAGCCTGTTTCTGGCCGTGTTCGGCGCGGTGCTGCTGGCCGTGCTGCTGGGCAACCAGCTGGTGCGGCCCTTGTTGGTGCTGGCCGAAGGTGTGCGCGAAGTGGCTGCAGGCAACCTGAGCCCCAAGGCCGCCTTGCAGGGCAAGGACGAGCTGGGCGGGCTGACACGGTCGTTCGCGCTCATGACCCAGCAGCTCGCAGACGCCCGCCACGCGGTGGAGCTGAGCATGGGCGAGGTCGATGCCTCGCGGGCCAACCTGCAGACCATCCTCGACAACCTCACCGCCGGCGTCATCGTGCTGGACGATCAGGGCGTCATCCGCTCGTCCAACCCCGGCGCAACGCGCATCCTGCGCGCGCCCATGGCGGCGTATGAAGGGCGGGCGCTGGCAGAAGTGCCCGGCCTGTCCGAATTCGCAGCGGCAATCCAAGGCCACTTCGACGCCTTCCTGGGCGACAACGAGCGGCACGGGCTTGACCACTGGCAGCAACCGTTCGAGCTGCATGCGTCGTCCATCGGCGTGGGGCAGCACGCCACCAGCCTGGTCGCGCGGGGCGCCGAACTTCCCGATTCCGCCCGACTGTTGGTTTTTGACGACATTTCAGAGATTGTTTCTGCACAACGTGCACAAGCCTGGGGCGAGGTGGCGCGCCGCCTCGCGCACGAAATCAAGAACCCTCTCACGCCCATTCAGCTGTCCGCCGAACGCCTGGAAATGAAGCTGGCCGGCAAGCTGCAGGGCCCAGAGCAGGCCGTGGTGACCAAGTCCGTCAAGACCATCGTCGACCAGGTCGATGCGATGAAGCGGCTGGTCAACGAGTTTCGCGACTACGCCCGCTTGCCGGCAGCAGAGCTGCAATTGCTGGACATCAATGCGCTGGTGACCGACGTGCTGAATCTGTATGGCGAAGAGAACGCCACCGTCCGGGTGGAAGCCGAGCTGGACCCCCGTTGCCCCTCGATAGCGGGCGATGCGCAGCAGCTGCGCCAAGTGGTCCACAACCTCTTGCAAAACGCCCAGGACTCCACCGAGCAGGCCGGCGCCACGGCCACCGAGTCGCTGCCGCCGGTGCGCATCAGCACCCGCTGGAGTGAGTCTTCACGCCGCGTGCGGCTCACAGTGGCCGACAGTGGCGGCGGCTTTCCGGCGCACATCCTGCAGCGCGCCTTCGAGCCCTACGTCACCACCAAACCGCGCGGCACCGGCCTGGGCTTGGCCGTGGTCAAAAAGATCGCCGACGAGCACGGCGCACGCATCGACCTGTCCAACCGCACCGAAGATGGCGTGGTGCGCGGGGCCCAAGTGTCGTTATCATTCGCCCCTGAACCAGCGTTGGCGGCATAACAACACCGCCCCGCAGTACTTCCCAAGGCGTTTCTACACACATGGCAAACATTCTGGTGGTCGACGATGAGCTCGGCATTCGTGATCTGCTGTCGGAAATCCTGAACGACGAAGGTCACAGCGTAGACCTTGCAGAAAACGCCACCCAGGCGCGCAGCGCCCGGGCCGGGAACAGCTACGACCTGGTGCTGCTCGACATCTGGATGCCCGACACCGACGGCGTCTCCCTGCTCAAGGAATGGGCCACCGCCGGCGTGCTGACCATGCCCGTGATCATGATGAGCGGCCACGCCACCATCGACACCGCGGTCGAAGCCACCCGCATCGGCGCCTTCTCGTTCCTGGAAAAGCCCATCACGCTGCAAAAGCTGCTCAAGGCCGTGGAGCAGGGACTGGCACGCAACGCCGCCCACCAGGCCGCCCCCGCCGCAGCCGCCCAGGCACCCGTCCAGCCCCCGGCCGACCCCACCTTCGCACAGCTCCCCGCCGTGTCGACCGTGATGGCCGGTGTGGACGCCGGCCCCCACGCCCATCAGGGCTTCGACCTCGACCGCCCCCTGCGCGAAGCGCGTGACGGCTTCGAGAAGGCCTACTTCGAATTCCACCTGGCCCGCGAAGGCGGCTCCATGACCCGCGTGGCCGAAAAGACGGGTCTGGAACGTACCCATCTGTACCGCAAGCTCCGGCAGCTGGGCGTGGACCTTGGCCGCGGCAAGCGCGGCTGATCCAAAGGCATCGTCAAAAATTTCGGTCCGTCGCCAGAAAGCCCTTTTTTTCTGGTTATAATTTGAGGCTTAGGCCCGGTAGCTCAGTCGGTAGAGCAGAGGATTGAAAATCCTTGTGTCGGTGGTTCGATTCCGCCCCAGGCCACCACTACTCATTTTGTAGTCGTCCATAGACGTCCGCATAAGCAAAAAAGCCCTAAGTAAATCAACGACTTAGGGCTTTTTTCATTCCAGACCCATCCGCAGTTATCCGCCCCAAGCCAGCCCAAAGTGGGGGCAACTTTGGGGGCAACTGCTAGGCTAAGGGGTAACTACTGCAAAAGTTGCCCCCAATGCCTCTGACAGACACTGCAATTCGCAAGGCCCAGCCTGGGCCCAAGCCCCGTAAGCTCGCCGACGCAAAAGGCCTCTACCTTGAGATTTCCCCAGCTGGGGGCAAGTGGTGGCGGCTCAAGTACCGCATAGCCGGGAAAGAAAAGCGGATTTCACTTGGCACCTATCCAGAAACAGGGCTTCGCCAAGCCCGCGAGAAGGCCGACAGCGCCCGCGAACTGCTGGCCAGTGGCCAAGACCCTAGCGACCAGCGCAAAGCAGAGAAGGCACGGAATGTGGTCGAAGATGCGGCCGCCGCGCGTGCGGAGGCTGGATTGCCCCCAGAAGAGAGTCTTGAGCATGTGGCCAGGGAGTGGTTTGACACCCGGAAGGACGAATGGGCCCCCAGCTATGGGGAAAAGATCCTGCGACGGCTGGAGGTTGATGTGTTCCCGTGGGTGGGCTCTGAGCCCATCAGCTCCATCACGCCCCCCCAGCTGTTGACGGTGTTGCGCCGTATCGAGGCGCGCGGTGTTGTTGAAACCGCACACAGAGCATTAGAGAACTGTAGCCAGGTGTTTCGGTATGCCGTGGCCACTGGCCGGGTTCAGAGCAATCCGGCCCGTGATCTCAAGGACGCTCTACGCAAGCCCATGGTGAAGCACTTCCCTGCTATCACTGATCCTGCCCGGCTGGGTGAACTGCTGCGCGCCATTGATGCCTACAAGGGAACACATGTAGTCCGGGCAGCGCTGGCGCTGCTCCCTATGGTGCTTCTCCGCCCAGGTGAGCTACGCGGGGCGCGGTGGGAAGAGTTCGACCTAGATAAAGCCGTTTGGACCGTGCCCGCAGAGCGGATGAAACGGGAGAAGGCGGGAAAGCTGTTTGGGAAGCCACATGTTGTGCCGCTGGCCACCCAGGCCGTGGCGGTGTTACGTGACCTCCACGCACTGACAGGCAGCAGCCCGTACGTATTTCGTGGGGAGAGGCATCACGACCGGCCGATGAGTGATGCCGCTGTGAATGCAGCGCTCCGGGCGATGGGGTTTTCGGCCGATGAGGTAACGGGGCACGGGTTTCGTGCCACCGCTCGGACCATGCTCGCCGAGCGCCTGCAAGTCTCGGAGTCCGTTATCGAGGCACAGCTAGCCCACTCAGTAAAAGATAGCCTAGGCCGCGCGTACAACAGAACCGAATTTAGTAAGGAAAGAATCGCGATGATGCAAGTATGGGCCGATTATTTAAATTTACTTCGAAATTAAATCCGGTAGAGCTGAGGGAATTTGATCTCCTTTTTCCGGGGAAGGGGCGTTTGTGACCTGACTGCTGTTTGTTTCCGGATAAACAGGAGGAGGAATTACCAGATTTGAAATGACCAACTCTTGTGCGCGCCGATTAGATTTGACTTTGTAGTCCAAGTATATTGGCTGTACACGCTTGTTACTGTAAAGCTCCCTTATTCTTGGGTGATCGTCATAACTCAGAAGCCAAGGGTAGCCTTGTTCGCGAATAAATTCAGCAAGCTCTTGATGTTGATTGTCTGTGTAAGAGTGTCTGTAAAGCTTTGGGCCTTGAAGATAATATGGGGGGTCAATGTATGTGAATGAAAAGCCAGTAGATATTTCTTTGCTTCTCATTTGCATAAACTTCACGGCGTCCCCAAAATTTATTTCGATACGATCCTTGTATGATTGAAGACTTTCGATTTGAGAAATAATGGTCTTCTTATTGAATCTGCAGTCAATTTTATATTTTGAACTTTGATTTTTTCCGCCAATTGGGCCCGCCCCGATTATTCCGGAAAAATTTGTTCTGTTAAAAAACAAACCAGCGAGCCCAAGTTGAAGCAGTGAGTATTCGCTGAATGATGGGTCCGTGACAAGCCTGGTCGCTTGCAGCTCGTTCCATGTTTCAATTGAAATTGGGCAGGCTTCGATCCCTTTAATCAGCTCTTGAGGAGCGTGTATGGCACTCCACCAGAATGAATAAACAAGTGGGTCTTTTTCAACAAGAATGGATTTGCTAATAAACCCAAGGCGCAGCAAGTCCAGAGAAACGGATGCACCACCCGCATACGGTTCGTAAAAATTACAGCCTGTCAGGTAGTTCTCTTCAATAACACCTGCAATATATGCCGAAAGAAGGGCCTTCCCACCGGGATATCGGAGTGGGCTGGACAAGGTGGTGGGGCGTAACTTAATTTTCATCAATGACCTGCCAATATATATGTGATCAGCTGCCGAAGATTATTAGCAACACTCTCAAGCGTAACTGAATCGGCATCCTGGTACTTGTAATGTGTTATGCCGTCTAGATATTTTTTTGCTTGCGTGGTTGTATGGCTGCGAAGTTGATTGCAAATGTTCTGCTCGCTAAAAACGCCATTGCTGAAATTGCCGCAAAATTTTATTATATCTGCGAGCCCTGGATCGCGCCCCAAGGTTTTCTGTTGGGCTACAAGTATTGACCATTTTCTCGTTTGCTGCATTTTGTAAACGAGCGAGCATTCCAACAAGGCTCTCAAAAGAAGTGAGGCAGCTATTGTACGCTTTCGATGATTAATAGCGCGAATTTCATCAGTCATCTTTATAAGACGATCATCGACTACATGGCATTGTAGATTTTCAAAGAAAACTGATGCTTTTGGTGTTGAGGGGCGATTTGGACGTGCATCAGCTTGATTGGTACTAGATGTGTCTGCATTTGCTGCACTCGCGCTTGGCTTTTTTTGTGGGTCAGATTGCTTAGGCTCTGCGTCGGCTCTTACGAAATCAGAAAAATACTCTTGTGCTGATTTTCTGGTATCAAATCTTGCTTTGCCTGTTGAAGGGTCAGGTAGTAGAAAATCCCTGGCAATCCTTCCCATCTGTTCCTTAAAGATGGTGTCTGGGAGTGCGCTAATAATATTTTGGTCAGAGTCGAAATGAATCTGAAGCGCCTCTTTTGTGTCCTTCAGAGTAAAAAGGCGCGTGTATGGGTTTGTCTTTAGTTTTTCATCTTCAAGTTTGAGTCTCTCTTGTGGAGACCAAATTTTCAGATTCAATGCATATTTCAAAAGTCGATATGGCTTAATAAGTTTTCGCACTTGGGTAGCAGAAGTTCCAAGGATTTGGGCCACTTCGTCCACGGAGTGTTTGTCCAAGAGCCTCACCGCCCGTCGCATCTTGGCGACGGGAGACCAGGGTTTAGCTCCTTGTTCTGTGTGGCGCTTCGTCAGGATTGGTTCTGCTGCCGCCCGATCGGGAGCAACGTCTGCCGGGACTTGCCGTATTCGCTGCTTGGTAGCCTCAGATGCTTGAGGAAATCTGAGTTTGTAGAGTGGCGGTACCAAGCTTGGCTGAAGGAGCATCTGGCAAGCTGCGACACGTCTATTTCCTTCCAGGACCACATGCTTTTTAGCTTCCTTGGTCGTAATGATTCGCTCACCGTAGAAGAGACCTGCGTTGCGCTCGATTTGTCTAGCCAGCTCCAAAACATCCTCAAGCTCCAGTAGCTTGAGTCGGATCGCGTCCTGGCTGGCGTTCTCGCCCACTTCAATGCGGGGGTTCCGGCTATCAAGTTGAATGAGCAGCGGGTCTATGGTCGCTGTGGACCACTCCTTGTCGGTTCCTGGCATGTGTCCCTCCTGTATGTGCCGACATACTAAACAGCTTGGTGCAAATCGCACTACGAATTTTGCAGCACTGCCCCCAAAGAGATCATGCGTGCCTGGGGTTAGGAGCACTTCACCCTGCGTTCATTGGAAGAGGTAGTCGGTAACTCGATGGTCCAGCGGCGGCCGACATGGACGCCTCAAAATGCGGCGATCCATGCGATTGCATCGTGTGGTGGTTCGCGCCCTTGGGGCGCGCAGTGGAGACCCCGCCTCACCTGCCCTCTAAACAGGTGGCATTTGCTGACCCTGACGAATCCCAGTAAAACAAGGCTAGGCGCGGCTTTGCGGCGGGTTTGTGGGCCAATCTGCGTGACGGGCTTTGACGGCTTTTTTCAGCAAGTTCTGCCCCCTGGAATTGCGTGCGTTACGGCATCAGGGCATCCAGCTGGAAGGCAAAAAAAGCCCACCTCAGAGGGCGGGCTGAACTTGCTAGAAGGCAAGGGAGGGATTGCCGCCAGGGAAAGCGGCGCCCTGATGATAGTTGCCTGGCCAGCCGTAACAAGCTGAGTTCCACGGTCACCTTAATTCGGTGCCTTGAAGTCCTGCCCAGCTGCTGACAGATCGTCCGTGCGGCGTGGCTGCCGGCCGGTGCCCCGGTGCGAGGTCCTTCAGCGGTTGCCGGGCTCCAGTTGCTCGATTGGTGCCCACATGCCCGGTCTCGGCCGCCGTTCGTGGTCAGGTTGCAGGACGTGTGTTTAGGATGTGCATCGTCCAGAACTATGGGGAGTGCATGTTGAAGCTTTTCACCCTTGCAGCGCTTGCGCTGATGACCCAGGCCGCCGCAGCGGAGACCGTGCCGGTGAAGTATCACGGTCCTGTGGCACTTGATGCGTTCACGTGCGCCGATGTGAACGAGAAGAGCGATGTTTCGCGCATCTGCTACGACAAGGCCGAGCGCTACATGATCATCCGCTTGAAGAGCACCTACTATCACTACTGCGAAGTAGATGCCGCCACCGCGCAAGGGCTCCAGAGCGCAGGCTCGAAGCGCCAGTTTTTTGAGTCACGTATCCGCGGCAGCGGCAGCGACGGCCCTTTCGACTGCAGGACCCACCCTATCCCGAAGAAGTACAAGCGCTAGCCCGCTGCAGCGGCCTTGGGGGCCTAGTCGGACCTCTATGGCAACCAGCCACACGACTGCAGCAAGCCCGGTGTATCGGTGCCGCTTTCAGGGCCATCCTCGGTGACCATCTCGCCGCGGCGGGTGTTGCGAAGTATTCCATCCTCCCCCTCACGCCCATAGAACACGCGTGCTTTGATCTCCGAAGCCTCGTCGCTGGGGGCGTTGGACGCAAGGGCCTCAGGGCCTCGTAGAAGCAGCTTTTTGAGGTCTTCGATGGGGCGTGCGGTTCCGCTCAGTCGCAGTGTGCGGACCGGCTCCACAGCGAACGCGGAAGGCAGTGGCCAGAACTGCTTTTGCACAACAACCTGGAACTCCAGCGCTTCGCAGTGCTGCAGCACGCCGGCGTCGGGCTGAGCAAGTCCGTCTTGGTGCGGCCAACACCCGGGCTCTTTCACCACGGTTAAGTCCTTGGGCACGCCGTAGACCACGTGCGTTGCGTCGCACGCCAGCTTCTGCGCGTTGGCAAGTTTTCTGGCTTCACTCGCCACCAATTCTTGATCTGTGCGCCGCGGCAGTTCTGGCTGCAGCTCTGCATTGCGCAGGCCCTGTGCGAAGACAAGCCCTACCGTCAGCAGGCCACCAGCAAGCGCGGCGGGCCACGCAAAAGGGGTATCGGCATCGGCTTGCACGGCTGGCAATGACGGAGCGGGCAGTGAGCGCTCAAACAGCAGCAACAGCCACGGCCAGATCAGCAGACCGGCACCGTACGTTGCGAAGCGCTCGAACTGGCGCAGAAAGTTCTGCGTGTTGGAGCCCGTATCGACCACCGGGAGAAGCGGCGCAGCCAGGCCTACAAGGATCAGCACCGCCATGCAACTGCCTACCAGCCACCAGACCCAACTTTTGGCGCGCAGTCGGCCAGAGCCACCCGTGATGAAGCTGAAGGACAGCACGACCAGCGCGATCACGCCCAGCGTGAATACGGCATTGGACAGGGGTGACGCCACGGCGTGCACCGTCGCCCAATGATCCCGCGGCGCCGGTACGTTCGTGCCCAGAATGCCCGCGTAGATGCTCAGGCCGGCGAGCAGCTGCCCCATGCTCAACAACGCGAACAGGCCCACCGACCTGACGGCCAGAACAGCGAACACGGCGCGGCGAAGCGGCAGGGTTTTGTGCACCCAGCTTGGCCGCAGGAAGGCCAAGGCACAGCCAATCGACAGGAGCACCAGCAAAGCGGCCGGCTCCGGTGCGATGACGCTGCGCCACGATGGCGCCGGCCCCGGTGTGCTGGCGAAGGAGTCCGCCAGTGCACGCCTCATGTGAGCGAGTCTTTGCGATGGCGTGGGCGGTTGCCAGTTCAGTGGATACCGTCCTCTATCGTGTGCTTCCACCAGTTTGATATCGCCATCAGGTGTTTTCAAACGCACTGCACCCGGGCCTGGGTTGAACACGTTGTCTCCCTGCTGCAGTTGCATGCCTGGCTTGAGCGGCTTCGGATCGACGTATGAGACGGTGAACCCGCGCTGCGCAGTCACCCGGTGGCTTATTGCCTTCGCTGGTGCTTCCAGCACCGTCCAGCGGGCTTGCTCCGGTGACCCACCTACCCACTGCGGCCAATACAGCCAAGCGATAAAAATCGCCACCAGCGCGGGGACCAAGAGCGTCAAGGCGCCCAATATCTTCGTTGATGTTTTCATTTATTTTTGCCAACTACTCGGACCGTTGCGCCCGTCTCGCGTCGTGCGGACAGCGCGTGTCAATTGTTCCTGCTGGGCGCTCAATTGCGCTGCTGACGTAATGCCGATGCAACATTGCGTCCCCCGCGCCGCGCATTGCCTAAAAACAATGAATGCAGGCGCACGATCGTGCACTTTCAATGCCGGCCGCTCTGCCTGGCCAGAGCCGGCTGACCGCCTGCAGGGCCGGCGAACTCCTCAGGCGAAGCGCCATGTAAAAAGGCCCCGACATCACTGCCGGGGCCTTTTGCTTTCAGCGCCAGGCGCACGCCTGGCAGGATCATCGCGACGCTCAGGCCGCCGCAGCATCCTCCGCCCGCTGCAGTTGCAGCGCCTGCACGGGCGTCAGGTACGCACGCCCCGTAAACGCCCCCAGCTCCAGCACGCCCAGCGCCTCCACCTCGGGCTGCTCCAATGCCTCCGGCCGCTCCAGCGCCACGGCCGTGAGGCGATCCCCGACGAACTTCATGCGATGGGCCCGCATATCCTCCGCGCGCTGATCAAAGCCCAACGGGTCGGGAACGTGCGCCAGCAGCGCCATAGCCCGCGAGAGGGCCTCTTCGCACTCTGCCAAGGCCTTGTAGGCCTCCAGGCGCGCATAAGCGCCATAGGCGGCATCGTGGGCGGTTGCGTAGTGCTCTGCGGCCCGTGATGCACTGGCCCGAATGGGCAGTGCCGTGCGTTCCGAATCAGCCAGCGCCTCGCGCAGCTCTTCGGCGATGGACTGGGCGTCGTTCTTCGTGAACAACGCATCCTTGACCGCCTTGGTCTTCTCGTAATTCGAGGCCGCCAACAGACGCTTGAATTCCTGCGTTGCGGACTCCGCTGCAGCTTCATGCGCAGCGATCTTCTTGCGCAGCTCCGCATGGCGCTCCAGCAGCTCGGCGTAGGTCTTGCCCGCGCCGTTGTTGAACGCCGCGCAGGCCTGTGCGAGCGCCCGCAGCGCAGCGTGATAGGTGGCTTCGGCCTGGGTCAGTTCGGCCTGAATGGTGGTGGTCTTGGTGGTCATGGTGATGGTTCCTTTCAGCAGTCGGTCAGCTGGATTTCTGCGGTGTGGGCTTGGCCCGTGCGGGTGCTGAACTGCAGCGACAACTTCTTGTCGACGGCAGAGAACTCGCCGGTGAGCTGGTGCAGCTCGGTCCGCGCCTGGGTGAATTCGGCGAGGGCGGTTTCGAGCTTGCGATTGGCAGAGACATAGGCCGTGCGGGCCTTGGATTCGTTGGCAAACATGGTGGTCTTTCAGAGGTAAAAAAA
>Ga0209023_10004241_pt1 | contig 16454 bp, 14 predicted proteins | sample LakOneMetagenome_FD_187468 | JGI IMG/M metagenome (GOLD analysis project Ga0209023, IMG submission 187468) | Freshwater and sediment microbial communities from Lake Erie, Canada (SPAdes) (version 2) | ecosystem: Environmental > Aquatic > Freshwater > Lentic | place: Lake Erie, Canada... | reverse complement strand
CAGGGCCCTTTTGCGTTTCTTGGCTTGAATGGTGGGCGTAGCAAGGATTGAACTTGCGACCCCTACGATGTCAACATAGTGCTCTACCACTGAGCTATACGCCCGCACCATTCAGGTTCTGCCCGAGGCCGTCGCCCCGGGCAGGGGAGCGCCATTAGCCGGGCGTCCGATCAATGGCAAGCCCAGAGTCGGCCCAAATTTCCGAAATCTCCCAACCTCCGTTCGTGTCGAGCGAAGTCGAGACACTGCGCGCGGAATCTCGACTTCGGCCCTCAGGCCGAAGTTTATCCTGAGCGCGGCTGCTATGCCGCAAGCCGAAGGGCTCGATGCGAACGGGGGTGGTTTGGAATGCGAAACAGGAAGAAGGCTTAAATCGAAGCCTGCGCCTGCTGGCCGAAAATCCGTTCAACTTCGAGGACCAGGTCCTTGAGGTGGAAGGGCTTCGACAGCACCTTGGCCTGCGGAGCCTCGCGGCTGGCCTTGAGCGTCACCGCGGCGAACCCGGTGATGAACATCACCTTGGTCTTGGGGCTGATTTCGGCGCAGCGCTGGGCCAGTTCGATACCGTCCATTTCGGGCATAACAATGTCCGAGAGGAGCAGGTCGTATTCACCATCTTCGAGCAGCGGCACGGCCAGGGTGCCGCGATCGACCGCGGTAACGTCGTAGCCAGCATTTTCGAGCGCCCGCGCCAGGTAAGTGCGCATGGCTTCTTCATCTTCGGCAAGCAGGATGCGGATCATCGCGGCGCGTCTTCCCGGTTGGTCGTTGTCTTATCCAGCGCGCAAAGCACGCGTCAGGGGCATGGTATACACCCTACGGGTTAACAATCTCGCCCCATTTCAGGGCTGACATACTTTGACACAGTGCCATGCACGGGCCAGCAAGGAGCAATGGATTGGCAAGGGACCGGGACAGGCGATTCGCCGCGCCGCGAGGGGGGCTCGATTCCCGGGTCCGGCGGCTTGCCGGCCTTTATGGTGAGCGCGCCTGAACCTTCCGCGCTGCCGGTGCTGATTGCGGTGCCGCATGCCGGGCGGGCCTATCCCGGAACACTGTTGGAACGGATGCGTAATCCCGGCTTTGCCGCGCTCAAGCTGGAAGATCGCTATGTTGACCGGCTGGCAGAAGCGGTTGCTCACGAAACCGGGGCGGCGCTGCTGGTGGCTCAAGCGCCGCGCGCGATGATCGACCTCAACCGCGCGACCGAGGATGTCGATTGGGACATGTTCGCGCGCGGTCGGCCGGATAACCTGGGCAGCTACACTCCCGGGATGCGGGTGCGTAGCGGGCTGGGCCTGATCCCGCGGCGGCTGCCGGGGCTGGGTGAGCTGTGGAAGCGCCGCCATGACGAGGAAGACCTCGCGGCGCGGATTGATTCGATCCACGGACCTTACCACGCTTGCCTGGCCGAAACGCTGAGCGCGCTGCGCAGTCGCTGGGGTGCGGCGCTGCTGATCGACCTGCATTCGATGCCGCCGCTGGGTTTGCGGGGCGGTCAGCCGGCCCCTGAATTCGTGCTGGGCGACCGGTTCGGCGTTTCGTGCCATGGTTCGCTGGTCGGCAGCTGTTTCAGTTATTTTGCCGAAGCCCGGCGCGGGACGGCGCATAACCAGCCCTATGCGGGAGGCTATGTGCTCGAACGCCATGCCCGTCCGGATGAGGGGCTGCACGCGCTGCAGTTGGAGGTCGACCGTTCAAGCTATCTCGATACCCGACTGGTTGAGCCGGGACCGGGCTTTGCCGCCATGGTGACACTGCTTGCGGGGCTGGTCCGGCGGCTGGCGGGCGAAGTGGCCGACCTGGGGCGCCTTGGCAACCTGGCCAACGCGGCCGAGTGATTCGCATGAAAAAACCACCTCGTGCAGGTGCACGAGGTGGCCAAGGTTCAGGGAGGAGGTGCACCAAAGTGCACCAATGCCCTGCCTGGCCATGAGGGAAGCGCAAGCAAGACAATAACTAAAATAGGCCTATTGCAGGTCGTGCGCAAGAACAGTCTTGCGCATACGAATTAAAAGGCGCGATTCCAGCCATTAGCCGGAACCGCGCCTGGTATTTCAGCGAAACGACTCGATCAATTGGTCAGCGCGGGAACCGGGCCCTTGCCCTGCTGGACCTGGCGACCGAAAATTTCGCTCATGTGCTCAAGGCTGAACAGGTGGGCATAGATCAGTGCGAGCATGCCATTCTGGTTCATGGTGCGCAGTACGTCACCGCGCAACTCACGCAGCTTTTCCTGGTCGACCATCTTGAAGCCGCGGTAGACGAACGGCTGGTCGTTGCCGGGCTGCTGGATCGTCACTTCGCCGTCCATCAGTAGGTTGTGCTTCTGCAGTTCTTCAACGAACGACGTGGTGCGGAAACCGGCTTCCTCGAAATTGCGGCAGAAATCGAGCGTTGCCTGGCAAGCTTCGCTGGGCTGGTCGCCATCGAACAGCGCGGTGCCATCGGCGAATTCGCCGACCAGGTCGCTGGTCGGATCAAAGCACAGCGAAAGCTCTTCGGTATCGGGTGTCAGCTTTGCCAGCATGAAGGGATAGCGACGGGCATAGGCCGGGACATAGACCGGGGTGGTCAGCTTGCCTTCGTCATCGAAGAACACGTTGACGTTTTCATTGAGGCCCATCAGCGCCAGCGGCACCGGCTGGTCGCTCATCGAAAAGATCACCGGATAGTGGCGCGAGGCGTGAACGAATTCCTCGGCGGTCAGCGGCATGGCATGCTGGCCGACCAGCCACTTGGCGGTTTCGGTGGTGCGGCTGCTCCAGGTCGCATGGTCGCGGCTGTTGAGCGGCATGAGGTCCTGGTAGAACATCGGCAGGTTGGCGGCTTGGGGCGCGCTGGCCATGGGTAATCTCCGGTAGAAAGCGACAGTCTAGCCGGTCAGGCCCGGCGCGAAACCGCGCGTTTAGTCGCAGTCGCCGCTCGGCGCAAGCGGCAGCAGCTTTCCGGGGTTCATCAGCCCCTGGGGATCGAGCGCGGCCTTGACCTGGGCCATGATTCTCAGCGCCACAGGATCGCCCAGCCGGGCCAGTTCATCGCGCTTCATCTGCCCGATCCCGTGCTCGGCCGAGATCGTACCGTGCCACTGGGTGACGAGGTCGTGGACCCGGCGGCTGGCTGCCTTGCCCTGACCCGGCTCCCACTCGCCGCGCACCGCGCCCGCCGGGGCGGTGACATGAAAATGCACGTTGCCATCGCCCAGATGGCCGAAAGCAAAGGCCTTGCAGCCGGGAAATTCGGCTTCGATCGTGGGGATCGCCATGGCGATAAACGCGGCCATATCAGCCACCGGCACCGCGATGTCGTGTTGCACCGCCGCGCCCTTGGCACGCAGTGCGCCGGAAATCGATTCGCGCAGGGTCCAGAACGCCTCGGCCTGGGTTTCGGATGCCGCGATGGTGGCGTCCGCGATAATGTCTTGGGCTTGCGCCGCTTCGAGCAAGGCCAGCGCCAGCGCATCGAGGTCTTGCGCCGGATCCTCGCTGCCCAGTTCGATCAGGGCGTGCCAGGCGTGCTGTCCGGCCAGGGGTGCGCGGGCATCGGGCAGGTGGTCCAAAACGGCGGACAGGCAGTTCTGCGGTACGACCTCGAAACCTTCGAGTTCAGCCCCTGCGGCCCGCTCGGCCAGTATCAGCAGCTCGCGCGCCTGCGCGATTGAGCCAAGCCCGGCCCAGATCACCCGCCGCCCGGCCAGCGCGGGAACCAGCCGCAAGGTTGCGGCAGTCACCACACCCAACGTCCCTTCGGCACCGATAAACAGTTGCTTCAGATCGAACCCGCGGTTGTCCTTCTTGAGCGGGGTGAGCGCGGAGAAGACCGATCCGTCCGCCAGCACCGCCTCGATCCCCAGCACAGCCGCGCGCATCGAACCGTGGCGCAGCACTTGTGTGCCCCCGGCATTGGTCGAAACCAGCCCGCCGATCGTGGCCGAGCCCTTGCCCCCCAACGTCAGCGGAAACCGCAGCCCCGCAGCTTCGGCGGCCTGGTGCAGGCTGTGCAGGATTACCCCTGCGCCGCAAGTCACTTGCCGCGCGCCCACATCGACCGGCCCGATCGTATCGAGCCGCCGCAGCGAGAGCAGCAGTTGCGCGCCGCTGGCATCTGGGGTCGCCCCGCCCGACATTCCGCTGTTGCCGCCTTGCGGGACGATGCCAACGCCGTGGGCCGCGCAAAGCCTGACCAGCGCGGCCACTTCCTGCGTATTCGCCGGCGAAGCCATGGCACAGGCCTGACCGGTATAGCGCCCGCGCCAGTCGGTCAGCCAAGCTGCTGTCAGTTCGGGATCGCGGGTGAAACCGCGCGGTCCCAGCAGCGCTGCGGCCTGGTCAAGAAAGGTCTGGTCGGGCCCGCTCATCGCCCGCGCTATGGCACAATGCGGTGCGTGAGCACCAGAGGGGCTTGAATCCGCAGATTGTCAGGTTAAGCGGTGGTTCAAGGATTGGGGTTATCTACGGGGCAATGAATCCGCTCGTGCAACTGTTGGCACCACTGGTGATGGTGCTTCCCGTACTGGGAGGGAGCGAAGTCACGCCCAGCGCGTTCCAGCCGGCCGACCCGTCGGAGGTACTGGTGGCCGAGCAAGTCAGCATCCAGCAGAGCGTGACGATCCGGATCAACCCGCGCCCTGCGCCCGCGCCGATGCAAACCGCGATGTCCTCGCAAGGTTTCGATCAGGACAGCGAGCCTCGTTTTATCGAGCGCAAATTCGGCAAGTGCTTGGCGATCAACTCGATTTTCGGGGTTCAGCCGGTCGGCAACGACAAGCTGCTGCTGATCCTCAATGACCGGCGGATGGTCACCGCGCAGCTTGAGAAAGGCTGCCAGGCCCGCCAATTCTATTCGGGCATGATGATCAAACGCAACGCCGACGGGCAGGTCTGCACCAGCCGCGACGCATTGCAGTCGCGCAGCGGGGCCAACTGCCAGGTCACCGGCTTTCGCCAGATCATCCCGATTGGCAGCTGAAACGCGGGTTTCCTTGACTCTGAGGCCCTCTTGCGCCTAGGGGCGCGCGTGCTTGGCCGGTGTTTCGACCGCGCCGCACCTCACGTTCCTCCGGTCATTGAAGAAGCCTTATGAAGTTCGCCGATATCGGCCTTTCCGACGAATTGCTCAGCGCGGTCACCGCGAAGGGGTATGACACGCCCACCGCAATCCAGGCCCAGGCGATTCCCAGCGTGCTGATGATGAAGGACATCATTGGCGTTGCCCAGACGGGCACCGGCAAGACCGCCAGCTTCGTTTTGCCGATGATCGACATCCTGGCCCACGGTCGCCGCCGCGCAATGATGCCGCGCAGCCTGATCCTGGAACCGACCCGTGAGCTGGCCGCCCAGGTCGCCGACGAATTCGCACTTTATGGCGTCAACCACGATCTCAAGATGGCGCTGCTGATCGGCGGCGTGCAGATGGGCGATCAGGTCAAGGCGCTCAACGAAGGCGTCGACGTGCTGATCGCCACCCCGGGCCGGCTGATGGACCTGTTCGAACGCGGCAAGATCCTGCTGACTGGCTGCGATCTGCTGGTGATCGATGAGGCCGACCGGATGCTCGACATGGGCTTCATCCCCGATATCGAAACGATCTGTTCAAAGCTTCCGGCCAACCGCCAGACCCTGCTGTTCAGCGCGACCATGCCGCCGCCGATCAAGAAGCTGGCGGACAAGTTCCTGACCAATCCCAAATACATCGAAGTCGCGCGGCCCGCCTCGACCAACACCCAGATCGCCCAGTTCAAGGTTCCGGTCGCCTCTAGCCGGGGCAAGCGCGAAGTGCTGCGCGAGTTGCTGCGCACCGACGACGTCAAGACCGCGATGATCTTCTGCAACCGCAAGACAACTGTGCGCGATCTGGCCAAGAGCCTCAAGCAGAACGGCTTTTCGGTCGGCGAAATCCATGGCGACATGGAACAGCCGGCCCGCATTGCCGAACTCGAGCGGTTCAAGAACGGCACGATCAACATCTTGTGCTGCTCAGACGTTGCCGCCCGCGGACTCGACGTGAAGGGCGTCAGCCACGTCTTCAATTTCGACACCCCCTGGCACCCGGACGATTATGTCCACCGCGTCGGCCGCACCGGCCGTGCCGGGGCCACCGGCCGCGCCTTCACCCTGATCGCGCCCGAAGACCAGGAAGCGATCGAGAACGTCGAAAAGCTGACCGGCGGCAAGCTGCCGGTGTTCGAAGTGGGCAAGGGCGCCAAGGAAACCCGCGAGGACAAGGCACCCCGGGAGGAGCGCGAACCGCGCGCAGCCCGCACCCCGCGTCCGCCTCGCGAAGAGCGCGAACCCCGCGCTGAACGCGCCCCGCGAGCTCCCAAGGCTGAAACCGAACAGCGCGCCCCGCGCGCCGAACGCCCCAAGCGCGACGGCACCAAGCCCCCCAAGGCCGCCCCGCGCCGCGATGCTGATGAAGCTGACGAAGCGGGTGCCTGGAACGGCCCAGTCCCCGGCTTCCTGGGCGTTTCGGCGCTCTAACCTCCCCGGCACGGGGAGGGGGACCATCGCCAAAGGCGATGGTGGAGGGGTACGCGCGAGTGATCACTCCACCAGCGTGACACGCCCTGTGCATACCTCGACAATGCGTGCTACCGCGACTTCGATCTCTTCGAGCACAACTTTTGCTGGCACGCGCAGCGTCGCAATTCTTTGAGACCGCAAGAAAGCGGACCGAGTCTCATCCTTCTTACGGGCATCGGGGCTGTCATGCCCCCAGCCGTCGACTTCGATGGCCAATCGGGCTGCGGAGCAATAGAAGTCCAGAATAAACCGTCCGGCTGGGTGCTGGCGTCTGAATTTGAAACCACCGGGTCGTTTTCGAAGCTCTTTCCACAGCATGACTTCGGGTAGGCTCATCGCGGCGCGTAGTTCGCGCGCCCTGATTAGTGTGTCCTTCGGCCCTGTGATCACTCGCGCGTACCCCTCCACCATGCTTCGCATGGTCCCCCTCCCCGTTCCGGGGAGGATTACTCCGCCACCTTCACAAAGCTATCAATCACCCGCTTCGGCCCGGCCGTCTCGAACTCGATCTCCAGCTTGTTGCCTTCCTGCGCCGTCACCGTGCCGTAACCGAACTTCTCGTGGAACACCCGCACCCCCAGGCCGACATCACTGCGCGGCTTGGCGGCAAAGCTGGCGGCGCTGCGGGTGGCTTCGGGCAAGCGCTTGGGAGCGGGATCGAAATCGCGGGTGGTGGCGCGCTGCCAGCCGGGGCCGCGACCCGTGCCGCGCGCAATGTGCGCGAAGGGATCGCTCGCCTCGCTCCACTGCGCCCGCCACAGCGAGGCGCCGCCCGATAGGGTGCTTTCCTGTTCGACATGCGCCTCGGGCAGTTCGGCGATGAATCGGCTAGGTATCGAGCTGGTCCATTGGCCATAGATCCGCCGGTTGGCCGCGTGCAGGATCGTGCAGCGCCGCCGCGCGCGGGTGATCGCGACATAGGCGAGGCGGCGTTCTTCCTCGAGCGCGGAAAGCCCGCCTTCGTCGAGCGCGCGCTGGCTGGGGAAAACGCCTTCTTCCCAGCCGACCAGGAACAGGTAATCGAATTCGAGCCCCTTGGCGGCGTGGATCGTCATGATGGTCAGCTTTTCGGCGTCGTCGGCCTTGTCGTTGTCCATCACCAGGCTGACATGCTCGAGGAAATCGCCGAGCGTTTCGTATTCCTCCATCGCGCGGGCTAGTTCGGTCAGGTTTTCCAGCCGCCCGGCGCTTTCCGCGCTCTTTTCGGCCTGAAGCATCGCGGTATAGCCGCTTTCCTCCAGCACAGTGCGGACCAGCTCGGCCGGGCTCAGCGACTTGGCGGCATCGCGCCAGCGCGCAACATCGCGCATCAGCGCAAACAGGGTGTTGCGGGCGCGGGCTGGCAGCTCGTCGGTATCGACGATCTCTACCGCGGCCAGGCTCAGCGAGATGCCGCGCGCGCGGGCGTGGCGGTGCATCTTTTCCAAAGTCTTGTCGCCAAGACCGCGCTTGGGGGTATTGTAGATCCGCTCAAACGCCAGGTCGTCGCTCGGCTGGGCGATGATCCGCAAATAGGCGAGGGCATCGCGGATTTCGGCGCGTTCGTAGAAGCGGAAGCCGCCGACAATCTTGTAATTGAGCCCGATCGCGATGAAGCGGTCTTCGAACTCGCGGGTTTGGAACTGCGCGCGCACCAGGATCGCCAGCTGGTTGAGCGAAGCGCCTTCACGCTCCAACCGCTCGGCCTCCTCGCCCACCCGGCGGGCTTCCTCAGGCCCGTCCCAGACGCCAATCACGCGCAGCTTGTCACCGCCGTTCTTCTCGGTCCACAGCGTCTTGCCCAGCCGCTGGCTGTTGGCATCGATCAGGCCCGATGCGGCGGCCAGGATATCGGGCGTGGAGCGATAGTTCTGCTCCAGCTTGATCACCTTGGCGCCCGGGAAATCCTGTTCGAACTTCAGGATATTGGCCACTTCCGCGCCGCGCCAGGAATAGATCGACTGATCATCGTCGCCGACCACGCAGATGTTCTTGTGGCCTTGCGCGAGCAGCCGCAGCCACAGGTACTGGACCTGGTTGGTGTCCTGGTATTCGTCGACGAGGATATATTTGAAGCGCTGCTGGTACATTTCCAGCACGTCGCGGTGAGTGCGCAGCACATTGAGCATGTGCAGCAGCAGGTCGCCGAAATCGCAGGCGTTGAGCGCCTTCAGCCGGTCCTGGTAAAGCCGGTAGAACTTCTGTCCCTGGCCATTGGCATAGGCCTCGGCATCGGCGGCGGAGAGGTCCTGCGGGTTGAGGCCCTTGTTCTTCCAGCGATCGATGCACTGGGCAAGCAGGCGGGCGGGCCAGCGCTTTTCATCGAGCCCTTCGGCCTGGATCAGTTGCTTGAGCACGCGCAGCTGATCGTCGGTGTCGATGATCGTGTAGTTCGATTGCAGCCCGGCCAGTTCGGCATGACGGCGCAGCAGCTTGGCGGCGATGGCGTGGAAGGTACCGAGCCAAGGCAAGCCTTCGACCCCGGGGCCGAGCAGGCTGCCGACCCGCTCCTTCATTTCACGCGCGGCCTTGTTGGTGAAAGTGACGCACAGGATCTCGCTCGGCCAGGCGCGGCGGGTGCGGATGATATGCGCCAGCCGCGCGGTCAGCGCCGCGGTCTTGCCGGTACCAGCGCCCGCCAGCATCAGCACCGGGCCCTCGGTCGCCAGCACGGCTTCGCGCTGGGGCGGGTTCAGGGCGTCGAGCAGCGGATCGCCGGAGGAGTCGGAAGGGGGTTGCACGCGCGAACAGCTAGGGAACATTGACCCAGGGCGCAAGGGCGCGATGGCGGGATTCGGTTGACACGCGAACGCGGCGCGGCAACCCAGTTCCGCGATGCACCCGATCCGCCAGAACGCCCGAGTCCTGACTGCTGCCCTGACCGGGACGGCTGTGGAATTCTATGACTTCTACGTCTTCGCCACCGCCACCGCGCTGGTCTTTGGGGCGCTGTTCTTTCCCGCCAGCAGTCCCGAAGCGCAGGGGATCCAAGCCTTCATGGTGTTTGGCCTTGCCTTCATTGCCCGGCCGATTGGCGCAGTAGCGTTCGGCCATTACGGCGACCGGGTGGGGCGCAAGGTGACGCTGGTCGCCTCGCTACTACTAATGGGGCTTTCGACGCTGCTGGTGGCCTTCCTGCCGGGCTATGCGGTCGCCGGGTTTGTTGCACCGCTGCTGCTCTGCATCTTGCGCTTTGGACAGGGCTTTGGCCTGGGCGGCGAATGGGGTGGGGCGGCCCTGCTGGCAGTAGAGAACGCGCCCAAGGGCTGGGAGGCGCGCTTTGGCGCGGCACCGCAGCTGGGCGCGCCAGTAGGGTTTCTGGCCGCCAACGGATTGTTCTTGATGCTGGGGCTGTGGCTGAGCGAAGCCGACTTCCTCAGTTGGGGCTGGAGAGTGCCGTTCCTCGCCAGTGTGGTCCTGGTAGGCATTGGGCTGTGGGTGCGACTCAATCTGACCGAGACCCCGGCCTTCCGCGAGGCACTGCAGCACAGCCCGCCACCCGCTGTGCCGCTGGGCACGCTCCTGCGCCACCACTGGGGTGCGGTGCTGGCGGGCAGTGCGGCGGTGGTGGCGTGCTTTGCGCTGTTCTACCTCTCGACCGCCTTCGCGCTCGACCTTGGCACCAAGAAGCTCGGCTACAGCCGCGAGCACTTTCTGACGCTGCAGCTGGGGGCCAATTTCTTTCTGGCACTGGGGATTGTGCTGGCGGCGTGGCTGGCCGACCGGTTCAGTGCCCGTGGTGTGCTATTGGTCGGGGCCTTGTGTACCGTTGCAGTGGGCCTGGTGTTCGGACCCGGACTGCAATCGGGATCGGCCCTCGCGGTCTTCGCCACGCTCTCGCTCGCGCTGTTCACCATGGGCTTCGTCTATGGTCCGCTGGGCGGTTTCCTGTCGCAGCTCTACCCCGTCCCGGTGCGCTACACCGGGGTCTCGGTGGCGTTCAACGCTGGCGGAATTCTGGGCGGCGCGGTCACCCCGTTGCTCGCCAAGCAGATGAGCAACATGGGCCATGGCGGCTCGATCGGTTTGCTGCTGGCCGGGGCCGGAGTGCTGACCCTGGTGGGGGTCAGCCTGTCGCGTCCTGCAGCTTGAACAGCGTGATCCGGGCTTTGCCGACCTTGCGATCTGCCTGAACTTCAAGGCCTTTGATCTTGGGCACCTCATCGAAGGCAGTCTCAAGGCTGATCCAGGTCGCCTCACCAATCCAGCCAAGCCGCTGCAACTTGTCGAGCGCCACTTCGCCGGCTCCAGAACGGTAAGGCGGATCGAGCAGGACCAGGTCGAGCGGAGCCTTGGCTGGGCCCAGCGCCATGACCGATGTTGCCCGCACATCGCTGCGAGCTTCGGCTTTTAAGTTGCTGATATTGCTGCGCAGCGAACGGATCGCGGCAGGGTCCTGCTCAACGAAGATGCAGCTCGCCGCGCCGCGCGACAGGGCCTCGATCCCCAGTGCACCCGACCCGGCGAAGAGGTCGGCCACGGACAGGCCTTCAAACGTCCCGAGCCGGCTGATCAGCATCGAAAACAGCGTTTCGCGGGTCCGGTCGGCGGTCGGACGGGTGGTCTCACCAGCCGGAGCGACCAGCTTGCGCGCGCGCCATTCGCCAGCGATCACCCTCATTTGCGGCCTTTCTTGAGTACGCGATTGCGGGCATGTTCGTGACCAGCGCGGGGTGGGGCCGACTGCGGGGTCAGCTTGAGCGAATGCATGAACTTCTCGACTTCCTGCTGGCGCAATTCCACCGCCATGCCGCGCGGCAGGTCGAGCAGCTGGAAAGGTCCATAGGCGGTGCGGATCAGACGGCTGACTTCCAGTCCCAGGTGCTCCAGCACGCGCCGAACTTCGCGGTTCTTGCCTTCGGTGATGGTCACTTCGATCCAGCGGTTGCGTCCGGTCGAACGCTCGATGTTGGCGTTGATCTGGCCGTAACGCATGCCGTCGATTTCCACCCCTTCGCTGAGCTCCTCAAGCTGGGCCTGGGTGACATCGCCAAAGGTCCGCGCGCGGTAAGTCCTTGGGATACCGGAGCTGGGCAGCTCCATCGCCCGCTTCAGCCCGCCATCGTTGGTTAGCAGCAGCAGACCTTCGGTGTTGAAGTCCAGCCGGCCCACCGGCATCACCCGCCCGGAATTCTCGGGCAAAGCATTGCGCAACGCGTTGTAGATCGTCGGCCGCCCGGCCGGATCGCGCTCGGCGGTAATGAGTCCAGCCGGCTTGTGGAAAGCGAACAACCGCGCGGGCTCGGCGGCTTTCACCTGCTTGCCATCAACGCTGACGCCCCTGAGCGTGGTCAGCAGCGTATTGGGAGTGGTCACCACTTCCTCGCCGATTTTCACGCGCCCTTCGGCGATCATGCGTTCAACTTCGCGGCGGCTGGCAACGCCCGCGCGAGCCAGCAGCTTGGCGATTCGGTCACCCTCACGGGGAGCGTCTGGATTTGTCATGCGCGGCCCATAGCCGGGTGCGGCCAAGTAGGAAAGGTTACGCTTGTGCCTGCGCCATCTGCGCCTCGCAGATTTCGTGGAAGCGGCGAATCCCGCCTTCGAGCGTACCCAACGTGATCTCGCTGACCGCGCCGCTTTGCAGCCCCTGCTGCCCCAGTGCCGCAGCGCGGAAGTCTTCGCTGCCGAAGACCCCGCCGTCGAGCAGCTTCCAGCTGCGTTCCCAGTGATCGCGGGCCTTGTCGCTTAGCGGCTCTTCAGGGATCAGCATGAAATCCTCGACGAGGGTGCGATCGTGCCCTTGCGGCCACAGCGCCATGACGTTGATGTAATCGGGGCTGATCACCAGCACGGTGGCCGGGAACAGCTGGTAGGCAAAGGTGCCGATCCGGCGCAGCTGCGCCATGTCGGTAAGGTCGACGCCTTCCAGCTCGGCCGCGCGGGCCACGAAGCTGCGCTGGTGCGGGCCGATCAGGTCGCCGCTGGTGACGCCATCCTTGAAGAACGGCCCGATCGTTGCGGCGTGGAGCCGGGCGACATGGTAGCTCTCCAGGAAGGCATCCATGATCAGCTTCCAGTTGCCGGGCACGTCATGGGTATGGCGGCGGAACAGGTGCAGCTGGGCCATGGCAAAAGCATCGAAATCCGCACCCAATTCGCGGGCGTGCGAGAAATCGGCGCCCCCGCGCGGCGAATACCAGATTAGTCCGCCAGCTTCGCAGCTATCCAGTTCGACCAACCCATAATCCGTCTTCTCCAGCCCCGGGAAGGTATCGGGCCGGGGCAGGGCCAGCAGCCGCCCGTCGGTGGCATAGGTCCAGGCGTGGTAGGGACAAGTCATCCGCTTGGAGCATTGCACTTCGGTACCTTCGACCAGCCGGGTGGCACGGTGGCGGCAAACGTTCATGAAGACGTGCGCTTTGCCTTCACCATCGCGAGTGATCAGCAGCGGCTTGCCAGTCTGATCGTGCGGCACCGCCATGTTGGCTTGGGGCAGCAGCACCGAGGGGCACAGAACCTGCGGTGCGCGGTCAAAGATCAACGCCTTTTCGCAGCTGAAATGCGCTGGATCGGTATAGACCGACGCAGGCACCGTGGTGACGCCTAAGTTGCTGCGTGGGCAGCCTTCGACGATCTGCTGCGCCAGGGCCAGTTGTCCGGCGGTAGGCGAGCGTCCGGGCAGGGTGCTGGTTCTCTCCATCGGGGCTAGCCATAGCGCATTTCGGCGCTAGGTTCGCGCACAAATCAACACGAGGGTCCCAATGGCAGACACCGCCGCTCCGGTCGAACGTCCCAAAGGTTTCAAGCTGCTGGTCAAGGCAATGCAGAACCGCAAGTCGGCGTGCATGCTGGGTTTCGGCTTCTCTTCCGGGCTGCCCTATGCCCTGTTGGTCGGCACGGTCACTGCCTGGCTGGGTGAGGTCGGCATCAAGATGGCGACGATCGGCGTGCTCAGCTGGATCGGCTTGTCCTATGCCTTCAAGTTCCTGTGGTCGCCCGTTGTTGACCGGGTGGAGCTGCCGCTTCTGGAAAAGCTCGGCCGCCGCAGAAGCTGGATTTTCCTGTGCCAGGCGGTGCTGGTCCTGGCGCTGATCGGGATGGTCCTGACCGATCCCGCCACCAATATCAGCACTTTTGCCTATTTTGCATTCGCCGGGGCGCTGGCCTCGGCGACGCAAGACGTGGCAGTCGATGCCTGGCGGATCGAGGTGGCGGACGAGGACGTGCCGATCGAGCTGCTCAGCCCGGTTTACCAGTTTGGCTACCGGCTCGCCTCGATTGTCGGCGGGGCCTTGGCGCTGTTCCTGGCGGCCCGGATGAGCTGGCCTGCGGTCTATGGCGTGATGGCGGTACTGATGGGCGCGCTGATCATGCTGACGCTGAGCGCGCCTGACACGCCTCGGCCCGAAAAAGGCAAGCTTCACGCTGCCCTGGCCCAACCGGGGGAACTGCTGCCTGCTGCCCGCGCGGTCGCTCTTACGGTTGTAGGCATGGGCTGGCTCTGGGCGATCGGGCGCTTGCTGACTTTCATGCACGAAGTGCTGAGCCCGGCACCTGGCGCACCGCCGCCTTCGGTTGGCGATTTCACCAAATACAATGCACCGTGGGTGGTGGCAGCGACCGTGCTGGTTCCGCTGATCGTGGCTGCGACAACCAACTGGATGAAAGCCCACGGCCATATGGTGCTGCAGCAGGAAGATCCGCACCATTCTGCGGTGCGGACCGCCGCCAACCACCTCTACACCGCGCTGGTTTCGCCGCTGGCGGAGTTCGCCGGGCGGCTGGGCTGGGGGGTGCTGATCCTGATCGGCCTGATCCTGACCTATGCGCTGTGCTATAACGTCTGGGTCAGCTTCGCCTATCCATTCTACCTTGAGGAACTGAAGTACTCAAAGGACGAGGTGGCCTTTGCCTCGAAGGTCTTCGGGATCTTCATGACCATGTTCGGGATCAGTCTTGGCGGCTACTGCTTTGCCCGGTTCGGGCGCTTTCCTACGCTGCTGCTGGGCGCACTGCTGCCGATTGTCGGCAACCTGGCCTATGCCGATCTCGCCACCGGCGGCCATGTGATCGACACCCTGATCGTGCCGCTGTTCGGCTGGACCGGGGTCGAACCCAGAATGATGCGCCTGCTGGCGGCGATCGCGATCGAGAACACCACGGTTGGCCTCGCGGGAGCGGCCTTCGTTGCCTACCTCTCCAGTGTGGTCAGCAAGAACTACACCGCGGTGCAATATGCGCTGCTGTCGTCGCTGACATTCCTGATCGGCGGGTTGGGCCGCGGGATTGCGGGCGAATGGATCGACAAGCAGGGTTATGCCTATGTCTTCCAGGTCACCGCAGTGATGGGCGTGGTCGCAGTGGTGTTTGTGCTGCTCGAATGGACGCGAACCAGTCGGGTGGCACGATTGGAGGCGGCTGCCTGAGCAGGCAGGGCGACCATGCAACTTGACAGATCTGTCAAGTTGTCAAGTTAGCGTCACGATCCATTATTTTTATTTTCAATGACTTATAGCGCAACTTGACACTTGACACTTTTTCTCACGCGCGGCGCATTTGACATTTCAAAGAGCCCCTAGGGCATAGCAAGATTGCAGCCTGTAGGAAAATCGCGGGCACTCAATCCGGAAACTCGCGGTTGAGCCGCAGTACTTCGCCGGCAAGGTAGAGTGAGCCGGCGATCAGCACGTCGCCTTCACCCGGCAGGGCCTTGAGCGCGGCTTCGACGTCATCAAAAGCGCGCACTGGCAGGTCGGCATGGGCGGCGATCTGTTCGGGGCTGTGGGCTTCATGGCCGGGGGCGGGGACGACCGACAGGCTGAGCAGCGTGCCCTTCAGCGGAGCGACAATCGCTGCCGGGTCCTTGCTGGAAAGCATCCCGGTGATGAGGTGGAACGGCGGCGCATCGGTAAAGTGCCGGGCAATCGCCAAACCGGCGTCGGCATTGTGTCCACCGTCGAGCCAGACCTTGCGGTTTCCCGCCAGCGCGGTCAGCGGACCCTGGCCCAGCAGTTGCAGCCGGGCCGGCCAGCGCGCGGCGCGGATGCCTTTGGCCATGGCTTCGCTCGAGACCGCGATCTGCGACTGATACCGCAGCATTGCCACCGCCAATGCGGCGTTATCGGCCTGGTGCGTCCCGGCCAGAGAGGGAAGCGGCAGCGTCAGTTCGCCTTGGCGGTCGCGGTAAGCGATATTCTCGCCGAGATCGGCGAACCAGTCGAGATCGCGGATCGCGGTGCGGGCACCGGCAATCATTGCCTGATCGATGACGGTCTTGGTCACTGGCGCGGGATAGGCCTGGGTTACCAGTGGCACACCCGGCCGCGCGATCCCGGCTTTTTCGAAGGCAATCCGGCACAGTGGATCGGCGGGCACACCCTCTTCAGGAACCAGCAGGAATTCCTTGTGATCGATTCCCAAGGTGGCAATCCCGCAAGCGGCCTGGCCGTCAAGGACATTGGTCGCATCGAACCGTCCGCCCAAACCTACCTCGATCACGCAAGCATCGGCCGGAATGCGGTGGAAGGCCAGGAAAGTGGCGGCGGTGGTGACTTCGAAGAAGCTGGGGGAAAGGTCTTCCCCCAGGTCCAGGACTTCCTGCAGCAGGTCAGCCAGCAGGTCGTCCGAGATCAGCTCTCCCGCCACGCGGATGCGTTCGTTGTAACGCACCAGGTGCGGCTTGGTCGCGGCGTGGACGGTGTAGCCCTCGGCCTCCAGCATCGCGCGCAGGTAGGCACAGGTGCTGCCCTTGCCGTTGGTCCCGGCGACATGGAACACCGGGGGCAGGGCCTGGTGCGGATTACCCAGCCGCGCCAGCAGTTCGCGGATCACTTCCAGCCCCAGCCGCCCGCTGGGCAGCGTCAGTGCCCCCAGCCGGTCAAGCTGCGCCTGGACGCGCGGGTTATCGGAGACGGCGAAGTCGCGCAAATTACCCCTCCGTCAGGCCTTTGGCCTGCCACCTCCCCGAGCAAGCTCGAGGAGGATTGAAGCTGGCTTTCGGATATCCTCCCC
>Ga0209023_10004240_pt1 | contig 16458 bp, 12 predicted proteins | sample LakOneMetagenome_FD_187468 | JGI IMG/M metagenome (GOLD analysis project Ga0209023, IMG submission 187468) | Freshwater and sediment microbial communities from Lake Erie, Canada (SPAdes) (version 2) | ecosystem: Environmental > Aquatic > Freshwater > Lentic | place: Lake Erie, Canada... | reverse complement strand
GGGAGGCGGCGAGCCATTCGCGGGCCTGCAAGACCGCCTCAAGACGCGCAAATCGCTGCCCCATCCACCCCGCGAAGGGATTTTCCGGAGGTCGCGACAGACCGACATACCACCAGGGCAAGGTGACCATCTCGACCGAGTTCAAGGCGGCGATGAACCATTCCAGAGTTTCGGCTTTTTCCTGAGCGCTACGTGGCATCAAGGTTTCGCTTTTGTCGGCAATATGGAGAAGACAAGCGCCACTCTCGAAGAGACGAATATCTCCGTCATCGAGGAACGGCACCTGGGCAAAAGGCTGGCGGGCGATGTGCTCCGGCCCGCGATTGTCGAAGGAGACGGTGGCGACCGAATAGCCGATGCCGGCTTCTTCCAGCGCCCAGCGCAGCCTGATATCGCGGACATAGCGGCGCGGCGGCGGGGGTACCCAGTCGTAGGTCCAGACGGTCATGGTCATGCTTGGCTCTTCCGTTCCGTGGTGGGTTAGGTTGCATCTCGCTCGGCATTCCCGCCAGACTGACCGAAAAAGCCCGGCATGGCCACCCGGCCCGCATAATGCGCCTGCCGCATGGTCCGGTCATGGCTCTGTGGCAGTTGCCAGGGTGCCGCGCGGCCAGATTGACCCATGCCTCTCACCCGTCAGTTGAGGTCGGCGCCAGATTTGCGGCCTGCCATATTGAAATCGGCATAGGCCGTGGGCCATGACCTGAACTAAACTGAAGCGGATATTGTCAGGGGAGGCAATCTGATGGCGAAACCTTCTCCATTGAGGGACCACGGCGATATGATGGCCGTCGTTACGACGGGGACAGGCGGGTATGACCGCCTCGAAATCAGGCAGGTTCCTGTTCCCGCGCCTGCTTCTGGCGAGGTCCTGTTGGCCGTGCTTGCGGCAGGGGTCAACAACACCGACATCAACACGCGACTGGGCTGGTATGCCGGGTCGGTGAAAGGCGGCACGGACGCAACCCAGGTGGACCCCGAGCGCCAGGACGGTGGTTGGACCGGGTCGACACCTTTTCCCCTGATACAGGGGGCCGATTGCTGCGGGAGGGTTGTCGCCGTGGGTCCGGGCGTGGATCCCGGCCGGATTGGAAGACGGGCCTTGGTGCGATCTTGCATGCGAAAGTCGGGATTTGGCGGGATGGATACCGTCTGGCTTGGCACGGATTTCGACGGGGCCTTCGCTCAATATGTCAAGGTACCGGACAGCGAAGTCTTCCCCATCGCCTGCAACTGGAGCGATGCTGAACTTTCGACGATTCCCTGTGCCTATGGCACCGCCGAGAACATGATTCAGCGTGTGGGTGTCTTGCCCGGCCAAAGGGTCCTTGTTCCGGGCGCCTCGGGAGGCGTTGGCTCCGCGCTGATCCAGTTGCTCAAGCGCCGCGATGCGGAGGTGATCGCAATCTCGTCCAATTCGAAGCAGGAGGCGATCCGGCATCTTGGCGCCGCGCGCGTTCTCGATCGCAACGATGATCCTGTTTCCCGACTTGGCGCGGAGAGCATCGATGTCGTCATTGACAATGTGGGCGGCACAGCCTTCGGCACGATGTTGAAAGTGCTGCGGCGTGGAGGGCGATACGTTTCCTCCGGGGCCATCGCAGGCCCGATCGTGGAACTTGACCTTCGTGACATGTATCTCAAGGACATCACGTTGACAGGCTGCACCGCGTGGGATGCGCCGGTCTTTCCTGACCTTGTCAGCTATATCGAGAATGGCGAAATCCGGCCTCTTCTGGCGAACACCTATCCGCTGGACCGGATTGCCGAGGCACAGATCGAGTTTCAAGAAAAGCGGCACATCGGCAAGATCGCCCTGATCCCGCCGCCACTCAGGTAAGAAAGCTATTGGCCTAAGGCCGACATCCGAAGGATGGGTTCGGCGTACCTGCGATTTCTCCAAAGCAGCCTCAGCCTTTGGAAGCGCGAAGAATGCGGCTCCCGCAGGGTTGAGGGGTTCGGGGCGGAGTTCTGTCGCGCCGGTTCAGCCAAAGGCGCGGCGGGTGATGCGGTCCATGAAGATTGCCACGGCGACGATGGAGAGGCCCGAGCGCAGGCCGAGACCCATTTCCATGCGCGTGAGGCCGCGCGTGACTTCGGCCCCCAACCCGCCTGCGCCGACGAGGCCAGCAAGGACGACCATGGCAAGGGACAGGAGGATGCACTGGTTCAGGCCGATCAGCAGGGTCTTGCGGGCTGCGGGAACTTCGATCTTGGTCAGGGTCTGCCACGGGGTTGCGCCTGTGGCTGCGCCGAGTTCGATCAATTCGCGCGGCACCTGTTTGAAGGCAAGCGTGGTGAGGCGCAGCATGGGCGGGATGCCGTAGATCACCGTGGCGAGCAGCGCGGGAACCTTGCCGAGGCTGAAGATCATCACGGCGGGGATCAGGTAGACCCACGGCGGGACGGTCTGCATCAGGTCGAGGATCGGGCGCAGGGTGGCTTCTAGACGGGGGCGCTTGGCGGCGAGGACGCCGAGGGGGAAGGCCAGCAGCACGGCGACAAAGACCGACAGCGTGACGAGAGCCACGGTCTGCATCGTTTCGACCCACAGGCCCGAAAGGACCGACACGGCAAGGCAGCCAGCAGCCAGAAGCGCCAGACGCCACCCCTGCCGCCAGAGGACCAGCGCAATGATCGCAGAGGCCATGACGGGTTCGGGCAACACGGTCAGCGCAGCTTCTGCCTGCGCAAGGATGGATTCGACGCCTGTGCTGATGGCTTGGAAGAAGCCGTGCGCATGGGTATTGAGCCAGTCGATGGCGGGGGCGACGACTGCACCCGGTGAAAGAAGTGATTTCTCTTTCATGCCTTGCTCCCATCACGGCTGCCGGCGGCCTGGCTGATGCGGTCGATGATGATGGTCAGGATGACGATGGCGATAGCCGCGTTGACCGACAGCGCGATGTCGAGCTTGCGGACCGCGCCGTAGATCGTTTCGCCCAAGCCACCCGAACCGACGATGCCCGCGATGACGACCATGCCAAAGGCCATCATCAAACTCTGGTTGACGCCCGCCATGATGCTGGGGAGGGCGAAGGGGACGCGGATCTTCATGAAGGCGTCCAGCGGTTTTGCCCCCGTCGCCTCGCCCAGTTCGACGAATTCGACGGGCGTCATGCGGAAGCCATGGGCGCTTAGGCGGATCACCGGAGGGAGCGCGACGATGAAGGTCGCCGCAATCGCCGTGGCGGGGCCGTAGCCGAGGAAGGCGATGGAGGGCAAAAGGTAGATGTAGGGCGGCAGGGTCTGGATCAGGTCGAGCAGCGGATCGACGATCCGCGTCAGGCGCGGGCTGTATCCGGCCCAGACGCCCATCGGCAGGCCGACCAGCACCGCGAGCAGGACCGAGACGAGGACGAGGCACATGGTCTCCACCGTGGCACCCCACAAACCCATGACGCGGCAGAGGCAGAGGCCGAGGGTGGCCGCGATGCCGGCCTTCCAGCCGAGGCTGCGGGCCGCGATGCCGCCAATCAGGATTGCGGTCAGCCAGAAGGGCAGGAAGAGGGCGCTGTCGGTCAGCCCGTTGAACGCGCCTTCCAGCGCGGCGCGGATCAGGTCGAAGACGATCCCGCCATGATCTGTTGCCCATGCCATGCCGCTGTCGATCGCGGCATCGAAGGCCTTGGTCCAAGCCGTCAGGTCCATCCTATGCCTCCTGCGGGGCGGGGGCGGCGTCGCCCTTCAGCCCCTCGAGCAGGGTGCGGGCCGTTACGATGCCGCAGATTTCGCCGCCATCGGCGACCGCTACGGCCTGATGGTCGGACGCGAGGACGAGGTGGATCAACTGGTCGATATCGGCATCAAGGCTCGTGGTGGCCAGTGCCGAAACCGGGGCGGCGGTGAAATCGGCTACCGGCATCATCACCGACCCGGCCTTGACCAGATGGATGCGCGAAATGCCCGCGACGAAGTCGGCGACATATTGATCGGCGGGGTTCATCACGATCTCTTCGGCGGTGCCTGTCTGCACCATCGCGCCGTCCTTCATGATGGCGATGCGGTCGCCGATGCGGATTGCTTCGTCGAGGTCATGGGTGATGAAGACGGCGGATTTGCCGAGCTGTTTGGTCAGTTGGCGGAATTCGTCCTGCAACTGGCGGCGGATCAGTGGGTCGAGCGCCGAGAATGGTTCATCCATCAGGATGATTTCGGGGTCGGCTGCGATGGCGCGGGCAAGGCCAACACGCTGTTGCATGCCGCCCGAAAGTTCGCGGGGGTAACGGTTCAGCCAGTCGGCGAGACCGACGCGGGTGAGTGCATCCGTGGCGATGCGCCGGCGCTCGGCCGGGGCGACGCCCTGGACCTCCAGCCCGAAGGCCGCGTTTTCCAGAACGGTGCGGGTGGGGATCAGCGCGACATTCTGGAACACCATGCCGATGGTATGGGCGCGAAGCTCGCGCAGGTCTTGTGGCCCGAGGCCGTTGATGGCGCGGCCCTTGACCAGAACCTCGCCCAGCGACGGGTCGATCAGGCGGTTGAGAAGGCGGATGAGGGTGGACTTGCCGCTGCCCGACAGGCCCATGATGCAGAAGATCTCGCCCTTGCCGACGGTGAAGCTGGCGTCATGCACGCCAACGACGCAGCCGAATTCCGAAAGCACTTCGCGCTTGCCAAGTCCCTTGGCGCGGATCGCGGCGATGGCGTCGCGCGAGCGGTCTCCGAAGACTTTCCAGACCGAACGGCATTCTATCAGCGGGGCATCGTTGGAAGTGGCGGGGCTGGTCATGTGCGCGGTCCCATCTGGCAGGAAAGGAAAAGGGCCGGCCCGTGCGACGGACCGGCCCCGAAGGTATTATTCGGACTTGATGGCTTCCCAACGCGAGATCAGGTCGGCATGGGCAGCGGTCCAGTCGGCCACGGCCTCTTCCATCGTCTTGCCTTCGTTCATAGCGCCGTTGATGGCGGTGATGTCGGCGAGCGGCACATAGATAGACGCGAGTTGCTCACGGACGGCGGGGTTCGCTTCCGAGAAACCCTTGGTGCCGATAAAGTAGTAGGACTGCGCCGAGGGAAACACGCCCTTCGGGTCGGCAAGGAACTTCACGTCATACTTCTGCATCATCCACGACGGTTCCCAGACGGTCACGGCGATGGGCTCTTTTCGCGACATGGCCGAGTCGAGGGCGGCGGTCATGGCGGCGGTCGATCCTTCGACCAGTTCCATGCCGGAGCCATAGGCTTCGACGGCGGCTGCGGCGTCACGCATCAGGCCCGAACCCGGCTCGATGCCAATGATCTTGCCGCCGAACATGTCCTTGTTGGCTGCCAGTTCTTCCATGCTGTTGATGGTCACATAGGACGGCACGGCGATCGCCTGATAGAGGCCATGCGATACGGGCGAGATCTTCTCGAGCTTGTCCATGTTCTTCACCCAGTAGTCATGGGCGACGTAATCGGTCTGCGAGGCCATGATGTCGACGTCGCCGTTGGTCAGCGCGGCGAAGGCAATGCCCCATTCCGAGAATTCTTCGACTTCGACTGTGTAGCCCTTGTCTTCCAGCACCTTTTTGGTGATGCCCGTGATCGGGGTCAGGTCTTCCCAGCCCATCGTGCCGATGGTGATGGTTTTGTCGTCCTGCGCGAAAGCAGGCATGGCGAGCGTGGCTACCAGGGCGGTCGCGCCCACAGCTTTGATGAAATTCCGCATGGGATCCTCCGGATGTGTTGGGGTTCGCGCCGCCGTATGCGCATACGAACGGGTGGCGCGATCACGCCCTCCGCCGGATGCCGGCGATCTTTTTGGTGGGAGTGTGCGCCGCGCACGGTCTCCGGTCTGGCGGGGCGCAGTCGGCGGGCGCACCGTGGTCAGGCCGTCAAGCCTTGCCTGCTACCCATATCCAGTATTCAACCATTCCGCTGCAAACGAGAATTTTGCAGGGTTTCGTATTAGGCCACCTAATGTCGGGTGGAAAAAGTCAAGCGATTGATTTGGTTTGAGGATTTTTCTGATTTCCGGACGTATCAGCTATACTTTCAGCCTAGCAGCGAAAGCAGAAGATGGTCGACAAAACGCGCCACCGCGGGCCGCTGGAGCGCGGCCGTCGCACAGCGCAGGAAGTTTCCACGACCAGCCGTGATCGGGGTGGGATGGGCAAAGACGAGGCGGCCTTCAGCCAGCGGCTTTTGCACCATGTGCTGCCAGCCGAGCATGATGCCTTCGCCCGCCAAGGACGCCTCGATCAGGAGAGCGACCTTGTTCGTCGACAGGCTGGACGGGCCGCGTTCCCAGCGCGCACCCTGGGCGCGGAACCATTCCTCCCAGCCGAGGGGCTGCCAGCCGATGGCATCCGCGCTCCAGTGGCGTTCGTGCAGGTGCAGCAGGTTCGCGCGGTTCAGGCTTTGGGCGTCGGGGAATGGGCCATGCCTGGCCAGATAGTCGGGCGAGCAGACGGGTTGGGCGGCTTCGGGGAACAGGAAGTGCAGCTCCTCGCCCACCTCGCTGCGTTCGTTGCCACAGAGGAGGGCGACATCGACGCCGGAATAGTTGCGCAGTGCGTTGTCCTCGTCCGAGGCGAGGACGACGAAGCCGATTTGCGGATGCTCGGCGCGGAAGCTTTCAATCAGCGGCTTCAGCCAATAGATTGCCATTCCGTCGGTCGCCGAGACGGTGACGGTTTCGGGTTGGTCGTCGGGCTGCAAGAGGCCCACGCCCGCGCTGATGGTGTCGAGGCCTGCCGACACGGCGGTGTAAAGGTCGCCGCCCGCCGCCGTCAGTTCCAGCGCGTTATGCTTGCGGACGAAAAGCGGCAGTTCCAGCGCCTTTTCAAGGATGCGGATCTGTTGGCTAACCGCTCCTTGAGTGATGTTGAGTTCCTTCGCCGCCAGCGTGAAGCTGAGATGCTTCGCCGCCACCTCGAATGTCGCGAGAGCTCCGAGCGAGGGGAGGTGCCTGCGGCGAACCGGTCTCATCATTCGGCCCTTGCTTGCCATTCCTTCCAGCGAAGGTAGGCGTTTGCGCCGATGGTGTCGAATGGATGTGGCGGCAGGCGCGCAGGTTCGGCCTCGGCAAGGAAGAAACGGGTGATGTCGCTGCTCCGGCCAAGGGCGAGGTCAGCGGCTCCGATCCCCGTCAGCGTGCCCCGTGTGGTGCCGAGACCGTTCTGGACGCAGGCTGAATAGAGGCCCGGTTCCAGCTCGCGCATGACCGAGACGGCGTTCTTCGTCAGGCACAGGTGGCCCGACCATGCCGTTTCGAATTTCACGCCCCGCAACGAGGGGAAGCGGGCGTCGAACTTGACCCGCATCTTGGCTTCGACGCGGGCAAGATCGGCGCCGCTCGTCTCCATGGTCGGGCGATAGTAGCCGCCTTGCCGGATGACGATGCGGTTGCCGCCCTGCGCCAAAGAGATGCGGCGGACGGTCGAGCCCATCGGGTCGGATGGCGTGAGACCCCACGTCTCCTGCCCGCCAAGGCCGCGCAGCAGGTCGTTGGGGATTTCCTCGGTCATGCAGGCATTGAGCATGATGTGCATGAGCCGACCGCGCTTGAAGCCGAAGCTTTCGAGATGGCCGTTGTTGGCAAGGATCACGCGAGAGGCGTTCACGCGGCCTTTGGATGTGGTCAGGACCCAACCCGCGCCCTTGCTTTCGTAGGCGGTGACGGGCGAGGCTTCGAAGACCGTTACACCGCGCAAGGCAAGACCCGCTGCGAGGCCACGGATATAGCCCGCTGGCTGGATCAGCGCGGTGCCGGGGGTGTAGAGGCCGCTTGAATAGTAGCTTGTCCCCGTCACCTCGCGCATGGTCTGCGCGTCATAGATTTCGTGCGGCTCGTTCAGCGCCGAAAGATGTTCGGCATAGGTGCGGTTCGCCTGTTCGCCCACGCCCGATGCCGCACCGTTGATCTTGCCCCAGCGCTGGAAATAGCCGGCGGGAAGGGCGTATTCGCGGGCGACATCTGCGGCGAAGTCGATGGCCTGACGGTTCAGGCGGGTGAGCGTGCGGTCATGCGCCTCGCCCGCGCCGGCATAGTCGGAACTGGTCAACTCGTGCGGCAGGTCGATCATGAAGCCGGAATTGCGGCCTGCCGAGCTTTCGGCCACGCGCCCTGCGTCGATCACGCAAACGGAGAGTGACGGATCGGTCATCAAGAGGTGGCGGGCCGCGGAAAGCCCCGCAAAACCCGCGCCGACGATGGCGATGTCGCAGGTCAGATCGCCCTGCTGGACGGGGAAGGGGCTTGCGGGCGGCAGGATGGAATTCCATCCCGCCGGTCCGGTATGCACGGGCAGTCGGGCAACCTTGCGCAGAGTCATTTGAGCCCTCAGTCGATTGCGCTGTCACTGGTATCGGTCAGGTCGAGCCAGATGGTTTTCAACTGCGTATACTGGTCATGCGCGTGGATCGAGTTGTCGCGCCCGCCGAAGCCCGATTGTTTGTAGCCGCCGAAGGGCGTGGTAATGTCGCCCTCGCCGAAGCTGTTCACTGTCACCGTCCCGGCCCGCAGCATCCGCGCGCCACGCAACGCCCGCTTGCCATTGGCGGTGAAGATCGAGGCCGCAAGTCCGTAGTCGGTGTCATTGGCAACGGCGATGGCTTCCTCGAAGCTGTTCACTGGGACCACGGTCAGGATCGGCCCGAAGATTTCTTCCTTGGCCAGGACCGAGGCATTGCTGGCCACTTCAACCACGGTCGGCTCGACGAAGCCTTCCGCCACGATCTTGCCGCCCATCACCACGGTTTCCTTGGCGGCGGCGGTCAGGTAGCCCGACACTTTGGTGAAATGCGCCTTGGACACCAGCGCTCCAACACGGACTTCCGGTTTCAGCGGGTCGCCCACGACCCATTCGCGTGCATGTTCGGCGATCTTGGTCAGCAGCCGGTCCTTTATGCCGCGCTGCACGATGAGGCGCGAGGCGGCGGAGCAATTCTGCCCCATGTTCCAGAACGCTCCGTTGACGACATGTGCCGCCACGGCGTCGAGGTCTTCGGCATCGTCGAGCACGATGCAGGGGTTCTTGCCGCCGAGTTCGAGGACCACTTCCTTGAGATTGCTGTCGGCCGAATAATGCAGGAAGCGGCGGCCCGTCACGGTCGATCCGGTAAAGGAGACCATGTCTACATCGGGGTGGCGACCAAGGGGTTCGCCCACCTCGGACCCGCTGCCCGTCACCACGTTCAAGACGCCGCGAGGCAGGCCTGCCTCGGCGGCGAGTTCGGCGAGGCGAAGGGCGGTGAGCGAGGTTTCGGCGGCGGGCTTCACCACGACCGTGCAGCCAGCCGCTAGCGCGGGGCCGATCTTCCATGCGAGCATGAGGAGCGGGAAGTTCCACGGCAGGACAAGGCCAACCACGCCGACCGCTTCGCGCGCGATCATGGCAATATGGTCGTTCGAGGCCGGCGAGACCTGATCGTAGATCTTGTCGATCAACTCGCCATGCCACCTGATGACGTGGATGGACTCAGGAATGTCGACCTGCTCGCAGTCGTAGATGGTCTTGCCGCTGTCGAGGCTTTCCATCACCGCCAGCTCACGAGCGTTGCGCTCCATCAGCTTCGCCAGCCGCACCAGGACCTCTTTGCGTGCACCGGGGTGCAGGCGTGACCAGCGGCCATCCTCGAACGCCTCGCGGGCTTTCACCACGGCAAAGTCCACATCGGCGGCTGCGCAGGCGGCGACCGTGCCGAGCACAGCGCCGGTGGCAGGGTTCACGGTCTCGAAGGTCTTGCCCGAAATCGCGGGCCGGTAGCTGCCGTCGATCCATGCGTTCTGCGGCAGTTCCATCGCGGCGGCGATGGCTTGGTATTCTTCATGCGTCAGCAGGTCGGACATGGCTCAGTTCCCTTTCAGGATCGCTTGGACGGTGGACTTCAGCGTGCGGATCACCTGCTCAAGCTCGCGCTTTTCTTCCTTGTTCAAGCCTTTCAGCGGCGGACGCATCGGGCCTGCCTTCAGTCCTGTCACCTCGACCCCGTGCTTGATGCACTGGATGAACTTGCCGCCCTGTTCCAGCACGGCCATCAGGGGAAGCAAGGCCGACATGATGCGGCGGCCCTTTGCAAAGTCACCCTTGACCACGCAGGTCTCCCACAGCGCGATGTGTTCTTCGGGCAGGAAGTTCGAGCCACCGCAGATCCAGCTCTGCGCACCCCAGGCGAAGAATTCCAGCGCCTGATCGTCCATGCCGCAAGACATCTGGATATGCGGGTAATCACGGGCCAGAAGATGGACGCGGTTGATGTCGCCCGAGCTTTCCTTGATGCCGATGACGTTCTTCGACCGTCCCACGCGGTCAAGGAACTCGCGCCCCATCTCGACGCTCATTCGGCCGGGGTAGTTGTAGAGGATGATCGGCAGGTCGGCGGCGCGGTCAATTGCCAGCGCGTTCAGGGCATTTTCGCGCTCTGTAGGCACCGAATAGGGCGGAGTGCCGAGGAGGATGCCGTCCGCCTTCATCTCACGCGCGCCGGTTGCCAGCGCGATGGAGTCCGGCGTGCGCATCGCGCCCGTGCCGATGAAGACAGGCATCCGGCCCTTGGCACGATCGACCACGAAGCGTGCGATCTGCAGCCGTTCCTCGATCGTCTCGGCATAGTTCTCGCCGGTCGAACCACCCGAAATCAAGCCGTGAACACCTGCGTCGGCGAGGCGGTCCACCAGTTCTGCCAAAGAGTCGAAATCGATCGAGCCATCCGCGAAGAAGGGCGTGATCACGGGCGTATAGATGCCCTCCAACCTGAAACGGACACCCATGCGCGGCTCTCCTCTGTTGCAGTGTCGCGGCGTCTCGGCGTCGCAACGGTTCCCTTTCACACAGAGCTACCCCTGCGAGCGAAACGGCGCAAAGGAGAATGATCTTCGGATAGGCATTAGCATTACTAATGGCTGTCGTTGTAGTGATTGCGGCGTGCGACCTTTCCCTTGGCTGCTGACAGCAAGGGATATTGAAGTGATCGGCTCGGCTGCGTGAGTGAAGTTTGCGGTCGCGGTATTGCGGCTCGGGCGAATGGATCGACCGTCAAACCTTGGGCCAAACCGCTAGGCAAAGGACAAAGGCCGCATTAGGGTCATGGTATGTCACCCGATTTCCTGACCTTTTTCCCTGCGCTCACATGACCGTGTCTGTCCCGTCCCTGACTGATCCGCGCCTGCGTCCGGGCAGCGATCTGCTTGCCGAGGGGCGGTCGCTGTCGCGCGACTGGACGCTTGGCCCCTGCCCGTTCCTGAGCGAACAGGGCGTGGCATCGGAGGCGGGGTACAAGCGGCGCGTGTCGGCAACCGGGCGGGTCATGCAGCACGCCCATATCGGTTTTCGCAACGTTGACCGGACGGTCTGGGCGATTGGCGAGGTGCATGACAAATGCGCGGCCAGCGGGGTCACTGTGGACCGGTTCGGCATCACGCTCGACTGGTCGATGGGTTATCCGCAGGCGATGCGCGCCAAAGCGACGCGCGGCACCGGAATTGTGTTGGCGGGACCGGAGGATTTTGCGCGCATCACCCATGCCGCTCCGGCAGCGGCGCACTTCGGGGACTTCATGTTGGGATTGCCGGGAGCCGTAGAGAACACCTGTGCAGCGTTGGCGGCTGGCGCTTCGTCATTCGGCAATCTGGGGCAATATTTCACCTTCCGCCTGCCCTATTGGAACGACGACGTTGCCACGACCGAGGCGACGGTGACGGCGCTGGGACTGCTCGCAGCGCAAGATGCTGAAATCCTTGCTCATTCCAACCTTGATGACGGGTTTGCGGGGCTGTTCCTCGACATGGCCTCGGCGCTGGGGATGGTAATTATCGAGAAGCATATCGTGGAGGGGCTGATCGGTGTGAGCCTTGCGCATTGCTATGGCCATCACTTCAGCGATCCCCTGAGCCGGGCGGCCTTTCATGCGGCGCTGGCGCGGGTGTCGGACACGCCGGGAACGATGATCTTTGGCAATACCGTCGCTTATCAGGGGGCGGCGGCAGGCAATTATGCCAGCCTTGCAAGCTATCTTTTGGCCGATATCGTCGCGCTCCGACGCTGGCCGTTGGGTCACGCAGTCAATCCGGTTCCTGTGACGGAGAATATCCGCATACCAGATGTCGAAGAGATCATCGACGCTCAGACCTTTGCGCATCGGCTGGCCGAACATGCGCCCTTCTACGATTCAATCTTCGACTGGGCCAAAGTCGAGGCGATGGCCGACAGGCTGGTAGACGGCGGCAGGCGCTTTGCCAAGGCGGTACTGGAGGGGCTGGCTGAACGCGGTGTGCCGATGGACGATCCGGCGGCGATCTTGTTGGCGATCCGGCGGATGGGGCCGAAGCGGATGGAGGCGCTGTTCGGGCCGGGGGCGGAGGGCGTGCGGGGTCGGGTGCCGATGGTTCCGGCGGAATGGGCGCGTGAACTGGATCACAAGGCCGAGGTCTGGGTGACGGGCAAGGAACGGCTGCATGGGCAGATCCGGGTCTGCATCGGAACGACTGACGTGCATGAGCATGGCAAATATCTGGTCGAACAGGCGCTGGACGGTCTGGGGGCAGCTTTGGTGGACGCGGGCGTGGCGATTGACCCGGAAACGCTGGTCAGCCGCGCGGTCGAGTCAAAGGCGGACGCGATTGCGATCAGCACCTACAACGGTGTGGCGCTGAGCTACACCAAGGCGGTGCTTGCCGCGATGGAGGCGCGTGGGCTGGATGTGCCGGTGCTGGTCGGCGGGCGGCTGAACGAGGTGCCGAAGGATTCGAACTCCGGCCTGCCTGCCGACGTGACCGAGGATATTCACGCGCTTGGGTGCAGGCCCTGCGCAAGTCTGGACGATATGCTGGCCACGCTGCGCGAGGTTGGCGGTTAACTCAGTTCCGGCGTGCGGGAAGGCGGCTCGCGGTAGGTGCCGGTCGCCTCGAAGGCGGCTGCATAGCGCAGAAGGTTGCTGTCATCCCAGGCCTTGCCAGCGAATGTCAGTCCGGCGGGCATTCCGGTGTCCTCCATGAGGCCCATCGGCACGGTCACGGTCGGGATACCCAGATGGCGGATGACAAGGTTGCCGTTCGCCACCCAAGTGCCGTTGCGCCATGCCATATCCGCAGACGCCGGGTTCACATCGGCGTTGGCGGGGCCGATGTCGGCGACCGCGGGGAAGATGACGGCATCAAGGCCGAGGCGGTCCATCCAGTCTTCAAGGTCGATACGGCGGGTTTCCTCGAGCCCGCGAAAGCCTTCGGGCAGATGCGGGATGTCGCGGAAGTCGGTCACGGGATGGGTGCGGGCGTGAGCAGGGTAGTCGGCAATATCGTCGCCAAAGCCGGTGTAGCGGTCGGGCAAGCTGCCGGGCGGCGGCGGCGCGATGCGCTTGCCATCTACCTGCGCAAGGCGGTTCAGTATCGGGTCGTCGTTGGTGCGCAAGAACTGATCCCATGACCAGACGGACAAATCGATGATTTCGCGGCGGAGATAGTCCGGGCTGACCAGTCCTCGGGTCTTGATGGTCGGACAACCGGGGCGGTCGCCTTCGTAGTTTGAAACGACAGGGAAATCGACGGTGACCACTTCGGCACCGGCGGCTTCGATGGCGCGGCGCGCCTGCTGCCACAGGGCAATGATCGAGGCACGGGTTTCGATCCTCTGTCCGGTCGGGCCGCCGATGCCGCCGTGAGGGTTGGTTCCGGCCTCGGGATCGGCGTTGAGGTACATGGCGGGCACACCGAAGCGCTTGCCCTTGAGCGAGGCATCGCGGGCGAGCGCGGGGTATGAGGCGGGGCGGATTTCGGAGGCCTTGGGGATCGTGACCCACGGCTGCTGGCGCCAGAGATCGCCGGTGGAATCGGGATCGTCCGCCACGATCACGTCGAGGATTTCGAGCATGTCGGCCATGCTGCGTGTGTGCGGCACCACCACATCCATCGTCGGGACCAGCGGCCAGTTGCCGCGCACCGAGATCACGCCGCGGCTGGGGGTATAGGCGCACAGGCCGTTGTTGGCTGCGGGCGCCCTGCCCGACGACCATGTTTCCTCGCCAAGGCCGAAGGCTGCGAAGCTGGCAGCCGTTGCGGTACCTGAGCCGTTCGAGGAGCCGGAGCCGAAGGCGGCGGTCAGCCAGTCCGGGTTATAGGGGCTTTCGGCGCGGCCATAGACTCCGCGCTGCATACCGCCGTTGGCCATAGGCGGCATATTGGTCAGGCCCAGCAAGATCGCCCCGGCCCCGCGCAGTTGCTCGATGGCGAATGCGTCGTCTTGTGCGATTAGAGACGCGAAGGCAGGAGAGCCAGCCGCCACTGTCAGACCGCGCGCCTTGTAGCTGTTCTTGGCGGTATAGGGGATGCCGTCGAGGGGGCCGAGCGTCTTCCCCGCAGCGCGGCGTTCATCCGAAGCGCGGGCGTCGCGCAGCGCGTCGGGATTGAGGACGGGAATGGCGTTCAGGCAGATTCCCTGCCGGTCATAAGTGTCGATCCGCTTGAGATAGGTCGTCACCAGATCGACGCAGGTCGTTTGGCCGGACCGGAGCGCCTCGCGCAGGTCACGGATGGATTTTTCGACGACCTTCATCTGTCAACTCTGCCCGTTGGAAATGCCCGGAAGGATATTAAGCACAGGGCAAGCTGGTGGAGAAGGGAAATTTGATCAAATGCAGAAAACCGCTTTCACCGGAACGTGTCATTTACCTCGGCCGGGTGGCGGGATAGACCGCAATCGATTGCAGTCGGCGGTGCGAACAAGGAGCCGGGAAAGCGATGCCCGAGGACGTCTCAGCCTTCTCTGATGCTGCGGCGCAGCGCGAACCGGTGATGTCGTCCGTCTCGTCGAGGACGATGGCTCTGGTGGTGGCGACCGCGCTCTTCATGGAGAACATCGACAGCACGATCATATCGACAGCGCTGCCGACCATCGCGCGATCCTTGCAGGTCGATCCGCTGTCGCTGAAGCTGGCGCTGACGTCATACCTGATCAGTCTGGCAATCTTCATCCCGCCAAGCGGTTGGGTCGCCGACCGGTTCGGGGCGCGCAAGGTCTTTGCGGCCGCAATCGTGATTTTCCTCGCGGGGTCGATCACATGCACCACGGCGCAGAGCCTTGAGGGCTTTGTGATGGCGCGGTTCGTGCAAGGCATGGGTGGCGCGATGATGGTGCCGGTCGGGCGGCTGATCATTGCGCGGAACACGCCCAAGGCCGGTTTCGTCAATGCGATGGCTTGGCTGACCATGCCAGCGCTTCTGGGGCCGGTTCTGGGACCGCTTGTCGGTGGGTTCATCGTGACGCATTACGCCTGGCAATGGATATTCCTGATCAACCTGCCCATCGGTCTGGTCGGGCTGATCCTTGCGTTGCGGCTTTTACCGCGAGAGGCGCAGCGTGATGCGGGCGCGTTCGATGCGGTGGGGTTTGGTCTGGCGGGTCTGTCGTTGGCGACGCTTATGCTTGGGTCAATGCAGGTGACGGAGCTGGAGGGGATTTCGGCGCTGATGGTATCGCTTCTCAGCGTTGGGGTGATGGCGGGAGCGTTGCTGGTTTGGCATTGCCAGCGGGTCGCCGAGCCGATCCTCGATTTCAGCCTGTTCCGCATCGTGAGCTATCGCACGTCGGTTCTGGGCGGGATGATGTTCCGCATCGGGATCGGGGCAATACCGTTCCTGTTGCCGCTGATGTTGCAATTGGGCTTTGGGCTGAGCGCGATCCAGTCCGGAGCGCTGACCTTTGTGTCAGCGCTTGGGGCGTTGTTCATGAAGCCGATCAATGCCCGCATCCTGCGGCGCTTCAGCTTCCGGTCGGTGTTGATCGCCAATGGTGTGCTGGCGACGTTGTCGTTGGGGTCGATCGGGCTGTTCCGGCCCGACACGGCGCATGTGGTGATCTATGCGGTGCTGTTCATCGGTGGCTGTTTCCGGTCGATCCAGTTCACCAGTCTCAATTCCATCGCCTATGCCGATCTGACGCCTGCGCAAATGAGCAAGGCGACCAGCCTTGCCAGCGCTGCCCAGCAGATTTCGCTGGGGCTTGGGGTCACGCTTGGGGCGACGGCGCTGGCAGTGAGTATGCGGCTGAACGGGTCGGATACGCTGGCCGCCGGGGACTTCCCGTGGGCGTTCCTGCTGGTGACCTTGTGCGCGAGCCTGTCGATCCCGGTGTTCTGGCGTTTGCCGATGAATGCAGGCGAGGGTATGGCAGGGCCGGTGCGGCGGGCGGCAGGCTGAGCGCTGGTTCAGCGAAAGATCAGGGATGCGGCTCTGGTGCTTTGCCCGGCGACAGGTCGTAAAAGCCGTTGGCGGCGACGGGTGCCCAGTCACCCTGCGTGCCGTCGGGCCAGATGACGCGCAACTCGGCCTTGTCGGCAGGTCCGATGCCGAAGTGCCACCAGCCGAGTTGGCCGCCTGCATGTCCGCCGCCTGACGTGATCTCGCGGCGCTGCACCGTGTCGCCATTGCGGACTTCGATCCATGCGCCGATGCCGTTGCGGTTGGTTCCGTCCAGATGGAGCGCCAGTTGCAGCCAGTTGCCAAGCCCCTCGCCGGTGTTGAGCCAGACTTCAGCCGGG
>Ga0209023_10004239_pt1 | contig 16458 bp, 17 predicted proteins | sample LakOneMetagenome_FD_187468 | JGI IMG/M metagenome (GOLD analysis project Ga0209023, IMG submission 187468) | Freshwater and sediment microbial communities from Lake Erie, Canada (SPAdes) (version 2) | ecosystem: Environmental > Aquatic > Freshwater > Lentic | place: Lake Erie, Canada... | reverse complement strand
CCGCCGATACGGCGCTCGTGGCAAACGCAGCGTCAACGGCGGCGCTCATTTTGGGGGAGCGGGCACCCGCCTGGCTTGAGGATCTCGGCATCCCCGCCCGACTCGACCCACTTGTCGGCCCGGCCACGATGACCGCAGGCTGGCCCGATCATGACGAGGCGGTGGCGGCATGAGCGAATCGATGAACCATCTGATGTGGTACACCTCGCGCGCCACCGGTGTCGTCGCAGTCGTCCTCATGACCGCGATCCTGGTCTTGGGAATGATGGTGAAGGCGGGTGCGGGCACCTCCGAGCAGTCGACGGTGATGATGGGAATCCATCGCAACCTCTCGATGGGCATGAGCGCATTCATCGGGCTTCACGTTGTGACGGCCATCATGGAGACCTACGTCGACATCGGGTGGATGTCGCTGCTCGTGCCCTTCACATCCGGATATTCGACGCTGTGGATCGGACTCGGCACACTCGCGTTCGATGCATTCGCGGCCGTTCTGGTCACCTCGCTTCTGCGCGAGCGGATCGCGGATCACCAGTGGCGCCTGATTCACTGGTTCTCGTATGGGTTGTGGGGATTTGCGCTGATCCACGGCTTCGCACTTGGCACGTCCAACGAACCGGTGCTGCGCGCTGTGTCGGTGCTGTGTGCACTGGCGGGTGGATTCGCGATCGTCAAGAGCGTCCAAAGCCGTGACGATCGTGAGGACGAACGCAGGCGTGTTGCCGCACAGGAGTGGTCGTGAGCCTTGTCGACCTGCTTGATCTCGCTGGCCTCACCGGCCGTGGCGGAGCCGCATTCAAAACCGCGATCAAGATCGGTGCTGCCCAGGCCAATGGCGCCGAGCTGATCGTCAACGTCTGCGACGGCGAGATCGGTGCGGCGAAAGACGCCTGGGTCGTCGAACACAAACTCGAAGAGCTGCTGTACGGCGTGGATCAAGTCACACGGCGCGAGGTTCGATTTGCGACGCACCGCGGGTCGGCGGCCGCGCGACGGCTGCGGGCCGCCCGACTGAACGTGCTTGAGGTGCCCGACCGATATGTGTCGTCGGAGGAGAGCGCGATCGTCGCGTTCGCCAACGGCGATCTGGCGCGACCGATCGCCAAACGCCGTCCGATCGCGTTCGGCGGCGCCTTGACAAGCGGCACACCCACCCCGCCGACCGTGGTTCTGAATGCCGAGACGGTCTGGCGGATCGCGCAGATATCCGCGTTCGGTCCCGAGTGGTTTCGCACGTTCGGTACACCGGCGGAACCCGGTCCGCGCCTGATCAGCGTCAATGGCGCCGTCGGTCGGCCCGGCGTGGTCGAAGGAGCTGCGGGGCTGACGCTGCGTGAGATCGTGGCCCGGGCCGGCGGGCCGGTCGATCGGGTCGGCTCGGTCAACGTGTCCGGCCTGTCCGGTGGATGGATGACCGGCGGCGAGGCGGCTGCCGCCACATGGTCAAACGCGACCCTTGTGAAATTCGGCCTCAGCACCGGCGCCGGCATCCTGCATATCTTCGACACCGCCACCTGCCCACTGAGTGTCGCACGAACGTGGCTCATCTACGCGCGTGGCGAGACCGCCGGCCAGTGCGGTCCGTGTTTGTTCGGTGTGCCGGCGGTGGTGGACGGGTTGCTCGCGATCATCGATGGGCGCCCCACGCCGAACAGCCACCCCACAGTCCTGACCGATCGGCTGAACGAATTGCGCGGCCGCGGCGCGTGCCGGTTTCCCGACGGGATCGGCGCCTTCATCACCTCGGTGCGCCGGACATTCGGCAAGCTGCTCGAACAACACGCGCACGGCAGCTGCCCAACGGGAGCGTGCGCCGCGGCCGATCGCGCACGGGGGAACGTGAGGACCCTTGCCACCGCCAGGTGATCACATCGGCCGACTGATGGTCGACCGCATCGCGTGCACGGGCAGAGGGATCTGTGCCAACGTCCAACAGGAGGCGATCACCCTGGACGAGTGGGGTTATCCGATCATCGATGACGCGCGGGTTGATGCGGATCTGATCCAGAAGACGATCCAGCTGTGTCCGGCACGCGCCATCTACGTAGCCATGCAGGGGCCGCGACCATCACCGGCCAGGCGGCAGTCGACGCCCGCCGGTTCACCGACACCGGTGGCACGCCCCAGATAAGCCGCCCGCCGGTGGAGGGACTCCGGGGAGCCCCTCCACCGAGAATCAGTCCTTGTACGGGTCCACAACACCCGGTCCCGCCATCGCGACCCCCATCGGGGTCAACCGGTGCAGGATTCGCACCGAGGTGTCGTGCCAGTCGAGCACCTGGTCGAGTCGCTTGTACGCCGCGGGCGCCTCGTCGGCCCCGCCGCCACGCAACTCGATGCCCTTGCGCGCAAGCTCATCGGTGACCTTGGTGTAGTCGATGGCTCCCGGCGTGACCTGACGCATCGACTTGTTGAGGCGAGCGTCCGGGTGCTCGGGACAGTGTGGCGTCGATCCCTCCTTGAGTGCGGCCTGGTACTGCCTGCCGCTCATCCAGAAGTCACAGTCGCGCACACCGCAGGAGCGAACCGAACGGACCTTGCCCGCCGCCTTGGTACGCGACATGGCACGGCCCGCGCCGTGCACCGTCGAGTACATCAGCGACGCCGCCTGTGCACCGTCGACACCCTCGATGATCACCGCGTCCTCACCCATGGAGGCGCCTACGAAGCCACGCTGACCCGGCCACGCCGGAGTCGCTCCCTTGCGCACCACCCACATCGACTGTCCGTTGTGCTGCTCCTTCCATGCGTAGTTGTGGTGGTTCTCCACCGTGTCGATCACGTCCGCCCCGAGGATGCCGCGGACCTGGTCGCACACGATCTGACGCCCCGCGCGGGCGTAGTCACCCGCAAGCGTCATCGCCGCGATGTAGTCCTGTCCAAGCTGGCTGTCGACGTGGAAGAGCACCGGCGGGCCGTCCATCTCCCCGTCGGTTGCGCGGTCGGTGAACCGCTTGCCCTCCGCAAGTGCCAGGAAGCCCGATGCCGTACGGTGGCCAAAGCCACGCGATCCGAAGTGCACGCCCACCCACACCTGGCCATCCTCGTCGCTGAAGATGTCCACGTAGTGGTTGCCCGAGCCGACGGTCGACAGCTGCTTGGCCGCCAGGTCCGTCATCTGCCGCTGTCCCCCGACGGGGCTCTGGGCGATGGCCTCGAGCACCGCGTGGTCCACCTGCGTGTTTGCCTGACGGCCGACGCCGAACGACACGGTGGCGCAGACCTGGTCCATGATGGCGCGCATGTCGGCGCGGATGTCCTCGGCGTTCAGGTCGAGACGGATGGCGGTGTTGCCGCAGCCGATGTCGTACCCGACGCCGGACGGGCTGATGTGCTCGGTGTAGGCGACCACGCCGCCGATCGGCTGGCTGTAGCCCACGTGTCCGTCCGCGCAGAGTGCGCCGCGAGCGTCGTCGGTGGCCTGCACGCAGCGCACGAGCTGCTCCACGGTGCGGTCGTCGTGATCGCCGACTACGACGATCGGGCTGTCCTGGATGTCACTCACTGTCCTCACATTCCTTCGTGTACATGGTGGTGCGCACGACCGGTCGGCCGCACGCGGGATGTGCCCGCCGCGGCCACCGACGGACCTCGCGGTCAGTCGGACGGTGAGACGAGCAGCTGCCTAGGTCAGTTGCCGGGCAGCAGACGGCGACGAGAACGTTGTCCGCTCTCGAGTCGCATACGTGTCTGTGCGCCGGATGACCATGGGACGCGGCAGGGTAGCACCGGCCACGGCGCGTGTCGAGGGCCGCTCGCCGACCTCGATGAGTCCCAACACGCAGCGCACGGATCATCAACATTTCGCCAATGGCTGGATCACACCGCGTTCGTAGGCTCCCTCACGCTCATCACCATTCGACACGTTGGAGATCGCTATGAAGACTCGCATGACACGCGCGGCCGCAGTCGTCGCCGTCGGACTGACCGCCGCTGCACCGGCAAGTGCCATCTGCCGAGTGGAAACGGTGTCCTACAGCACGCCTGAGCGGGGCCGCGTCGTTTGGATCCCGACGAGTCTCGCCGCGGTTTGGGGAAGCGGTGGCGACACGCAGACCAGGTCGATCGACCAAGGGACGTCGACATCATCGACACACGGCAGCTCCGACACCGTTGGTGGCGGCGCAGAGGTGGGCTTCAAGTTGGTCAAAGTCTCCGCCAAGTACGACCACACCTGGGACCGCAGCACAACGACGGGACTCAGCTATTCGTCGTCCTGGTCGTACGAGGTGCACCTGCCCGCTGCGGCACGACGCGCGCGAGCCCGCCTCTACCACAAGGGCTTCATGTTCCACTTCAAGCAGTTCGTGACCTATACGAACGGGTGCCCGACCAAGGTCTTCAAGCACGTTGCGATTTTGCCGACCAGAAGCAATGGGAGCGGCGCCTATTGGTGGGCCGCGGAGACCTACAAGAACCGCAACCGCATCAAGATCGGCTAAGTGACCATGGGCCACCGCCCGTGGCGGCGGTGGCCATGCATGTCGCGACGACTACCCCCGCTCGCGTGCATCGGCGGCCATCGCCGCTTCAATGCTCTGCCGTGCCGCGCGGATGTGGCGACGAATGAGCAGCTCGGCGAGCTCGCCGTCGCGGGCCTCGATGGCGTCCAGGATGTTGCTGTGCTCCTTGAGCGCCCGCAGCGGCCGGTGCTCCAGATGACTGGAGCGGTACCGAAACATCTGCACGCGGTGTGAGAGCTGATCCACCATCGCGATCAGCTCCGCGTTGCCACTGCCCTCCACGATGCGGAAGTGAAAGTCGGCGGGACCGGCCTCCTGGAAGTACCCCGTGTCGGCCTGCACGTCTTCGCGACGCTCATGCTCGTCGAGCAAATGCCGGACCTTTGCGATGTCGGCGTCCGCCATCACCTGCGCTGCCAAGCGACCGGCCATGCCCTCAAGTGCTTCGCGGACGTCGTAGAGCGCGATCAGCTCCGCCTGGCCGACCTCGGCGACGCGCGCACCCTGACGCGGACGACGCTCCACCAGACGCATGCCCTCCAAACGGTGCAACGCCTCACGCATGGATCCGCGACCGACGCCGTAGCGCAATGCCAACTCCGGCTCGCTCAGCTTGTCGCCGGGAGCAAGCTCGCCGGTGAAGATGGCGTGCTGCAACAGCTCCGTCAGCTGATCCGCCCGGGTGCGCTCGTCCGACGGATCGGATATGAAGTTGTCGACACTTTCTGGCACGAATGGCCAGTTTGCCCGCTGGCGCATGCGGAATCAAGCAAAAGTGTCGACACTTCGGTATCGTTTCGCAGATATGGGGACCAACGACGATTCGCGCACCAATGTGTCCGGAATCGACATCAAGCGCGTCTACGATGCGAGCGATGTCGCCGACCTGGACCTGACCGAACGCCTGGGCGAGCCGGGGGCGTTCCCGTTCACACGTGGCGTGCACGACACCATGTACCGCCAGCGTCCGTGGACCATGCGCCAGTACGCCGGTTTCGCGACCGCCGAAGAGACCAACGAGCGGTTTCGCTACCTGCTGGAGCACGGTGCGCCGGGTCTCTCGATGGCGTTCGACCTGCCCACGCAGCTCGGCATGGACAGCGACGATCCGCGTGCGCTGGGCGAGGTGGGTCGCGTGGGCGTCGCCATCGACTCCATCGAAGACATGCAGCGCGTCTTCGCCGGCATCGACATGGGCAAGGTCTCCACCAGCATGACCATCAACGCCCCGGCGTGTGTGCTGCTGCTGCTGTACCAGCTGGTGGCCGAGGAGCAAGGCGCTGAGACCAAAGAGCTGCGCGGCACGATCCAGAACGATGTGCTGAAGGAGTACATCGCGCGCGGCAACTACATCTTCCCGCCCGAGCAGTCGATGCGGCTGACCGTCGACACCTTCGCCTACTGCAAGGCCGAGGTGCCAAACTGGAACACGATCTCAATCAGCGGGTACCACATCCGCGAAGCCGGCTCCACGGCCGTCCAGGAGATCGCGTTCACGCTCGCCAACGGCATCGCCTATGTGCAAGCGGCCATGGACGCGGGCCTCGCGGTGGACGAGTTCGGACCGCGTCTGTCGTTCTTCTTCAACGCGCACAACGACCTGTTCGAAGAGGTGGCCAAGTTCCGCGCGGCGCGACGCATGTGGGCCACGATCATGCGCGACCGGTTCGGTGCCACCAACGAACGTGCCATGGCGCTGCGCTTTCACTCGCAGACCGGCGGCTCCACCCTGACCGCCCAGCAGCCCGAAAACAACATCGTGCGTGTGGCGATCCAGGTGCTCTCGGCAGCACTCGGCGGTGCCCAGTCGGTACACGCCAACGGCTTTGACGAAGCGCTCGCGCTGCCCACCGAGCGTGCCGCCAAGTTGGCCCTTCGCACGCAGCAGACGATCGCCGCAGAGAGCGGCATCCGCGACACGGTCGACCCGCTGGGCGGCAGCTGGTACATCGAGGCGCTCACGGCGGAGCTCGAGACGCGCGCCACGGAACTGATCGCCGAGATCGATCGCCAGGGTGGCGCGGTCCACTGCATCGAAATGATGCAGGAGCAGATCCACGACGCCGCCTACCAGCATGAACAGCTGGTCACCTCGGGAGAGCGCCCCATCGTGGGTATCAACCTCTACCGCGAAAACGACGAGGTGCAGCCCGAGATCCTCAAGGTCGATCCGGACGTGGAGCGCGCACAGGTTGAGCGCCTGGTGGCGCTTCGCGCACGTCGCGACAACGAGGCCGTGCAGCGCCATTTGGCGGAGGTTCGCGAGACCGCACGCGGCGACGGCAATCTGATGTACCCGATCCGCGAGGCCCTTCGCGCCCGCGCCACGATCGGCGAGGTGTGCAACGTGCTCCGCGACGAGTGGGGCGAATACGACCGCGTGAGGAGCGGACACTGAGCGAGGACAAGCGCGCGCGCCTTGAGCGCCTGCATCACGAAGCGGTCCATGCCGGTTCCCAAGCCGCGGTCGACCGTCAACACGCCCGCGGCAAGAAGACCGCTCGCGAGCGCATCGACCTGCTGCTCGATCCCGGTTCGTTCGAGGAGCTCGACGTCTTCACCCGCCACCGCGCCCACGGTTTCGGCCTTGAGGACACGCGCCCTTGGGGCGACGGCGTCGTCACCGGCCACGGCACCATCGACGGACGTCACGTGTGCGTGTTCAGCCAGGACTTCACCGTCTTCGGCGGCAGTCTGGGCGAAGTGTTCGCGGAGAAGATCTGCAAGGTGATGGATCTGGCCGAGCGCATGGGCTGCCCGGTGATCGGCATCAACGACTCCGGCGGCGCGCGCATCCAGGAGGGCGTGGTGAGCCTCGGCGGCTACGCCGACATCTTCTACCGAAACGTGCGCGCCAGCGGTGTGGTGCCGCAGATCAGCGTGATCATGGGACCCTGCGCCGGTGGCGCGGTGTACAGCCCGGCGATCACCGACTTCATCTTCATGGTGAAGGAAACCAGTCACATGTTCATCACCGGCCCGGAGGTCATCAAGACCGTCACCGGCGAGGATGTGACCTTCGAAGACCTTGGCGGAGCGGTCGCTCATGCGACCAAGTCCGGGGTGGCGCACTTCGCCACCGAAAGCGAAGACGAGTGCCTCGGGATGGTGCGTGAGCTCCTGTCGTTCATTCCCCAGAACAACCTGGAATCTGCACCGTACGAAGCACCCGACGACACCCCGGACCGCCAAGACCCTGCGCTCGCCACCATCGTGCCCGAGCAGCCGACCAAGCCGTACGACATGCGCACGGTCGTGCGCGCCATCGTCGACGACGAGTACTTCTTCGAAGTCGCGCCGATGTACGCCCAGAACCTGATCGTCGGTTTCGCCCGGCTGAACGGCCATTCAGTGGGCATCGTCGGGAACCAGCCGCAGGCGCTCGCCGGTGTGCTCGACATCGACGCCTCCATCAAGGGCGCCCGCTTCGTGCGCTTCTGCGACGCCTTCAACATTCCGCTGCTCGTGTTCGAAGACGTGCCCGGATTCCTTCCCGGCACCGACCAGGAGCACGGCGGCATCATCCTGCACGGCGCGAAGCTGCTCTACGCGTTCGCCGAGGCGACCGTGCCGAAGCTCACGGTCATCACGCGCAAGGCATACGGCGGCGCGTACGACGTCATGAACTCCAAGCACATCGGCGCGGACTTCAACGCCGCGTGGCCGACTGCGGAGATCGCGGTGATGGGCGCCGAAGGCGCGGTCAACATCATCTTCCGCAAGGAGATCGCCGCGGCCGAGGCCGCCGGGGAGGATCCGGCCGTCAAGCGTGCCGAGCTGATCGCCGACTACACCGAGCGCTTCTCCAATCCGTATCTGGCGGCGGAGCGCGGCTACGTGGACGATGTGATCAACCCGGAGGAGACCCGGCCGTGGCTCATCAAGGCGCTTGAGCTGTCGCTCTCCAAGCGTCAGCCGGTGCCGAAGCGCAAGCACGGAAACATTCCGCTGTGAGTGGCACCGTCCACATCGGCGGCGACCCCACCGACGAGGAGGCCGCCGCGATCGTCGCAGCGGTCAGCGCATTCATGTCGGGCGGGGCGGCGCAGGGAGACCCGCGGCCCGCGGTGTACGGCTCACCGTGGCGGTTCGCCGCGTTGCAGCAGGCGGCCGATCGGGCGCCGCTGCTGTACGCCGACTCGGCGGCAACACGCAAGGCAGGCAGATAACGAATGGGTGGAGGACGCGTGTTTTCGAAGGTGCTTGTCGCCAACCGTGGCGAGATCGCAATCCGTGTGTTTCGCACCCTGCGCGAGATGGGGATCGCCTCGGTCGCCGTCTACAGCGAGACCGACCGTGACGCGCTGTTTGTCGGCCATGCCGATGAGGCGTATCTGATCGGTCCCGGACCGGCCACCCAGAGCTACCTCAAGATCGACACGATCATCGAAACCGCCGTGCGCGCCGGTGCAGATGCCATCCACCCCGGCTACGGGTTCCTGGCGGAGAACGCGCCGTTTGCCCGCGCCTGTGCCGAAGCGGGCATCGTTTTCATCGGCCCGCCGCCGGAAGCGATTGACGCGATGGGATCCAAGATCGGCGCCCGGGCGCTGATGCACGGTGCGGGGGTGCCGATCGTGCCCGGCGTCCGCGAAGCCGTGGACACCATCGACGATGCGCGCACGATCGCCGCCGACATCGGATTCCCGGTTGCCGTGAAGGCGGCCGCCGGCGGTGGCGGCAAAGGCTTTCGCGTGGCACTTACCGAGGCTGAGCTGGAGGACGCGTTCGAGGGTGCGCGCCGCGAAGCCGAGAAGTTCTTCGCCGACTCGGTGGTGTACCTGGAGCGCTACCTTCCCCACCCGCGCCACGTCGAGATCCAGATCCTGGCCGACGCGCACGGCAACGCCATTCACCTTGGTGAGCGCGACTGCTCGGTGCAGCGGCGCCATCAGAAGCTCGTCGAAGAGACGCCGAGCCCGGTCGTCTCGGACGATCTTCGCCGCCGCATGGGTGAGGCGTCGGTTCGCGCCGCCGAGGCTGTCGGGTACCGCTCGGCCGGCACCTGCGAGTACCTGGTGTCCGGCGAAGACTTCTTCTTCCTGGAGATGAACACGCGCATCCAGGTGGAGCACACGGTGACCGAGATGGTGACCGGCATCGACCTGATCCGCGAGCAGATCCGCATCGCGGCGGGCGAGCCGATGTCCGTGACGCAAGACCAGGTGGTTGCGCGCGGCCATGCGTTCGAATGCCGCATCAACGCCGAAGACGCCTCGCACAAGTTCTTGCCGACGCCCGGTCCGGTCACCGCATACCGGGAGCCCTCGGGGCCTGGTGTTCGCATCGACTCGGGTGTGGCCGCAGGTTCGGTGATCGCCGACATCTACGACCCGATGGTGGCGAAGCTGATCGTGTGGGACGTCGACCGTGAGTCCGCGCGCAAGCGCATGCTGCGTGCGCTGCGGGAGTTCACGTTCGAGGGCACCACGACGCTGATCCCGTTCCACATCTGGCTGCTCGAGCAGCAGGAGTTCATCGACGGCGGCGCGTGCCACGATGCGCTGGAGGCCATGAGCGAGGCGCCGACGCCGCTCGGCGACGCGTCCGCAGCCGCCGTTCCCACCGACGGGGCTGAGGCCGTGGAACTGGTGGAGCGTTCAGTGACGGCCGAGGTGAACGGCAAGCGGTTCGACGTCAAGCTGTTCCTCGATCCCTCCACGCTCGGCGCAGCTGCACCGGCGAAGAAGAAGCGTGAGAAGCGCGCGGGCTCCGCGGGTGGCGTCGCGAGTGGGGACACGGTGGTCACCCCCATGCAGGGCACCGTGTTCAAGGTGCCGGTCGCGGTGGGTCAGACGGTCGCCGTGGGTGATGTCCTCGTGATCGTGGAAGCCATGAAAATGGAGAACGAGATCACGGCGCATCAAGCGGGTGTCGTGAAGGAACTCTTGGTGGCCGAGGGCGATTCGGTCACGCCGGGACAGGCGCTGGCGAAGGTGGTCGCCGAGGAGGCGTAATCGCCGTTTGTCCCCCTGGTGCCGGGCAGCTCAAACACAATTCATACTGTTTTCAGACCGAGGGTCGCGCCGACGCACCCTCAATCACGACAGGACCTCGATGACCGAACCGTCACTCGACGAGCGCATGGCCGCGTCTGAGACCCGCATCTTCAAGGCGGTGTTCCCGAACACGACCAACCACTACGACACGCTGTTTGGCGGTCACGCCATGCAGTTGATGGATGAGGTGGCGTTCATCGCGGCCACCCGCTTCGCACGCAAACGCGTCGTCACCGTGTCCTCGGATCGGATCGACTTCAACAGGTCGATCCCGGCAGGCACCATCATCGAGCTGGTCGCCCACGTCGTCCACGTCGGACGGACCAGCCTCAAAGTGAACGTCGACATCTTCGTCGAGCAGATGTATCAGGAGGGTCGCGAGAAGGCGATCGAGGGATCGTTCACCTTCGTCGCGGTTGACGAGCACAAGCAGCCGGTGCCGGTCCTCGGCCACGGCTGAGCGCTGCCAGATCTGTGTCCGCTCTGGTGCCGGGCACCGCACAGGACGCTGCGGCGGGTCACCACTTCACGCCGATGCCACGATCAGCGAACGCGACCTTCGACAACCAGCGGCGGCCACCGCCGGCGTCACGCGACGTGGCCGTTCCCTCGAGGCGCCTGAGCGTCACCTTGAGCCGAAATCATCCTGACCAAGTGTTCGCGGTCACCACGCAACGCGGTGACCGTTTGCGCCAGGCGACGCTCACCTTCAACTGAGAGGCGCAGATACACGCTGCGCCGGTCCGTGGGCGCTGGTTCCCGCACGATCAATCCCGCTTCCTCCGCACGGGCCACCAGCTCGGTCACCGTGTTCTGTCGCAACTGAAGCCGCTCCACCAGTTCCGTGATCGTCGCGCGTTCGCTGCCGTTCGGTGCGCCCTTGATCATCAGCAGCAGCAGTTGGCGCTGCGGTGTCAAACCGGCGGCACGAGCGACGTTCTCGCCGCGACGTAAGAACAAGCGGATCGCAGCCCGAAGCGAGGCCGCCTGCCGATAGTCCTCCGACTCGACGTGCTCCTCGCTCCGGGCTGGACGCGACCCCCAGTCGCGAACCTTCGTTGATGACATTTCTTTGTCGCGATCGCTCAACACGGAATCAGTGCTGGTCGGGGTGAAGGTACGGCTCGCTGCCGCGTCCGGTCGACTCGAACAGTCCGAAGTGACCAAGCAGGTCCGCCCACCAGTCATCGCTCTTGTGCCATGCGTCGGCACGCTCGTCGGGCGGATGCGGGGCATCCAGAATGTGCGTCTGCGTGATCCCCGACTTCAGGATCGCGGTGTTCGTCGAGTCGTCGACGACATCGATCGCCTCGGCCGGCAGGTAGCCGACGTGGCCGGGATGTCCCGGGAACTTGTGCAGCCGAACGCCACGCCGACGCACGCCTTCAATCTCACCGATGACCGTCTTGCGGTCAGCCGAACGAACTTGGTAGCCAACTATCGCAACGGTTGGCGTGAATGCGGTTGTCATTTCATGCCTCCATTACATCGTTATACGATATTTCTCTTCCATGGTACGACGGAACGCCCCGAATGTCCAGGGTTGCTCACGATGCAATTACCGGGACGAGAAGCCGACGTTCGAGGAGCCGGAAGGGACCACGCTCCCGCCCTGCGAGGGGGTTTGCGACGGTTACGCAACCACCGAGTCGCCGGAACGTCCCGTCAGCGTCTCGCGGTGAGCATCTCGATCACGACGCTCCGACGGCCGCGTAGCTCACCGAGCTCCCGCGTCAGCGCCGCATCGCGGTCCACCAGTTGGCGATGGATGTTGGCGAGGCGATGCATCGTGTTTCGCACTGCTTCGTCGGTCATCCGAATCCGGTTGGCCACGATCCAGTCACTGATGATGTTGTCGAACCAGATGTCGAATGCCTTCAGACTCGGACTCACTCCCAGCGACAGGCCCGCGCCGTCGCCCATCGCCACGTCGGCAAGTTCCGACCGCAATCGCAGCAATGCATGCTGGGCCTGAACCATGTGATTCGCCGCATCATCGAGCCGATCGTGCTTGACGAGACCGGAGATGAGTCCGCCATCCAGCCAGAGGTCGACCGCCGACCAGCTCCCGGCCCGCGCGAGCAACTCGCGCACCTGCAGCAAGGCGTCGTTTGCCGCCGTCAGGGCAGACAGCGCCTCCGAGACCTCCTTGCTGGCACGCGTGACGTTGCCAAGGCGGACCTGGAGTGCACCCAGCTCGTCGCCCAGCGCACCACCGGTTGCGATGAGCTGCGTCTCATGATCGGCGAGCGCCTCCTTCAGCGCCGTCTGGTCTTGGCTGCGAAGGCGAGCCCGACTCCAGGAAGCCGTCAAGTCGCTGTCGAGGCGATCGAAGGCCTGCTGACGAACTGCGATCTCGGCGCGAAGTTCGTCTCCCATCGCCGCCGAGGCGGCCAGCCGACGATCCAGACTCCTCGTCAGTCGAGCCACCACGCGCGACGGCGACGGACGTTCAAGGCTCCGACGTCGGCGCTCCTCGCGCGCAAGCTCCGCGCGTAGCTTGGTGAGCGCCGTACGCTCCAGCGCAATGTCTCGACGAAGCGCTTCCGCCCGTCGGGCAGCCATCTCGCCTTCAGCGACAGCGTCCTGACATCGCATGATGGCGTCGTCGCTCACGGCGCAAGGCTCTCATCTTCGGCGTGCCGCGACAACGGGCCAGCGTCCATCGCCCCATGGCCACGAGGTGCTTGGCTGCGAGACGACCATCAAGGTCGTCCAGCGCCGTCACACAAATTGGCCACCGCTACGATGCGGGTATGGCAAGCGACAAGCAGACGGCCACGTTCATCCTGGATCAGCTGGCCGACCTCAACGTTCGCGTTCATCCGATGTTCGGCGAGTACGCCCTGTACTGCGACGACAAGGTGGTGGGGTTCATCTGCGACGACACGTTGCTGATCAAGCCCACCCCGCCCGGCAGCGTCCACGCACCGGGTCTGCCGGCCGGCCGGCCGTATCCAGGGGCCAAGGACTACATGCAGGTTGACGGCGATCTGATCGAAAACCACGAGTGGCTGCAAACGCTCGTGCGTCTGACGGCCGATGCGCTGCCCGCCGCGAAAGCGAAGGCGCCACGCAGAAAACGCTAGACGCCGTCGCGCTCCCAAACTGATCGAGCGATCGCGCCCGCGCCGATGGCAAGCGCGAGCATCATGAGTGGGATCCAAAGCATTACGATCCCGATGGCGATGCACCCCGACTGCTGTTCGCAGTACAACCGCTCGTCGCGAAATCCGAGCATGCCCACCACTGCGAACAGTGCGGCGGCGCCAACCTTCAGCGCAACGTGACCACGGAGTTTGAAGGCAAGTACCCTTGCCGCCACGAACCCGACAGGGATGATGAGCGCGGTCATGAGGAGGGCAAACCCACCGACCGCAAGCGGGACCCGCCGCCGCCGAACCATCGCGCGGACATCGGCGTCGTCGCGAATGAGAATCGCACCCAAGAGCACGGCAACGGCCAGTGGCCCGAAGATCCCAATCGCGACCAGCGCCGTCCCCACCCCGTCGCCCACGTGTCGCACCTTCCGTCGAGTCGTCGACACTCCTCCCGATGGAGACAGCGTATGGGAGCCGCGCTACCATCGTCGGGAATGACGGATGCAGACCACGTCCGGCGGCCTGGCGCCTCGTCGGCCCGGAGACTCGGGGCCTTCCTCATCCCCGTGGCGCTGATGGCGCTCATTTGGTGGTTCTCATCACGGCCGGGCGCGGGACCAAGTCCCAACACCGACCTGGTGCGGTTCCTTGAGCGCAAGGCCGCACACGTCGTGCTGTTCGGCGCACTGTGGACCTCGTGGTGGGTCGCATTCGGACGCCGATTCGTGCTTGGGGCGGCAGCACTCGCAGTCGCCTACGGCGCGGTGGACGAGTTCCATCAACACCATGTTCCGGGACGCACCGGAACGGCTCGCGACGTGGCGATCGATGCGCTCGGCGTCGCGCTCGCGATCATGCTGACCCGCTCTCTGACGCAGCCGCGGACGGCCGCACCGCTGCCGTCCTGACCGGCCCTGAGGCGGTCACAACGGCGTATCGTGGATGTATGGGATCCGCGATCACCGTACGCGGGCTATGCAAATCATTCGGGGCGACGGTCGCCCTTGACGGACTCGACCTCGATGTCGCCACCGGCGAGGTGCACGGCTTCCTCGGACCAAACGGCTCCGGAAAGTCCACAACCATCCGCATCCTGCTCGGACTGCTTCGGGCAGACGGGGGCACGGCCACACTCCTTGGCGGCAATCCCTGGAGCGATGTGCAGGCACTCCACCGGCGCCTTGCATACGTCCCGGGCGACGTCAACCTGTGGCCGAACCTGACCGGCGGCGAGGTCATCGACCTGCTCGGGCGACTTCGCGGCGGCCTCGACCCGATCCGCCGCGACGAGTTGATCAACCGCTTTCACCTGGACCCCACCAAGAATGGCCGCAGCTACTCCAAGGGCAACCGGCAGAAGGTGGCGCTCGTCGCCGCGCTTGCCAGCGACGTCGAGCTGTACATCCTGGATGAGCCCACCGCTGGCCTCGATCCGATCATGGAGCACGCGTTTCGCCAGTGTGTGGCGGACATCGCCGCCACCGGGCGCACCGTGCTGCTGTCCAGCCACATCCTGTCGGAGGTGGAAGCGCTGTGCGACCGAGTGAGCATCATCAAAGACGGCAAGACGCTCGAATCCGGCACGCTCGCGGAGCTTCGGCACCTGACACGCACAAAGGTCACCGCGACCCTTGCTCGCCCACTCGGGCTCCATGAGTTGACCGCGACCGCGGGCGTGCATGACGGCGCAGTGGACGGCAGCGTCGTCACCGCGTCGGTGGACGGCGAATACGTTGGTCCGGTGCTGGAAATGCTCGGCAAACACGGCATCCAGTCGCTCACCAGTCAGCCGCCCACCCTCGAGGAACTCTTTCTTCGAAGCTACGAGCCATGAACCAGCTGACCGGAAGCCGCGCGCTGCTTCGCCTTGCGTGGCGACGCGATCGCATCTTCATTCCGGTCGGCATCGTGGCGATGACGGCGATGGCGGTGGTGAGTGTGCAGGCGACGCTGGCCCTGTACCCGAGCACCGCCTCTCTGGGACCGGCTGTCAGGGCCGTCCTCACCAACCCGGCGTCCAAAGCACTTTACGGTCCGGTCAGCGATCTGAACGACCCCGATGCGTTTGCGGTCTACAAGACGACGATGATGGGCGCAGTCTTCATGGCCCTGTTTGCGTCCGCAATCGTGCGGCGTCACACGCGCGTGGAAGAGGAGCAGGGTCGGCTCGATCTGCTCGGCGCCACCGTCCTTGGTCGGCGGGCGCCGCTGTGGGCCGCAGTCGTGTTGGCGGTGCTCGCAGTGACGGGCACATGCGTCGCGACGGCCGTCGGATACATCGCCGTCGGCGCCGATCCTGTCGGCTCCATCGCCTCGGTGTGTGGATGGGCGGCGGTCGGATTTGCATTCATTGGTGTCAGCGCGCTCGCGGCGCAGCTCACCAGCACGGCGCGTGAGTGTACCGGCCTGACGACGGCGCTCTTCGCTGCAGCGTTCGCATGGAGGGCCGTCACCGACACCCGAGCGTCGATGCCCAGGTGGCTTCAGTGGGTGTCGCCGGTGGCCTGGAGCGAACGAGCGGACGCGTTCGCAGCCGACCGGTGGTGGGTCGTCGGCGTCGGGGCGGCGCTCATGGCCATCTGTGTGAGCGTTGCCTTCATGCTGCTGGAGCGCCGTGACTTGGGCGCCGGGATGTTGCCGATGCGCGCCGGACCGCCCCACGCCGGCCGGTTGCTGAGCTCACCGATCGGTCTTGCGACCCGACTCCACCGAGCCGGCGCCATCGGATGGTCCCTCCTCTTTGTCGCACTCGGCGCGGTGGTGGGTTCCCTCGCCGGCAGTGCCACCGACATGCTGAAGGATCCCCAGATTGTCGCCATGCTGCGCAAGGTCGGTGGTGGCTCAGCCGACATCGCAGACCTCTATCTGGCAACCGAGCTCAGCATCGCCGCCGTT
>Ga0209023_10004237_pt1 | contig 16466 bp, 15 predicted proteins | sample LakOneMetagenome_FD_187468 | JGI IMG/M metagenome (GOLD analysis project Ga0209023, IMG submission 187468) | Freshwater and sediment microbial communities from Lake Erie, Canada (SPAdes) (version 2) | ecosystem: Environmental > Aquatic > Freshwater > Lentic | place: Lake Erie, Canada... | reverse complement strand
GGGCTGGTCGCATTGGACATGTCCGCCGGTGAACGCTACTTGCGAGGGCTCGGTGGAACCGGTCAATCGGTTCCCGACCTCGCACCGCTCAACTGTGGTCGGCGCTCCGTTCGTGGAACGCGATGCCGATCGTGCCACGTCCGGTGTGGCTGCCGACGACCGGGCCGATGTCGCCGATGATGATCTCGCCGGCGTAGTGCGGGCGCAGCATCGCGAGGAACGCGTCGACGTCGCCGCAGTCGGCCTGGAGGATCGCGAGGTTCTCCACACCCTCGTACTGCTGCAGCTGCTCGACGAGGAAGGCGAGCGCCTTCGAGCGCGTCCGCTGCTTGCCGCCCTGTTCCACCTTGCCGTCGCGGACCTCGACGATCGGCTTGATCGCGAGCGCCGAGGCCAGCAGGGCCTTCGCTCCGCCGATGCGGCCACCCTTCTTGAGGTTGTCGAGCGTGTCGAGGGCGCCCCACACACGGGTGCGTTGGGCGAGGTCGGTGGCCCGGGCGACCACGGCCTCGGCGGACGCGCCGGACGCGGCGAGGCGTGCACAGTCGACGACGGCGATGCCGAGGCCCATCGTGCAGCTGCGGCTGTCGATCACGTGGACCGGGATGACATCGGCCACGCTGCGCGCCGCCAGCTCGGCGCTCTGCATGGTGGCGGAGAGCCCGGCGCTGAGCGAGATGGTGACGATCGCCGTGGCGCCCTCGGCGGCGAGGTCCCGGTAGACCTGCTCGAAGTGGCCGGGCGCAGGGGCCGCGGTCTCCGGCAGCGTCTTCGACGCCGCGCACCGGGCCCAGAACTGCGGCGGCGTGAGGTCGCGCCGGTCGACGAACTCCTCGCCGTCGATGCGGATCGTGAGCGGCACGATCGAGATGCCGAGGTCGTCGGCCACCGACTGGGGCAGATCGCACGCGGAATCGGTGACGATCCGCACGCGAGGGGGCTGGGGGCTGGCCGAGGTGTCGCTCACGAAGGCGGAAGGCTACTGGCCGCCGCATCCGGAGCGAGAGTGTCGGGGTCGTCGCGCTCGAACGGCGCCGTCGCCTCCGATGCGCTCTCGTCGTGCTCGTCGTGCTCGTCGTGCTCGGCTTCGGTGCCCGAGGGCGCGGCCGACCCGTCGGGAGCGGGACGTGTGCCGTCCCCGCCGTCCGACTCGTCCGGTCCGCCGTCGCCGTCGCCGCGCTCGCGGCGTCCGCGGACCGCCGGATGGCGCGTGCTGGTGGCGGACGCGCCGTCGCGTCGGCGACTGAGTCGCCAGTGCCGCGCCCACCAGGTCAGGAGCACGAGCAGCCCGGCGCCGGTGATCAACGGACCGAGGCCCGTGAGCGCTCGCACCTGCGCGGTGAGTGCGATGTCGGGCACGATCTGGGCGCCCGTCGGCGTGAGGATCCGCACGATCACCTGGCTCGTGCCGTTGCTCTTGCTCTCGGCGTCCGCCTTGACGAGTGCGATGCCCTGTGGCGGCACCGTGTACTGCTGGTCGTTGTCCGGAAAGGTCAGCTTGGCGCCGTCGAGGCGGACCATCACCGTCAACGGGGTGTCGGTGGTGTTGTGGAGCTGGAATCGGATGGTGCCGGTGCGACCGGTGAGGGTGAACGAGAACGGCGCGGGGCCCTGGACCCCGTTGCGGAACTCGTCGAAGCTCGACCGCATGGTGGTGGCCATCTCCTCGACGTCGGCGTCGGTGAGCGCCGTCGAGGGCAGGGTGTCGATCAGCGCCTGCCACTGCGTGTGATGGCCGTCGCCCGAGGGGAGCATCGAACCGATCGCCGCTGCCTCGAACGTCACCTCGTCGACCGTCTTGAACCGCTCCGTGAGATCTGCGCCCGTGGAAGCCGGCATGACGAGCGGCCGGACCGAGCCGTCGACGATCTGGCTGTCCATGGTCACCACGAGGTCGCTCGGACCGACGACACGGATCCCGTCCACCTGCGTCAGCAACTTCGCGAGCTCGGTCGACAAGGCCGGGTCGATGGCGCCACCGTTCGAGCGCGACAGCAGGAGGCCGGTGCGCGACACGGGCCGTCCGTTCTCGTCGAGCGAGGCGCGCACCGCCATCACCTCGGCCATGAGGTCGATCGCCGCCGAGAGCGGGTTGGCGGGCGTCGCGTCGAGGCGCGCACCGATGTAGGGATCGATCCGCAGCACGGGCACCTCGGCGCCACTGACCAGCTCGATGGTCTGCAGCCACGTCGGGTCGCCGTAGTCCGCGATGTTGCCCTCGGTGCGGTCGTAGAGCTGGGGTGCCATCACGATCGTGACGTCGTCGAGATCGCGCAGCTTCGTCACGGCGGCGTCGCTGATGGGGTCGGTCGCGAGGTACAGCGAGCGGTCGGCGCGGACGCCGGGCACGATGCCGCCCACCACGTCCTCGCCGTTGCGGAGCCAGTCGGTGTAGAGCTGGTCGCGCCCCGCGGCGACGACCGCCGAGGGGTCAAGCGGCAGGACCGGCGCTGCGATGAGCTCGCTGCGCGAGAGCACAGCGGTGAGCCGCGCGGCCAGCGCCGGGTCTCCCGTCTGCAGCGCCTGCAGCGTGCTCGGCTGCACGAGCACCGCGCGCGGCAGCGTGGGGGCGGCGGGGTCGGACGCGGTGGCGACCGCGTCCATCGCCTCGAGGCTCGCGGTCAGTTCGGTGAGATCGGCCAGCTCCGCCTTCGAGATCTCGACCGAACCGTCGGTGCTGACCGACACGGGCGCCGTCTGCGCCTCCAGCAGCGCGACCGGGAGATTCCCGATCGTCGACTCGCTCGCACTCCGTCGGTGCACGAACGTGAGCACCTCGGCGACGGTCTCACCGTCGATGCGGAGATCGATCTCGATCGGGTACACGCCTTCGCGGGGCAGTTGCAACCCGACCTCGGTGTTGGCCGCCTCGACGGCGACAGAGATCGACAGCTGGTCGGCGGCGGGCCGGGTGACGTGGGGGTCGGCGTCGGCCGCGGCGAGCGAGATGTCGAACGTGTCCTCGACCTGCGCGAGCGCGGACGAGCTCGTGCCGTCGCGGAGTCGCTCGATGTCCTTGCGATCGGTGATCGCACCGAAGGCGACGACCTTGATGTCGACGGCGGGCGCGTCGAGGGCCGTGTCCGTGCCGAGCGTCGTCGCGTCCAACCCCGCGGGCAGCCCGAACGTCGCATCGAACGTGTCCTGGGCGAGCAGCTCGAACTTCTGCTGGAGGATCGTCATCGGCTGCGGGTCGCTCGCCGCTGGCTGCGGCGCACGGAGGTCCGCATGTGCGTTAGCGGTCGCGGTCGCCGGCGCGGCGATGAGCAGACCGACGCAGGCTGCCGCCGCGAGCGGGCGGATGCGGGCACCGATCACGACGGCGTCGCGCCCTCGTACACACGCAACCGTTCGGGCATGTCGACGAAGCCGTGGGTGCGATACAGCGCGAGCGCGGCGGTGTTGTCGACATGGGTGTTCACGAGGACGCGCTCGGCCCGCCAACGCCCCATCCACACGAGCGCGTCGACGAGCAGCGCGGCAGCGACGCCCTGGCGGTGGTGGTCCGGATGCACCGCCAACCGTTGCACGTAGCCGGTTCGTCCCGCACGTCCGGAGATGAGGAAGCCGATCGGCGGGTTCCGCTTCAGGCGGGGGAGCCGCGTCGAGGGATCGCGGACGACCCGGGCGCGGAACGCCGGGGTCGCCGCGCAGACGTCGCGGAGCATCGACGCGTCGAGGCGCCAGAGATCCCCGAACGCGGCACGGTCCACGGCCGCCATGTCGTCGAAGTCGTGCTCGCCGAGGCGACCCTCCCGCGACGGGCTGGTGTGCGGTGGCCGGCGTTCGGCGCCGCGGCCGGACGCGAGCGGTGGCCGGGCCTCGAGCAGCACCAGCTCCTGGATGCAGTGCAAACCTGCGGCCTCGGCCTGCGCCGCCTGGCGAGGTGCGAGTGCGCCGGTGCGCATGGTGGTGATGCCCTGGGCGGCGAGCTGTCGCGCCCAGCTCTGGAACGACGCCGGCATCGGCACGATCGACGGGTCGAGCAGGATCAACTGCGCCACCTCGTCGTCACCGGGCCACGGATGCGCCCGCGCAGGGACCGCGCTTCGTTCCAGGACCAGGCGATCGTGTCGTCGCAGCACGGGGCACACCAACCATGGACGGTAGCGTCGGGCGGGTGACCGTGTTGTTCAGCACCCATGCCGCGTACCTCGAGCACTTTGCGGGTCCACGGCATCCGGAACGTCCGGAACGGCTGGAAGCGGTGCTGCTCGGCGCCCGTCGGTCCGATCTGGTCGATGCCCTGGTCCCGCTCGCGCCCGAGGCCGCCTCTCGCGAAGCGCTGGAGCGGGTGCATCCGGTGGCCTACCTCGACCGCATCGAGGAGATCTGCCTGCACGGTGGCGGCCGCCTGGATCCGGACACCTATGCCAGCCCGCGCTCGTGGGACGCGGCCACGTTGGCCGCCGGCGCTGGTCTGACGGCGGTCGAGGCGTTGCGGCGCGGTGAGGGCGACGCGGCCTTCTGCGCCGTCCGGCCTCCGGGGCATCACGCCACGCGCACGGAGTCGATGGGCTTCTGCGTCATCTCGAACGTGGCGGTCGTGGCTGCCTCGCTCGCCGCACAGGGCGAGCGGGTACTGATCCTCGACTACGACGCGCATCACGGCAACGGCACCCAGGACGTCTTCTACCACGACCCGCGCGTGCTGTTCATCAGCCTCCACCAGTGGCCGCTGTACCCGGGGACGGGCCGTGCCTCGGAGTTCGGTTCCGGCGCCGGCGCCGGATTCACGATGAACATCCCGCTGCCGCCGGAGACCACGGGTGACGTCTACCTGCGCGCGCTCGACGAGGCCGTCGCGCCGCGGGTGGAGGCGTTCGCGCCCACGTGGCTGATCATCTCCGCCGGGTTCGACGGGCACCGTGACGACCCGATCACGGAGCTCGGGTTGACCGCGGGCGATTACGTCGCCATCACCCGGCGGGCGGTGCAGTGGGTGCCCGTCGGTCGTCGCCTGGTGATGCTCGAGGGTGGGTACGACCTCGATGCGTTGACCGCCTGCAGCGCGGGGGTGCTCGGTGTGCTCGCCGGCATCGATGCGCCCGATCACGGCGCCGACACGCGTGAGAAGGCCACGTCCGGTGGGCCCGGCGCGCGTGAGCTCGACCGGGTGGTCGGACTGTGGCGCGACGAGGCGTGGCGCGCCCATTCATGATCCCGGATCGATTCCTGCCGATCCTCGCCGAACTGGAGCCGCTCACCGATCGATTCCGGTCGGCCGGCCATCGTCTGTTCCTCGTCGGCGGGACGGTCCGCGACCTCATCCTCGGCACGCAGCGCGGGGCCGAGCACGACATCGACGCCACGACCACGGCGCGGCCCGATGTCATCAAGCAGTGCCTCCAGGGCTGGGCGGACGCGATCTGGACGCAGGGCGAGCGGTTCGGGACCATCGGCGCGATGAAGCGCACGACGGGTCCCGACGGCCAGGTCGTCGAGCGGGTCTACGAGATCACGACGCACCGCGCGGAGGCGTATCACGACGACTCCCGGAAGCCGGACGTCGAGTTCTCGGACGACATCGAGGCCGATCTGTCCCGCCGCGACTTCACGGTCAACGCGATGGCGTTGGAGCTGACGGCCGCCGACCCGACGCTCGTCGATCCGTTCCACGGCGCAGCCGATCTCGTGACCCGCACCTTGCGGACGCCACTCGCACCGGAGGTCAGCTTCGGCGACGATCCGCTGCGGATGCTCCGTGCCGCTCGCTTCATCGCCCGCTACCAGTTCGAGCCCGTGCCCGAGCTGCTGGATGCGGTGCGGGCGATGGCCGAGCGGCTCGAGATCGTGTCGGCCGAGCGGATCCGCGACGAGCTCGACAAGCTGATGGTCGCCTCGCACCCCGCGGCCGGGTTGTGGTTCTGCGTCGACACCGGGCTCGCCGCGCACTTCCTCCCGGAGCTGCCCTCGATGCGGTTGGAGCAGGACCCGATCCACCGCCACAAGGACGTGCTCACGCACACGCTCGCCGTGGTGGAGAACGTGCGGCCGCCGGCCGAGTGGACCACGCCGGCGCCCGCGTTCGACTTCCGACGCACCCGCTTGGCCGCACTGTTCCACGACGTCGGCAAGCCGCGCACCCGCGGCTACCAGAAGGGCAAGGGCGTCACGTTCCACCACCACGACGTGGTCGGGGCGAAGATGACCCGCAAGCGGCTGCACGCGCTGCGCTACTCGAACGACGACATCGAGGCGATCACCGAGCTCGTCGCGCTGCACCTGCGGTTCCACACCTACCAGATGGGATGGACCGATTCGGCGGTGCGCCGCTACGTGCGCGATGCGGGGCCGCTGCTGAACGAGTTGAACGTGCTCACCCGCTGTGACTGCACGACTCGCAACGAACGCAAGGCAGCGACGCTGTCGAAGCGGATGGACGATCTCGAGGCCCGGATCGCCGAGCTGGCCGAGCAGGAGGCGATGGACGCCTTGCGTCCGGAGCTCGACGGCGTGCGGGTGATGGAGCTGCTCGGCGTGCCACCGGGTCCGATCGTCGGCAAGGCGCTGGGCTTCCTGATGGAGGTGCGCCTGGACGACGGGCTCCTGGGCACGGACGCCATCGAAGCCCGTCTCGTTGAGTGGTGGCGCGACCACCAATCATGAGGTAACGTTGCGAGTTCGGACGGTGACGCGCGGTGATCCGGACGGAGCGGACGACAGCGGGTGACGGGCGAGGCGCGGGGAGCGCGTGACGAGGAGCGACCAGGGCGATGTGGCGGGCGGACGGCGACGAACGGCGGGCATCCTGCGACCCCGCGGACGGTCGCGGCTCCGACCGTGCCATGAGTCGTGCGGGTGACATGATCGTCGCCCGGACGGATCTCTTCGTCGTCGGCTCGCTCGTCGCGGCGCTCGCTGCCCTGGCGGTCGAGGTCGCCATGCACGGCAGCGACGTCGCCGCGTGGGGCGCATGGTCCTCGGTCGCACTGGTCGCCGTGTCGGCCCTCGCGTCGACCGGGCTCTGGTTGCGCTGGTGGCGCGACCGCCGGACGAACATCGCGTTCACGGCAGCGGGCGCGTCGGCCTGGGCGCTCGGCCAGGCGACGTGGCTCGTCGGCCATCACCTCCTGGGGCACGCGAGCTGGCCCGGTCCCGGATCGATCGGGGTCGTCGCGTTCCCGATCCTGACCGGCGGCGCTCTCGTGGCGCGACTGCGCAAGTTCTCGATGCTGCGCCGGATCGCGCTCCTCTCCGATGCCGCTCTGATGACGACATCCGCCGGCTTCGTCACATGGGAGCTGTGGGTACGCGACGGGGTGCGGGCCAGCACCGTCGCCGCTGCCGTCGTGCTCGTGCTCGTCCCGGTCGTCGAGATCGGTGTTGCCGCCCTGGCGATGGTGATGGTGCTCCAGGAGCGTTCGATGACGCTGGTGCTCGGCGCCGGCACGTGCGCGGCGTTGGCGATCGGCGACACCCTGCTGGCCGCGGCCGGCGGTCGCCGCGACGGCTGGCACTACGCAGCTGCGATCGTGTGCTGGATCTCGGGCTTCGTCCTCGTCGGCGCCATCGCCGGTCGCCGCACGGCGCTCTACCGCGAGACGAACCCGCGGCCGAACGTGCGGCGCGTCGCGGTCGTCTACGCCCCCGCACTGATCGCGCCGCTGGTGGCGATCCGCTACTACCTCGGCTCGCACACCTCGGTGAGCGCGTTGAGCGTCACCTTCGCCGTGCTGTTCGTCGTCGCGCTCGCCTTCAACCAGTTCGTGCGTGCATGGGAGAGCTCGTCCTACGCGAACCGGTTGACCGCCAGCCTGGACGAGCTCAGCGGCACCGAGGCACAGCTGCGGACACTGCTCGACGATCTGCCCCAGGCAGTCGTCGTGCTCGACGCGACCGGCCGCATCCGAGAGGCGAACCGGCTCGTCGTCCAGCTCACCGGCCGCGACGTCGACGACCTGCTCGGCACGCACTTCTCCACCGTGCTGCGGATCGAGGACCTCGCCAGGGTCACGGCGCTGTGGCAACAGGTGCAGCAGTTCCACGACCTCGGCGTGCAGCCGGCGCCCGTGCACATCTCGTTCCCGCCGCCTGCGAATCCCTCGCTCATCTTCGAGATCGACGCATCGCTGCCGCTGCGCGACCCCAACCGCGTGGTGGTGACGCTGCGCGACGTCACCGGCATCCGACAGGAGAGCGAGGCGCTGGAGCGTGCACGTGAGCGCTTCCGGCTCGCGTTCCACGCCGCGCCCATCGGCATGGTGCTCGCGACTGCGGGCGACGGTGTGCTCGTCGACGCCAACGCCTCGTTCGCGAGCATGCTCGGGACGACCGTGGATCGCCTCGTCGGTCGATCGGTGCGCGAGCTCATGCATCCGGACGACTGGGGTGGTACCGATCTGTGGGCACAACGTCCTGCCGACGGTGGCACCGAGCCGATCCGGATGGAGAAGCGCTACCTGCGCACCGACGGGACGCACGTCTGGGCCCGCCTGTCCGTGTCGGTGCTGCAGGATGTCGACGGCGGCTTCCTGACCATCGGACACGTCGAGGACGTCACCGAGCAACGACGGAGCGCGGAGCAGTTGCGTTGGGCGGCGACGCACGACGAGCTGACCCGGCTCCCGAACCGTGCCCGGTTCATGTCCGAGCTGACGGAGCGGATGTCGACGGCGCCGCTCGGCACCATCGCCGTGCTGTTCATCGATCTCGACAACTTCAAGGTGATCAACGACAGCCTCGGCCACGCGACGGGCGACCAACTGCTCCGCGGCATGACCGAACGGCTCCGAGGCGTGCTGCGCGGGCGCGACATGCTCAGCCGGTTCGGTGGCGACGAGTTCATCGTGATGCTCAGCGACTGCTCGCCGGACCTGTCGCCGAAGGTGACGGCCGAGCGGCTGCGGACCGAGATCGGGCGGCCGCTGTCGATCGACGGTGTGGAGCTGTTCGTCACCGGCAGCATCGGGATCGCCATGGCCAACCTGCCGACCACCACCGCGAGCGACCTGCTGCGCGACGCCGACGCGGCGATGTACCGCGCCAAGGCGCGTGGGCGTGACTGCGTCGAGGTGTTCGCGCCCGGTGTGCACGAATCGTCCGTCCTCGCGCTGCGCACGGCGGGCGAGCTGCGTCGTGCGGTGGAGCGCGACGAGATCGTCCCGTACTACCAACCGATCATCGACCTGGCGTCCGGGGTGCTCACCGGGTTCGAGGTGCTCGCCCGCTGGCGTCACCCCGACCGCGGCCTGCTCGGCGCCGATCAGTTCCTCCCGATGGCCGAGGAGACCGGGTTGATCAACGACGTCGGCGCCTCGATCCTGCGGTCGTCGCTCGTGCAGCTCGGTCGGTGGCGCGACAAGCTGCCCGGCTTCGGCGATCTCACGATCGCAGTGAACGTCAGTGGGCGTCAGTTGCTGAGCAACGAGTTCGTCGACGTGGTCGGCGAGGCACTGGCCGAAGCGGGCGTGCCGGCCGGGTCGCTGTGGCTGGAGATCACCGAAACCGCGCTCATGACCGACGTGAAGGCGGCGACGATCGCCCTGCGCGAGCTGCGCAGCATCGGCCTGCACCTGTCGGTCGACGACTTCGGCACCGGCTACTCCTCGCTCACGTACCTCAAGCGGTTCCCGGTCGAGGCGATCAAGGTCGACCGCTCGTTCGTCAACGGACTCGGCATCGACGCCGAGGACAGCACGATCGTCGAGGCCGTCGTCAACCTCGGGCAGTCGCTCGGGTTGAAGGTGGTGGCGGAGGGCGTGGAGACGCCGCTGCAGCTGAGCCGCCTGCGCGAGCTGGGCTGCGACCGTGCGCAGGGCTACCTGTTCGGTCGGCCTCGCCCGGCCGAGATCATCGAGGCCGAGCGCGCCGTCCGGTGAGCCCGGGTGGTCCCGCCGTCGCCTTCGCGCCGTCCCCGTCGCCGTCGTGCTCCGGGTGACGGGTGAGCGACGTGCGCAGCGAGTCGGTCAGACGCCCAGCTTGCGGGCGCGGACCAGCAGCACGGCGGGCGCGAGCGCATCGCGATGGGCGAGCAGGGGCAGTTCGTGCAGGACGTCGATGTGGAAGTTGCTCCGCTCGACCTGCATGAACAGGTCGCTGATCGAACGGGACGTGCCGCTGCCGTAGCGCCGTGCGGGCGCGGCGACGCCGGGGTCGAACATCGCTGCGACGGGATGGGTGAGCGCGAACACGAACGGCAGCTCGGGTCGCAGCACGCGGTGGACCTGACGCAGCAGCCGCGGCAGGTCGTCGACGTGTTCGAGCGTGTGGATCGCAACGACGAGATCGATCGACGCGCTCGTGACGAAGCCGAGGTCGGCCAGTTCGCCCTGATGGCATTCGATGCGGATCTCGGCCGCCTCGGCGGTGGCGCGCAGGTTGCTGATCGACTCGCCCGACGGATCGATCGCGATCACCTTCGCGCCGGCGAGCGCGAGGGTGACCGCGTTCGGGACGGCGCGCGGATCGACCGGCCCGCGCGGCGTGCCGAGCTCGATCACCCGCTTGCCCTGGACGTCGCCGCACAGCCGGAACTCGCCGTCGTCCGCGACACCCTGACCGAACCAGACGTTGCTCATGCCGCCAGTGTGCCGCATGCGGCCCGATCGGACGGGGACTTCTCGGTAGCCTGGAGCACCATGTCCGGCAAGGATGCTCCTCGTGGCGCTGGTGGCAGCGCGAGCGGCGCAGGTGGTGGCTTCACCAGCGGCGCGCTGCGTGGCGCGGGCCGGGGCGTGGTCGATCACCGTCTCGCCCGCCGGCACCTCATCAACGAGTACCGCCGTGGCCGGCTGCGCATCGATCAGGTCTGCGACGCCCACCCGGAGCTGATCCGAGCGGCGCGCAACGTCGGGTCCGAGAGTCGATCGACGTGTCCGATCTGCCAGGAGACGAAGCTGAAGCTGATCACCTACGTGTTCGGCTCGCGCCTGCCGTCGCACGGCCGGTGCGTGTCGACCGCGAAGGAGCTCGCCGCCCTCAACGGCCGCTCCGACGACCTCACCGCGTACGTCGTCGAGGCGTGCGTGGAGTGTCGCTGGCACCACCTCCTGCGCGTCATCCCGGTGGGCGGCAAGAAGGGCCGGCGCGCGGTCTGAGTCGGTGTGGCGCCGTCGCCGACGCCGGTGGTCAGGGTCGTGGGCGGTCGTCGACCTGCACGCCGGGGTGGATGCCGAGGTGTGCCTGCGTGCGGGCCGCGGGGAACGGCCGCACGACGCGCCGACGCCAGCCGACGCCGTGCACCAGTCCGGACGGCGGCCAGAGGTCGTCGCGGCAGTAGGCCCACCACTCGAACGGGTTCGAGTAGTAGGTCCACGAACGGACCACCTTGCCGAACGGTTCCCTGCGCCCGTGGCGCAGCCACGCGATCGTGCCGGCCGCGAACCCGGCGACGTTCCAGCCGAGGTACAGCACGAGGTACGCCGGCCCCCACCAGCGCGCCTGCCAGACGTGGACGTCCTCGTGGTCGACGATCAGCTTGCGCCGGCGAGGCTGGTCGACGTCGCCGGCGCTCGAGATGACGTTGCCGATCGTGAACACGTACCCGGCCTGGAGGTGGGCACCGCGCCGATAGACGTGGCGGTTCAACCGCCGGCTGAGCGATGCCTCGTACCCGCCGTGGCGCAGGCCGGCGACGACGTGTGCGACGAGGCCGAGCAGCACGGGAGGCAGACCCCACGTGCTGTCGAGCAGTGCCGCCCACCATCCGGTCCGGCGTCGCCACGCGTAGATCCGGCGCCATCCGCTGATCGCACCGTTGGCCGCCCCGACGATGCCGGCGGCGACACCGACCGCGGGCGAGACGACGGCCGCGCCGTACGACCACGCTGCGATCCCCGCGACCACGGCGACCGCGACTGCCTCGCCGGCGCGGGCGGGCCGTGACGTCGATGCTGGCGGGAGTGGGTCCACGGCGATCCAACGTAGACCCGTGGCGGGCCGGCGTGGGCCGGTGTCAGAAGGGGCTGAGGCCGAGGCGGTTGCGGACGGCGATCGCCTCGCCGACGTGGGCGTTGCCGTGGCCGAGCACCGGCCACTGCACGAGCCAGCTCACCGTCCGGTTGCCCCACATCGAGAAGAGCCAGTCGAGCTGATCGGCGGGCAGGTGGGCGAGGTCGGCGAGACGCCGAGCGGTGTCCGGCACGGTGTCCAACGCCATCGCGCTCAGGTGGTCGAGCCAGCGTGCCGTGGCATCGAACACGGCGTCGACGTACGCGATGAGTGCGTCCGGGCCGGCCGCGGCTGAGGCGGCGACCGCGCGGTCCTCTCGCTCGGGCAGACCTGCCCACGTCGGCGAGTCGGCGAGGCCGAGTGCGTCGCGATGCGCGAGGAACAGCGGCGGATGATCGCGGATGGCCGTCGTGAGTGCGAGGTCCTGGTGGCGGGCGAGGTGGAGCAGCAGCCACGCGATGCTGCTCCCGCCCTCGTCGGCCTGCTCCGTCCATCGTTGCCGCGGGACGAGTCCGATCACCGCGCCGGACAGTCGTCCGCGGAGGTCGGTGTGGGCATCGATCAGCCAGGCGCGCAGGTCCATGCGGCCGACGGTAGCAACGCGCGGACGTCGGTGGCACCGGGGGGCCGTCCCGACGGTCGTCGGAACCCTGTGACACCGATCGGGTACAACGGACGGATGTCACCGATTCGCCGTTACCATGGGCCGGTCATATTCACCCTGCCCCATGACGGGGCCCCGGCCTGCAGGAACAGCGCCGGGTCCGAAGGGAGGTTCCACACGCATGCAGCGTGCTTATGAGCTCATGGTCATCCTCGATGGAGACCTCGAAGACACACCCGCCCGAGCGTGGATCACCACGATCACCGATGGCATCACCAAGGCGGGTGGCCAGGTCCACGGCAAGCCCGATTGGTGGGGTCGGCGGCAGTTCGCCTTCCAGATCAACAAGAAGGACTTCGGCTACTACATCGTCTTCAACCTGCTCGCCAACGGCGGCGCACTGGACGACCTCGAGCGTTCGTTCCGCATCGCGGACGATGTCGTCCGCCACAAGTTGATCCGTCTTCCCGATGCCGAGGCTGCGCGCCGCGGCCTCGTGGGGACCGCGGCCTGACGGCCGCACGTTCCGTAAGGAGGCCAGCGTGGCCGACAACACCGTCACCGTCGTGGGCAACATCACCCGCGACCCCGAGCTCCGCTTCACGGCGGGTGGCAAGGGCATCGCCAGCTTCGGTCTGGCCGTCAACCGTCGTTACCAGCAGAACGGTGAGTGGCAGGAGAAGGTCTCCTTCTTCAACGTCACGGCGTGGGACCAGCTCGGGGAGAACGCTGCGGCGTCGCTCACCAAGGGCACCCGCATCATCGTCACCGGCCGGCTCGAACAGCGCGAGTACGAGACCAACAACGGCGAGAAGCGCAACGTCGTCGAGATCGTCGCCGACGAGCTCGGACCGAGCCTGCGTTGGGCACGTGCGTCCGTCGAGCGCACGCAGCGTTCCACCAGCGACGGTGGTTCCGGCGGCGGTGGCTACAACAGCGGTGGTGGTGGCGGCAGCTACAGCGGCGGCGGCAACAGCGGCGGTGGTGCCCCGGCATCACGCGCGGCCGACCCGGTGTACGGCGACGAAGAGCCGTTCTGACCCACTGACACCTTCCGACGCTCCGGCCGGCGGCTCGCGCCGCCGGCCCGGACGCATTCGAGTGCATGAGATCGTGACCAAAGGATTCCAGGAATGACCAGCAAGAAGAACAAGGCGCGAGCGCCTCGTGAACTGAACAAGAAGTTCAAGAAGAAGACCAGCGTGCTCGTCACCGAGAAGGTGGAGTACATCGACTACAAGGACGTCAACCTCCTGCAGCGGTTCGTGAGCGACCGCTCGAAGATCCGCAACCGTCGGGTCACGGGCAACGACGTCCAGCAGCAGCGCGAGATCGCCAACGCGATCAAGAACTCGCGTGAGATGGCGCTGCTGCCCTACACCAAGCGCGTGTCGCAGACCCGCGCCGGTCGTCCGCCCCGCGACGGCGAGGAGCGCCGCGAGCGCGGCCCGCGCCGTGACGAGGCGCCGAAGACCGACGTGGTGGTCGACCAGGTCGACAGCGTGACGACCGAGGCAGCCGACGAGACGGTGGAGGCCTGACATGAAGCTCATCCTCCGCACCGATCTCGTGGGTGTGGGCAAGCGTGGCGACATCGTCGAGGTGTCGGACGGACATGCCCGCAACTACCTGCTGCCGAAGGGCCACGCACTCGTGGCCACCGAGGGCGCCGTGTCCCAGGCGAAGGCCATGCGCCGCGCCCGCGACCTGCGTGACGCCGCCGATCGCGAATCCGCGCAGACCATCGCCACCGCGCTGGTCGCCCGCACCATCGTCCTCACGGCGAAGGCGGGCAGCGAGGGCAAGCTGTACGGCTCGATCACCACGGCCGACATCGCCCACGCGATCCACAGCCAGGCCAACATCTCGCTCGACCGCAAGAAGCTGCACGTCGAGCAGATCAAGACGCTCGGTACCTACAGCGTCAGCGCCAAGCTGCACCACGACGTGGAGTTCCCGATCACGATCGAGGTCCAGAAGGCCTGACGGCCCGACCGACGCACGACCTGCACGCGGCCCGCATCTCCTCGGAGGTGCGGGCCGCCGCCGTTTTCCCGTGATGGGCACCGCGCAGCGATGGTCCCGGGGATTTCTTTTCGGTGCCGCCGTCGGCCTGTGGATGAACGTTGTCCACTGCTGTGTGCTGCGGTGGGTGTCCTCGTCCCCACGGATACCCCCAGGCTTCGACCACTTTGTCACAGGCTTCCGGCACTGTTCGTCCACAGGACGGAGGTGACACAGTGAGCGACCGCATGCCGCAACGAGACGACGACCGACAACCACCCCGCCGCGGCAACGGAGATGGGCGAGTTCCCCCGCACAACCTCGATGCCGAGGAGAGCCTGCTCGGCGCGCTGCTGCTCTCGCGCGACGTCGTCGGTCAGGTCGCCGAGCTCGGTGTCCAGGTCGAGCACTTCTACAAGCCGGCGCACCAGCACGTGTACGCAGCCATCCGCGGGCTCATGGCCACCGGCCAGCCGATCGACGTCGTCACCGTGGCGGATCAGCTGCGGCGCGACGGCCTGCTCGACCAGATCGGCGGCGCGCAGCTGCTGCTCGAGCTGCAGAACGCCACGCCGGCCATCTCCAACGCCACGCGGTACGCCAAGATCGTCCAGGACACGGCGGTCCTGCGGCGCCTGATCGGCGTGGCGGGCGAGATCGCAGAGATCGCCTACAACGAGCCGGACGACGTCACCAAGGCGCTCGACGAGGCCGAGACCAAGGTGTTCGAGGTGGCGGAGGATCGCGTCGTCGACTCCACCAAGCAGCTGTCCGACCTGCTCCCGCTGGCGATGGACAAGCTCCAGGAGACCTTCGACCGGGGCGACACGATCACCGGCCTCGCCACGGGCTACAACGACCTCGACGAACTGCTGTCGGGGCTGCAGCCGTCCGCGCTGAACATCGTCGGCGCCCGGCCCGCGATGGGAAAGACCGCCTTCGGGCTCGGGATGGCGACGCACATCGCGATGAACTCGAAGAAGCCGGTGCTGTTCTTCTCGCTGGAGATGGGCCACGCCGAGCTCACCCAGCGCATCCTGTCGTCCGAGGCGCGGGTGGACTCGCAGAAGCTGCGCACGGGCCGGCTGATCGACAGCGACTGGACGAAGATCGGCAAGGCCATCAACCGGCTCGACATCCCGCTGTTCCTCGACGACAACCCGCGGGTCACGGTGATGGAGATCCGCGCGAAGGCGCGGCGGGTCAAGGCCCGCTACGGCGGGCTCGGTTGCATCCTGATCGACTACCTCCAGCTGATGAGCGGCGGCAACTTCGCCGAGAACCGCCAGCTCGAGGTGAGCGAGATCAGCCGTGGCCTCAAGATCCTCGCCCGCGAGCTGGAAGCGCCGATCGTCGCCCTCAGCCAGCTGAGCCGCAACCTGGAGAGCCGAGCGGACAAGCGACCGATGCTGGCCGATCTGCGTGAGTCGGGCAGCCTCGAGCAGGACGCCGACGTGGTGATGTTCCTGTACCGCGACGAGGTCTACAACCGGGACTCACCGGACAAAGGCCTGGCCGAGGTCATCATCGCCAAGCACCGCTCCGGCCCCGTCGGCCGGGTCGACCTCGTGTTCAACGGCACCTACACGCGCTTCGACAACGCGGCGAAGGGCATCTGAGGACGACGGCGAGATCGGCGAGCGATCGTCGGGCTCAGTCGCTGCGCACCGGTCAGGCGGCGCAGCTCACGCCGCGCCGGCCCACGGCGCCGCGCAGGCCGATGCAGCCGACGCACCCGATGCATCCCTCGCAGTCGATGCAGCCGACGCACCCGATGCACCGTCGGCACCGAACACAGGCCAGCGTCGCGAGGCACTGACTGATCGACGCGCCGAAGATGGTCAGAGCGCTCCACGTGACGCCGGCGCTGCCGGCGGTCGCGACGCTGCCCGCGACCACCACGCTCCCCGCCGTCGCGGCGCTGCCTGCCACGACGGCGCTGCCCGCAGTGGCCGCGCAGCCTGCC
>Ga0209023_10004236_pt1 | contig 16467 bp, 17 predicted proteins | sample LakOneMetagenome_FD_187468 | JGI IMG/M metagenome (GOLD analysis project Ga0209023, IMG submission 187468) | Freshwater and sediment microbial communities from Lake Erie, Canada (SPAdes) (version 2) | ecosystem: Environmental > Aquatic > Freshwater > Lentic | place: Lake Erie, Canada... | reverse complement strand
CGAATGCGACGAGCATGAAGCCGAGCGCGGCAGCCAATGCCCATGCGTCGCGCAGGCCGGGCATGGCGGCGAAGAACACCACCTGCATCGCGGAGACGATCATGAACACGGTGCGCGGGCCGAGCCTGTCCAGCAGCGCGCCCACCACAAGCTGCGCCATCGACGCCACCGCGAACACGATGAAGGTGAATGCGCCGACCATGGTGGCGATGTCGCCCTTGGCCGCTGTCAGGCCGCTCGCCGATAGCCATTGCGTCATGTCGGTCGCGATGCCCTGCAGGCGCTCGTCAAAGATCTTTGGCAGCGCGAAGGTGGTCGACTGAAACACCAGACTGGAAACGGCGGTGGTCAGAAACACAATCGCTGAAATTCGCAGCAACAGCGCCTTCATATCGCCGGTCAGCGGCGCAGAGGCAACAGTAGCCGCAGGCGCTTTGCGATGCGCATGCGCGATCTCGCCCCACTGATGGATCGTGTAGAGAATGCCGATGCCGATGGAGAGCACACCGGGGATAATGAAGGCCATTCGCCAGCCGCCGTGATCGATGAAATAGCCGGTGATCAGCGCGGCGGAAGCAACGCCAAGATTGCCCCAGATGCCGTTGGTCGCCAGTCGCATGCCGGTGTTCTTCCACTTCTGCGTGACGATGGCGAGGCCGACCGGGTGATAGATTGCGGCGAACACGCCGACCACGAACAGGCCGATACCCACCTGCAGCGGTGTTTGCGCGAATGCCGTTGCGATCGAAGCCGCGCCGATGCCGATGAAGAACACCGCGATCATGCCTTCGCGGCTCCACTTGTCCGCGAGCCATCCGGCGGGCCATGAAAACACGCCGAAGGCGAAGAAGCCGGGCGCAGCATATTTCAGGAGTTCGCTGTAGCTGAGGCCCCATTCACGCGTGAGTGCGAGCGCCGCGACGGTGGCGAAGATCAGCGTGAACAGATGGTCCAGATAGTGACCGACGTTCAGGAACAGGAAATGGATGCGGTCGCGTGTCATGGGAGCCTCGAAACAGATTCTCTGCTCAAAAGTACCCTTGGCACGATAGCGCTGTCATGCCAAAAATCGTCGAGAAATTGCCATTGGGGTTTTTGCTATGGTCCGCCGCAGCACCGATGCCAACGACTACCAGTTCGTGCCGCGCCCGCTTGCCGCGATGTCGAAGAGCTTTCGCGACGGCTTCGAGATCGCGCCGCATCATCACGCACGCGATCAGCTTGTCTATGCGGTGACCGGCGTGATGCGCGTCCGCACCGAAACGGAGGCGTGGATCGTGCCGCCGGACCGCGCGGTCTATCTGCCCGCGCATACGGTTCACTCCATCAGCATTCGCGGTCAGGTCGAGATGCGCACGCTTTATGTCTCGCGCGATGCCAGCGACGATCTGCCATCAACGCCGACCGTGCTGGAAGTCTCAGCCTTGCTGCGCGAACTGGTGCTGGCGATGGTCGAGGAGCCGGTGATCTATGACGAGAAGGGACGCGCGGGCGCGGTGGCGTTTCTCATTCTGGCGGAGATCGCCCGCGCGCAGCGGCTGTCGCTGGTGATCCCGATGCCGCGTGATCCGCGTCTTCTCCGTGTTTGCAGTGCGCTGCTGGCCGATCCCGCAAGCCGCCTTACACTTGAAAGCTGGGTCGATACGGCGGGCGCATCAGCACGCACGCTGGCGCGGCTGTTCGAGTCGGAGCTAGGGATGAGTTTTGCGGCGTGGCGGCAGCGCGTGCGTTTTCACAATGCGCTGGAAGCAATCGTCGCAGGCGAACCGATCGCGCGCGTCGCGGAGCGCAACGGCTATCGCAGCTCAAGCGCATTCTCGGCGGCGTTCCGCAAAGCCATGGGCCAGCCGCCGAGTTCGTTGAGAGTGGAGGAGGTGGCGTGAGCGATTGGCTCACACCTTCTTCAGATAGTAGTTCGCGTTCTTGCCAAGCGCGATGCGGCGGATGACCCGGCGCATGGTCTCCGAGCCGCGCAGCGGTTCGACGATGGCGGCGGCGGCGCGATAGAGCCCGAGTTTCACACTGTCGAACGCTGGGCTCTTGCCCGGAGCCGCCTGCGGCATGCCGAGGCTGCGCAGCATCGAGTTGAAGCGATGCAGGTCGTTCAGGCGGCGGACCTCTTCGGTCTTCCAGGTGATCGCCATCGAGATCGAATGCGATCCCCTGGTCTTCACCCAGTGCGGCCACTGATAGGGAATGTAGCAGCCGTCGCCCGCGTCGAGCTCGAACTCGATGCCGCGCGGACGGAAGCTTTCATGGAACGGCACGTTGCGGTGCTTGACGGTGGAATGCTCCACCTGCGCGTCATCGGCGATCTGGCCGTCGCGGTTGTCGTAAACCGCGAAAATCTTCTCACCATAGATCTGCACGAAGAAATTGTCCTCGGCGTCCATGTGGAACGGCGTGGTCGAATTCGGCGACGACACGAACAGGAAGCCTTCGATCTGCGAGAAGCCGGCATCCTCGATGCTCTTGAAGCCGCGTGCGCGGGCCACCGACGTCAGCGCGTCTTCGAGTAACTGGCGATATTCGGGTGATTTCTCGACACGCTTGAGCACCATCCATGCGCCCGCGGTCTGAATGCGGTTGACCACCTCGACCGGATCGAGATCGACGCTCTTCACCTTGTCGGGGTCCTGGCTGACGGAGGCATCGCCGGAATTGTACTCGATCAGGTCGCGCGGCATCTCCGCGGCGAGCTGGGCGATGCGCGACAGGGTGAGCAGCGGATGGCCCGAGAGCTTGTGACGAATGGCGAAGGGTTTCAGCGGAAAATCGCGCTGAAGCGATTCATTGTCGGCGGTGATCACGGGCGCGATGCTTGATGCGACATTCATGAGCGTTTCTCCCGGAGTTTTCTGATGGTGCGAACAAGGCGGCGTGCTGGTTCGCGGACGAGTGTGCGCAAGGCGAGGCCAGCCCGGATGGCGGGCACGAACGGATCGCGGCGGTTGAGTGGGATCAGCACGTCGGCAATGGCGAGGCGTCCGCGCCAGATCGGGTCAATCATGGGATGACCGGGGATCGCGGTGGAGTCGGCCATGGCGATGGCAGGATCGGCGCACAGGTGGCGCGTCAGATCGAGCGTGAGCTGCACGCCCGGAGAGCATTTGGCGAAGCGCTCGTCGACGCCCATCTTGAAATAGAAGGCGCGGTCGAGGTGACGCATCACGATACCGGACGCGACCGGCGTCTCGCCCGCATGCAGGGTGACGATTTCGCAGTGACCATTCGCAGCCGCATCGGCCACGGCACGTCGAACGAAGGTTTCGTCTCCATCGTTCTGCGCCAGCGCGGTGCCACGTTTGGCTTTCCAGCCGCTGGCTTCGAGCGCGAGAAACGTGCCGAGATCGCGTTCGATCTCGCTCGGTGTCGTCGCGATGGTGAAGATCACGTCGCCATGTTCGGCAAGGCGATTGCGCTGGCGGCGCAGTTCCTTGAGCTTCTTCGGGCCGAGCGCATCGCGCAGCAGGTCGTCGGCATTGCGCGTGGCGTCGAGGCTGGCGCGCTCGTGGCGTTGCAGGACGCGCGGCTTCAATCCGCGGCATCCAAGTGCCCGCGTGAAAGACATCATGACCGCGCCGTCTAGCGCGATGTCGCGCAGGATCAGCGCATGAGCGCCGCTGCTGCGCGCCTGCTGCATCAGTTCTTTCGCGGCTTCGTCCGCCTGATCGCGATCGAGTAGCGGTGTGGCGAGCGTGCCGTAAGGATCGGCGCTGACGAGTGCAGGCAAAGGAAGTCCGTAAGCGCGCCAGGCAGGCACGACCGGCAACAGACCGATCAGGCGCTGGCCTTCACTGGCTGTGACATGAGCCGTCAGCGCGCTGACATTGGTGCGGCCCTGCGCGGTAGCATTGACCGCCAGTTCCCATTCGGGGAGAAAATAGCCGTTGGGTTCGATGGCATTGTCGCTCAGCCGGCGCCAGCGTTCGGCGCTCACCGTATCGAGTGGTGCGAGCGTTTTTGTTGCAACATGAGCGTTCGCGCTCTTGCGCGCAAAATTCATCTCGCGGCGCGTAGCAGCTTCTGCTGCATTGGCAATCTCGACCACGACCCTGTTCCCATTCCACGCTTTTTGCGCGCGATGATGCGCACGCGTTTTTCTTGCGTCCCTGATCCTGAACACTTAAGGGGCAAACATCAAAATCGGATGTGGGATTAGGGTTAAACCCGGCGCTTTGTTTTAATTCGCCGTTAACGATGCTCGTGCGTCCGCGAAAGCATGAAGAGGCCGCGCGGTATCGGGCTGTTGGAGGGGCGCCGCGTGCAGGAAAATTTAAGCAATTGAGCGCAGCCTGACATCATTATGACACCGCTCTGGACCGGGTCCGGGGCGGGAGGAAATTTCAGGCATTAGTTTTTGTAAACCAGAATCTCTGGTTTGGAATCTTACCAAGCGGCAGTCTCCGCAGGAGGTTGCAATGGAAAAGGAACTTCGCAAGAGTCAGCGCATCGATTTCGAGCGCGGCATTGATGTGCAGATCATGGGGATCGACGGCACCTGGCGCCGGGCTTGCCGGATGCTCGATGTATCCGAAGGCGGCGCTCTGCTTCATGTTCAGGGCTCGGTCGGCGATCTCGACCTGAAGGAATTCTTCCTGGTGCTGTCCTCGACCGGTCTGGCTTACCGGCGGTGCAAAATGGTGCGCGTAAACGGTGACCAGATCGGGGTGATCTTTCTAAAGTGCGAGATGAAGAAGAAGGCTACATCGCCGTCTGCAAGGCGTGCACCGGTCGAGGGCGTTTCCTGACGCCGGTCCACGAAAGTCGTGTCATTGTTTGAGGTCTCACAATGCATCAGGATCGCCGCTTCAACCGCATCCGGCCGGTGGGAAATGTCTCCCGGACCGCCAGCATCATTATCGATCCGAAATCGCCGGTGATCAGTTGCAATGTGGTGGACTATTCCGCGGGCGGTGCGTGTCTTGAAGTGACCCTCGGCAAGCCGCTGCCGGGCCGGTTTGAGCTGCTCTATGCCGGGTCGAAAAAGAAATGCCGCCTCGTCTGGGCCAGGGGCGTGCGTGTCGGCGTTTCGTTTTAGCTTGAACGGCGTGGCATTCAGTCGAACGCGATACCCACGCGCCGGCCGTCGCTCCACACGAGATGGCAGCGGGCCATAAAATCGTCAGCCTTGATCGAGAGCTGAAAGCGTTGCGGAAGCAGGGTGCCGCGTGCGATCTCGAGCGCCGCGCCGCCATCCGACACGTTGCGCACGGTGCAATCGATGCCAGCGCCGTCGAACATGATGATGCCGCCCTTGAAGACGCGGCGGCGCACATCCAGCCGTCTTTCGGCCAGCGGTATGTCTGTCATGGCTGCGATCCTTTGAACCATGACGTTGAATCTAATTGTAGCGGGTTGCCAGCGTGTGAAACGACGTCCGCTGATGGGCACAGGCCGATTCAGGATCGATTCACCATAATCGGCCCGGTCGCGTCGGGGCGGTACGCCGGTCGAGGCCGTCCCGGAAGCCGGTGACGTCCTTTTGAGGGGATTTTGCCCCGTATTGGCCATCGTTATAGGCTGGAACGGGTTTCCGGCGGGCGCGGGGAGCGCTATGACCGGTCCTTACAAATGACCGGCCGGCCAAGGGATGACGGGGAGACTTTCAATGCGTGTGCTGCGGGTGGCGATGCTGATTGGCCTGACGATGGTGCCCGCCTCGGTGCCAGCGTTCGCCCAGATGATGCCGGGCTTCAAGTTGGGTGAAGGCAAGGAATACACCGAGGAAGAGAAGGCCAAGATCAAGGCCAACGAGGACGCCGCCAAGGCAGCGCGATCCAAAATCCCCGATGCCAAGGTGAGCAACGATCCATGGGCCTCGGTGCGCAACGAACCGGCGCCGAAAGCAGCGGCACCGAAAACCGCGGCCAAGGCAAAAGCGCCCGCAAGCAAGTAACGGCTGCGCCGTTATTTAAGAGCCTTCGGTTCTGCTGACAGGTAGTTGTTCAGGGTAACGGCGACATCGAGCTGGCGGGCCTTCTTGAGAAGCTCGTCGCGCTTCTCGCAAGGCGGCATGGTGTGCGCCTTGTTCCGGGTTTCATCGGCGATCCGTTGCCATTTTTCGCCAATGGAAACTTGTTGGGTCTGACGCATGGATCAGGTTCTCCTGCGTGTCCGGTCAATACACCGGGTTCGTGGGGGATGTCGGTTTCAACCGCCGGTTGGCGAGAATGATCCCTGACAGCGGCACGCGGAACCCGCATATATTTTTCGGATTTTGTGGAACGAATTCCGCCGCGCAATCGTCTGTCTTCCAAACGGTGAGTGCGGGGACGATGGTTGACCTGATCGGGATGGTGCGCCGCTGGCTCGGTCCGGCCGTGCCGGAAACCTCAACAACAGCGCGGGACACATCCAGCATGGCCGATCTTGTCCGGCTGCTGGGAGCCGAGCGCGACTTGCCCGGCGCGGCGGAAGCGCAGCGTGACAGGCCAAGCGAGGTCAATCGCCCGCCCTCCTGAGGCTTGAGCGAAAAGGTTCGGGCGAAAAGCGGGTTGTTTGACCTGAGCCGGCCGCGTCAAGCCATGGATCGCGTCCAGCCATGAGTGCGCCGGTGTTATTCCGGTGGCAGAAGTTCTTTTGACGAAAGCCAACGCTCCATCTCGGACGCTGTCTCCAACTGGCGCGCCTTGCGCACCAGGGTATCCCGCTCAGGGCCGCGCGGCGCTTCCTCCGCGGCATGGCGCATCGCCTGCGCCTGTTTGGCCCACTTCGCTTCCAATGCGGTTTGGTTGTCGATCTTCATGACCGGCTCCGCTGTTCAGGACATGCATGAGCACACTTGGTCTCGCAGTCACCGGTGGTTGCCACATGTCGTGCGGTGATCGCGGAATTCTGCGCCGATCACGGGAAATAGCGAGTCCTATTTGCCAACAATCGCGCGGAACAGAACTGCTGAACCGCATGGGAACCTGGCGCGACCAACCGCTGAGAATCGGATGTCTCAGTCCTGACGGAAGATGGTGATCGCCATGCTGCTTTATCTCGGGCCGCCGTTCGCATTCGGCTGGTTCGGTACAGGCGTGTCTGCGCCCATTATCTGGTGGGCTGTGCTGGCTTTGCTGTCCCTTGGATCCGAATATCGCCCGAGCCCGGACTATAACGAACTGAAAATGCGTCCGATCGCATTTGTCATCGCGCTGGTCGCGTTCGTGTCGATCTATTATGCCGCCCGCTGGCTTGCGGCAGGCTAGGCGAGACCGCGCTTAAGCGCCGCCCTTTGCATCGTCGTTCTCGGTAAAAATGAGATGGTTTGAGAAGGGATCGTACACGGTCAGCGTGGTCGCACCCCACGGTTGCCGCTCGAGGCCGGGACGCATGTAGCCGTAGTTCTTTGCCTTGAGTTCGGCGTGATAGGCCGCAAGCCCTGTCGTCTCGACCGTGATGTGAACGCCCGGTGAGCCGTCGCCATGATGCTCGCTCAAATAAAGCTGAATTCCGCTGCGCGAGATGCCGAGGAACAGGGGCAGATCCGGCTCGAAGCGGTGTTCGAAATCGACCTTGAAGCCGAGATAATCCAGATAGAATTCGCGCGCCTTGGCAGTGTCGAACATGCGCAGTGTCGGGATGACGCGAGAGAATGTGACGGTCATGGGCAGCCTTGAAGAATGAGCAGGCGAGGGGCGCAAGCCACCGCGATGAGCGGCGAACCGGCTGTGATCCGTCAAGTTTGCTTGAGTTTGCGCCGCTTTAAAAGCTGGCGAATATTGAAGTTGGACTTTGCGGATTCGAATGCTTTCGTGGGTTCGCCGTCCTTTAGGGTTTCAAACGCTGCAAGTCACCACGTGGCGACTGCCGGGGGCTTCAAATGAAAAAGGCCGCCCACTGAGGCGGGCTTACCTAACGTCGTTCGGAGCCCGCCGCATATCTGTCCAGATCGGCAAGGGCGTCCAAATAGGCGGCTCTGATTTCCGATTGATTGAAGCCTCGGTCCCAAAGCTCCGTCGTGAAAGTGTTTACGAGGTGCGTAAGAGCATTTTCGCTCACGGATACTCTCATGTCTGTTAGCTGGCGGCAGCTCGCTGCCAATTCCCTAGCCAAGTTGTATCCGCCGAACAGAATGCGTTCCTGGTCCGTCAAATCGTCTGAGGGGTTTTTTGTTGGCATAAATTCGTGCTCCCGGTGCCGTTCAAATGAAACTAGGTCACCTCCAAAATCAAAATAGGCCACTTGGGGTCAAAACAGGCCAGTACCCGCGCGCACAAAAAAGAACATATTGCGAACTTAGAACAAATAGGGTACGTTGGTTCCATCGGATCAAGCCCGATTCCGGTCCGCCGACCCTGGGAAGCCGTTTGTCCGGCAGGCGAATCCCATACATAAGGAGCATCCAGATGGCCCCCGCCGCCCTGCGTATCGTTGAAGGATCGTCCATGGACAAGACCAAGGCTCTGTCGGCCGCGCTTTCCCAGATCGAGCGCCAGTTCGGCAAGGGCTCCGTCATGAAGCTCGGCAAGAACGACCGTTCGATGGACATTGAGGTCATTCCGTCGGGGTCGCTCGGGCTGGACATCGCGCTCGGCGTCGGCGGTTTGCCCAAGGGGCGGGTGGTCGAGATCTACGGGCCGGAATCCTCCGGCAAGACCACGCTGGCGCTGCATACGGTGGCCGAGGCCCAGAAGAAGGGCGGCATCTGCGCCTTCATCGACGCTGAACATGCGCTCGATCCGGTCTATGCCCGCAAGCTCGGGGTCAATGTCGATGAACTTCTGATTTCACAGCCGGACCATGGCGAGCAGGCGCTGGAAATCGCCGACACGCTGGTGCGCTCCGGCGCGGTCGATGTGCTGATCGTGGACTCGGTAGCGGCACTGGTGCCGCGCGCCGAACTCGAAGGCGAAATGGGCGATGCGCTGCCCGGCTTGCAGGCGCGTCTGATGAGCCAGGCGCTGCGCAAGCTGACCGCCTCGATCAACAAGTCCCACACCATGGTGATCTTCATCAACCAGATCCGCATGAAGATCGGTGTGATGTACGGCTCGCCGGAAACCACCACCGGCGGTAATGCGCTGAAGTTCTATGCCTCCGTGCGCCTCGATATCCGCCGTATCGGCCAGATCAAGGAGCGCGACGAAGTTGTCGGCAACACCACCCGCGTCAAGGTGGTGAAGAACAAGCTCGCGCCTCCGTTCAAGCAGGTCGAGTTCGACATCATGTATGGCGAGGGCGTCTCCAAGATGGGCGAAATCCTCGATCTCGGCGTCAAGGCCGGCCTCGTCGAGAAGTCCGGCGCCTGGTTCTCTTATGACAGCCAGCGCCTCGGTCAGGGCCGCGAAAACGCCAAGGCGTTCCTGAAGGCAAACCCCGAGATGACGGCGAAGATCGAAGCCTCGATCCGGCAGAATTCGGGTCTGATCGCCGAACAGATTTTGGCAGGCTCGCCGGAGCGCGATGCCGATGGCGAGGAGCCTGCGGAGGATTAAGGCGCAAGACTAATCAGTTTCGAACCGGGCTCACGCCTGGTCAGGTGCGATCCGAAAAGACGGGAATCCTTTTCGGGCATCCATCGTACCTTCGAAAGCAAACGGGCGTTGTGGATGTTGAGTTGCCGACATCCCCAGCGCCCGATTTGTTTTATTGTTCTGTCATCACCGGGCTTCTCCCGGTGATCCCAATCTATCAGGCACAGTGCCTTCCCAATCGAGATGGCCGGGACAAGCCCGGCCATGACGTCTGCGTTGATAATGTGGAGTGTTGCGCGCCTACTCCGCCGCCTGCGCGTAATCCGAAACCGGCGGGCAGGAGCAGACCAGATTGCGGTCGCCGTGCACGTTGTCGACGCGGCCGACCGGGCACCAGTATTTGTCGGTGCGCGAGGTGCCTGCCGGGAAGCAGCCTTCCGCCCGCGAATACGGCCTGTCCCACTTGTCCTCAGCAATGTCATGCACCGTATGAGGCGCGTGACGCAGCGGGGACGCCTCGATCTTGAAGCGTCCGGCCTCCACATCGGCGATCTCGCGGCGGATCGCGATCATGGCGTCGCAGAAGCGATCCAGCTCGATCTTCGATTCGGATTCTGTCGGTTCGATCATCAGCGTGCCCGGCACCGGGAAACTCATGGTCGGTGCATGGAAGCCGTAATCGATCAGGCGCTTGGCGATGTCGTCCACCGTCACGCCGGAGGTCGTCTTCAGGCCGCGCGGATCGACAATGCACTCGTGCGCGACGCGGCCGTTGTGATTTTTGTAGAGCACCGGGAAATGCGGATCGAGGCGCTTCGCGATGTAGTTCGCATTCAGGATCGCGATTTCAGTGGCGCGGGTCAGGCCTTCGCCGCCCATCATCAGGATATAGATGTAGGAGATGACGAGGATCGACGCCGAGCCGTAAGGCGCGGCCGAAACTGCCTCAACGGCAATCTTGCCGCTTGACTCACGGCCCGGGAGGAACGGCGCGAGATGAGCCTTCACGCCGATCGGACCCATGCCGGGGCCGCCGCCGCCATGGGGAATGCAGAAGGTCTTGTGCAGGTTGAGATGGCTCACGTCCGCGCCATATTCGCCGGGCCGTGCGAGGCCGACTTGTGCATTCAGATTTGCGCCGTCGAGATAGACCTGTCCGCCATGGTTGTGAACGATGTCGCAGATCTCGCGGATGTGTTCCTCGAACACGCCGTGGGTCGACGGGTAGGTGATCATCACCGCGGCAAGATCGTTCGCGTGCTGCGCGGCCTTCTTGCGCAAATCCTCCACATCGACATTGCCGCCCGCGTCGCAGGCGACCACGACCACATCCATGCCCACCATGCTGGCGGAGGCCGGATTGGTGCCGTGCGCCGAAGAAGGGATCAGGCACACCTTGCGATGCGCCTCGCCGCGTGCGCGATGATAGGCGCGGATCGCAAGAAGCCCGGCATATTCGCCTTGCGCGCCGGAATTCGGCTGCAGCGACACGGCGTCATAGCCGGTGATGTCGGCGAGCCACTTTTCCAGCGTGGCGAACATGGCGTGATAGCCTGCGGCCTGCTCTGATGGCGCGAACGGATGCAGGCTGCCGAATTCCGGCCATGTCACCGGGATCATTTCGGTGGTGGCGTTCAGCTTCATGGTGCAGGAGCCGAGCGGGATCATGGCGCGGTCGAGCGCGAGGTCGCGGTCGGACAGCTTGCGCATATAGCGCAGCAGTTCGGTTTCCGAGCGATGCTCATGAAACACCGGATGGGTCATGAATTTGCTGGTACGCGTGAGCGCGGATGGCAGCGCGTCACGCGTCTCCTTCTCCATTTCGGCGTAGGAGAGATTGCCGCCGAAGATGCGCCACACCCCTTCGATGACCGCAGGCGTGGTGGTTTCATCCAGCGCAATGCTGACTGTTTTCTCGTCCAGCCGCAGATTGATTTGTTCGTGCGCGGCATGAGAGATGATCTTCTGCCGGTCGCCATTCACAGCGATGGTCACTGTGTCGAAATAGCTGTCGTTCAGCGGCGCGAAGCCGAGCTTTTTCAGTCCCGCAGCCAGCACGGCGGTGCGCCGATGAACGGTACGCGCGATGTGGCTCAGGCCCTCGGGGCCGTGATAGACCGCGTACATCGATGCGATGATCGCGAGCAGCACCTGCGCGGTGCAGATGTTGGAGGTCGCCTTTTCGCGGCGGATGTGCTGTTCGCGGGTCTGCAGCGCGAGGCGATAGGCCGGTGCGCCGCGCGAGTCCACCGACAGACCGACAATGCGGCCGGGCATCGCACGCTTCAGCGCATCCTTCACCGCCATATAGGCGGCGTGCGGTCCGCCATAGCCCATCGGCACGCCGAAACGCTGCATCGATCCGACCGCAATGTCCGCGCCGAGTTCGCCGGGGGAGGTGAGCAGCGTCAGCGCCAGCGGATCGGCAGCGATCACGGCGATGCCGCCCTTCGCCTTCAATGCGGTGATAGCCGCGCGCGGATCATTGAGCCCGCCATGCGTGCCGGGATACTGGAACAGCGCACCGAACACATCGGCCTTATCGAGATCGCGCGCGGGGTCGCCGACGATCAGCGCCCAGCCGAGCGGTTCGGCGCGGGTGCGCAGCACCGCCAGCGTCTGCGGATGCACTTCATGATCGACAAAGAACGCTTTCGTTTTCACCGATGACGAACGCTCGGCCAGCGCCATGGCTTCCGCCGCCGCGGTGCCTTCATCGAGCAGCGAAGCATTGGCGATGTCGAGCCCGGTAAGGTCGCAGATCAGGGTCTGGAAGTTGAACAGCGCTTCCAGTCGTCCCTGACTGATCTCGGGCTGATACGGCGTGTAGGCCGTATACCACGCGGGATTCTCAAGAATGTTGCGCTGGATCACCGCGGGCAGGATGGTGCCGGAATAGCCTTGGCCGATCAGCGAGGTGAACACCTGATTGCGTCCGGCAATGCTACGCATATGCACCAGCGCTTCGGTCTCACTCAACGCCTTGCCGAGATCGAGCGGGGCCTTCTGGCGGATGGAGGAGGGCAGCGTCTCGCTCATCAGCGCCTGAAGGCTCGATGCACCCACAGTCGAGAGCATGCTCTCGGTGTCACGCGGCGAGGGGCCGATATGGCGGCGCACGAAATCGATGGCGGGTTCGGCGGGTTTGCGGGACGCGGTCATGCAACGCTCCTTAAGCCGTATGGGCCTTATAGGCAGCTTCGTCCATCAGGCCATCGAGATCGCCCTTGTTGGCGATCTTGATCTTGAAGAACCATGCCGCCTTGCCGGGATCGGAATTCACAAGAGAAGGATCGGCGACCAGCGCGTCGTTGATCTCAACCACTTCGCCGGTGATCGGTGCATAAACGTCCGATGCGGCCTTAACGCTTTCCACCACGGCTGCGGCTTCCGCCTTCTTCAGTGCGCGGCCGACCTTCGGCAGTTCAACGAACACCACGTCGCCGAGCTGGGTCTGCGCGTAGTCCGTAATGCCGATGGTGGCGACGTCGCCATCGATCTGGAGCCATTCGTGATCGGGTGTGTACAGCGTGGTCATGTCATTCCTCAGCGTTGGATTATCGTTTGTAGCCATTGGGCACGAACGGCATTGCGGAGACGCGCAGCGGCAGCCGCTGCCCGCGCACATCGGCAAAGACGATGGTGCCTTCGGTGGATAGGGATGTCGGCAGGTAGCCCATCGCCACGGGGGCATTCAGCGTCGGGCCGAAGCCGCCGGATGTGACAGTGCCGATTGTGTCGGTCGATGTTTCGCTGGCGTAGAGCGCTGCGCCTTCGCGCACCGGTGCGCGGCCCTCCGCGCGCAGGCCGACACGGCGGCGCGACGCGCCGGTGTCGAAATGTTTGAGGATCACATCCGCGCCGGGGAATCCGCCTGCGCGTGCCCCGCCGGGGCGGCGGCTCTTTTGCACCGACCATTCCAGCGCGCCTTCGACCGGCGTCGTTGTCGTGTCGATGTCATGACCGTAGAGACAGAGGCCCGCTTCAAGCCGCAGGCTGTCACGCGCGCCAAGGCCGATCGGCAACACGGCGGGATCGGCCAGCAGCGTCGTCGCGAGGCGTTCGGCATCTTTCGCAGGCGCCGAAATCTCGAAACCGTCTTCGCCGGTATAGCCTGAGCGCGACACGAAACAGTCCATGCCGAGAACCTTGTGCGGCCCGGCATCCATGAACTTCATCGCCGCAACGGTCGGTGCATGTTTCGCCAGCACCTCAACGGCTTTCGGCCCCTGCAGCGCGATCAGCGCGCGGTCGGTGAGGGGCTCGATGGTGCAGACATCGGAGAGATGCTTGCGCAGATGCGCTTCGTCTTCCGTTTTGCAGGCGGCGTTGACCACCAGAAACAGGTGATCCCCGAAATTCGCCACCATCAAATCGTCGAGAATGCCGCCACTCTCGTTGGTGAATTGCGCGTAGCGCTGGCGGCCCGGTGGAACCGCGATGATGTCCTGCGGCACCAGCTTTTCCAGCGCGCGGGCGGCGTCCTCGACCTTGCCGGATTTCGGTCGCAGCACGATCTGGCCCATGTGGGACACGTCGAACAGGCCTGCAGAGGCGCGGGTGTGAAGATGCTCCTTCAGCACCCCTGCGGCGTATTGCACCGGCATTTCATAGCCGGCGAAGGGCACGATCTTGCCGCCGCGCGCCACATGAAGGTCATGCAGTGGCACGCGTTTCAATGCTGGTTCGGTAGACGGACGTTGGGCAGCTAGCATGGTCGGGCTCCTGACAGATTCGGGACCAGTTCCCGAACCTCTGTCGAAGCCCCATCTGTCGCTGTGCCTGAGAGTATTATCCCGTCGGCGGATGCCGCGCCGGTAGCCCGGCCGCATCTCTTTCCAGATTTCAGTCAGTCACACGGTCCGTTTGCCTGAGAGTTTCCGGGGCGGTTGCTCCTTCGGCGCCGGCAAAAGCCGGTCTCTCCCGACGTGACTTGGTCGTACATATATAGCCAATGAAGGCAGGGAAACACGGGTTTCGCGGCCCTGTCAACGCAACTGCGAGATTATCAACGGGCTTCGCGGCGGTTCTGCGACGGTGCCGCAAGTCGCTGATCTGTGCACACTTTCTGGACATTGCAGGGCCGTTCCGTCTAGAAACAGGGCAGGACAAACCGCGCTGCACGCGTCATTGAAGGCGGGCGGCGCGTCAGAGCATTTTCCGGCGGAACGGCGGGCGTTTCGCGCCACAAAATGCGTCAGACACATCAGAAGAGCTTTTGAGCGCGATTGGAAGATTATGAGCGGCGTTAACGAGATCAGGTCTGCGTATCTGAATTACTTTGCGAAGAACGGCCACGAGATCGTGCCGTCATCGCCGCTGGTCCCGCGCAACGACCCGACACTGATGTTCACCAATGCGGGCATGGTGCAGTTCAAGAACGTGTTCACCGGTCTTGAGAAGCGTCCCTATGTGCGCGCGACCTCGTCGCAGAAATGCGTGCGCGCCGGCGGCAAGCACAACGACCTCGATAATGTTGGCTACACCGCGCGCCATCACACCTTCTTTGAAATGCTCGGCAACTTCTCGTTCGGCGATTATTTCAAGGAACGGGCGATCGAGCTTGCCTGGAATTTGATCACCAAGGAATACGGGCTGCCGAAGGACAAGCTTCTTGTCACGGTCTATTCCGAGGACGAGGAAGCCTTCGGCCTCTGGAAGAAGGTTGCGGGCCTGCCCGAATCGAAGATCATTAAGATCGCGACCTCGGACAACTTCTGGCAGATGGGCGACACCGGCCCTTGCGGCCCGTGCTCGGAAATCTTCTTCGATCACGGCGACAAGGTGTGGGGCGGCCCTCCGGGCTCGGCTGAGGAAGACGGCGACCGTTTCATCGAGATCTGGAATCTCGTGTTCATGCAGTTCGACCAGATTGCCCCCGGCAATCGCGTCGCGCTGCCAAAACCTTCGATCGATACCGGCATGGGCCTTGAGCGCATCGCCGCCGTGCTTCAGGGCAAGCATGACAACTACGACATCGATCTGTTCGTCGCGCTCATTCGTGCCATCGCCGAACTGACCGGCGCCGATCCGCATGGCGAACAGAAGGCGTCGCTGCGAGTCATTGCGGACCATCTGCGCGCCTCGTCATTCCTGATCGCGGACGGCGTGCTGCCGTCGAATGAAGGCCGCGGCTATGTGCTGCGCCGGATCATGCGCCGCGCCATGCGCCACGGCCAGTTGCTCGGCGCCAAAGAGCCGCTGATGTATCGCCTCGTCTGGGCGCTGGTGCGCGAGATGGGCCAGGCCTATCCGGAACTGGTGCGCGCCGAGAACCTGATCGAGGAAACGCTGAAGCTGGAAGAAACCCGCTTCCGCAAGACGCTGGATCGTGGCCTCACCATTCTCGATGAGAAAAGCGCGTCGCTCAAGAAGGGCGACATGTTCGACGGCGAGACGGCGTTCACGCTGTACGATACCTATGGCTTTCCGCTCGACCTCACGCAGGATGCGCTGCGCAACCGCGGCATCGGCGTCGACATTGCCTCGTTCACTGACGCGATGGAGCAGCAGAAGGCCAAGGCGCGTGCGGCATGGGCTGGGTCTGGCGATACTGCGACGGAGAATGTCTGGTTCCCGCTACGCGAGAAGTTGGGTGCAAGCGAATTCCTCGGTTACGACACCGAAATCGCCGAAGGCGTTGTCACCGCGCTGGTGAAGGATGGCAAGGAAACCGATAGCGCCAAGGCAGGCGACAGCGTCGCCATTATCATGAACCAGACGCCGTTCTACGCTGAATCCGGCGGTCAGGTTGGCGACACCGGCCTTCTGACCGGCGATGGCGTGCGCGTGCGTGTGACCGATACGCAGAAGAAGGCGGGCGACCTCTATGTGCATCTCGGCACCGTCGAGCAGGGTACTGTGAAGCTCGACACGCCGTTGCAGCTTGAAGTCGATCATGGGCGGCGCACGGCGATCCGTGCCAATCACTCTGCGACACATCTTTTGCATGAGGCGCTGCGTCAGGTGCTCGGCGATCATATCGCACAGCGCGGCTCGCTGGTGTCGCCGGATCGTCTGCGTTTCGACTTTGCACACAACAAGCCGATCACGGCTGAAGAGC